>OIWU01003190.1_pt1 | contig 12912 bp, 20 predicted proteins | sample 1587711 | NCBI WGS metagenome assembly OIWU01 (sample SAMEA3888909, study PRJEB22519) | human gut metagenome | biome: human gut; feature: human-associated habitat; material: faeces | place: Denmark | collected 2010 | reverse complement strand
CCCGAGCGAATCGGCGTGAGCGTCATCGCTTCCTCGTCGCTGGTTCATTTCCTTCCTGTTTGTTAGGCATAGATTTTGCACACGGTCATCACCTTCGTCCTTCTTCCCCTGTGGGACTCCTTTACCGTGGTTCAGTGGGCGGGGCTGATTCTCGCGGCCATCGCGGCGATGTGTGGGATGAAGGTGGAGGAAGAGGCGGTGGGTGAGGCATAGTGGGTGCTGTCGTACGTTATCTTGAGCGTGTGCCGGAACGGGATCAACTTCGTGGACATCACCACAGTGGACAACGAGATTGTGGACGCGGAGAAGCAGATGGGCGAGGTGAAGAAGGAGGTGCCGGAAATGCAGCTGAAGCGAATGGACAGTCTGAAGGTAAAGAAGGAGAAATGGCTTGTTTGCTCCAACACACACCGAAAAGACACTTATTACAACACGTCCGCCTCCTCCACGCGGAACATCCACCCACACTTGTACCGAATCACCATCGCAAACACCGAACAGACCACCTGCAGCACCAGCAGCCATCGCGTCAGGTTCTTCTCGGACATGGGGCCAAACAGGTACAAGAACACGTTGATGAGCGTGTGATTGATCCGGTTGAAATATGGGCTCGTCTCGTCCGAGGAAATCACGCTGGGCTGCAGCAGGCCCGTCTCGGGGTTGATCCTACGCCTCAGCAGCTATGAGGGAAGCCACTTGGGCAGACGATGGCGCGGGCAGGGAACGAGCCCGAAGAGTTGCGGGAGCGAGAGAAGGAAGTTGAGGAGCTGCGGGAGGAAGAAGAGCAGCAGCGACTTGGTGAAGTGCCCGAAGATGCCCACCTAGCTGTGAGGGGTGTGGGAAGCAGCCACCGCAGCGAAGGTCACGCCGGCGGAGTAGGTGAAGGTGTCGCCGACGAAGCAGCGCGCGGGGAAGCAGTTGAAGTCGAAGAGCGCGAGCGAGGAGGCGATGAAGGGCATGATGATCATCGCGGAGAACACGTGGTTGCCCACGTAGTCTGAGAGTCATGCCATTGCTATGCAACCACCGTAGTCGCCGCCGATGACGATGTCGATGACGTTGATGCAGAAGAGCGAGCAGGCGATCACCAGCGACTGCGCGTCAGCTCACCACGACGAGACCACCTGACCCACCTCCAGCCCGTTCACGCCCGCATAGATGTTGATGCTGTTCGTGCAGAAGATGCACAACAACACGATGTACACGTAGTACCACCCGTCTGCAGCTCACACTTAATTACGATGACTACGCAGGTCGATGGCAGTGCCGTAGGGGCGGCCGCTCACTTCGGCGAAGATGGACACGATGCGACCGAGGAGAGTGAGGGAGTCCTTCGACTCGCCGAGGATGCAACCCAGGAAGCTAGGCGTGAGGGCAGGGTGATGAGGGGACGAGGGGAGGGTGATGGTGGTGGACTGGTTCTGGGACCAGTAGGCCTGCACGAGGGGGAGAGTGGCGATGCAGGGGATGATGAGCTTGTATCGCCAGCGCAGCTCCAAGACATCGTCGACGAATCCCAATAGCGTCATCAGACTGATGGAGAGAATCGCTGCGTTGTAATCCGCCATCTTGGTGTGATTCGCCCAACCCATTCTCACCTTCTCGTCCGTCTTTGCGCATATGATTTCAACCACGATTAGGGATAGGATTTGAATCGTCGCAGTGACAATACCCAACGATTCGGGACTATTCGTAACGCGGGCTCCTTTCACGTCCTACATCTTCTTGTCCTCATCCTTCATTCCCTTCTTGCACAGATCCTTTCCCCAAAGACCCGCCTTTTCTGTCATGGGCATGAACACGGGAATCAGGGAGTGGGCAACGTAGTAGGCTCCAAACGATGCGACAAACGAAATGGCCAAGTTGCACAGATCCTACTCCTCAGTACAGAAATGGAAGGCAACCTGATTCCATTTCGCCATCCCGAGCAAGAAGAGGAAGGGAATGATGTAGAACACGAACAAAATCGCAGTCTCGGTCTTCATGAAATCAATCCTTGGACCGAACAAACAGGGAACAATAGCACATCATAGTACAGTCACGGAAAAACAACACAGCCTACTTCTCCTTCTCCTTCACCGGATGGATCTTCATCAGAGCCAGCTGCCGGGTGATCGTGTCCTTGTTCGTCTCGTACACCGTGCCGTTCAGAATCATCTCATCCATGATGTAGTGCACCTTCTCCAAGTTGAACATCACCTAGTGTTAGGGAATCATCGTGGGATGAAGGGGTGGATATATCCAGCTCGGTCTACACGTCACTTCCAAACACGACATCCACCAGCTTTGAGAAGTACATCTCGAGCGTTTCGACGAAGGCATCGATGAAGGACATGAGGGACAAAACGTTCTGCGGATCAGCGGCAGGGAAACACAAACCCACTTCGCGACTCTCCAAATCCGTTGCGATCATATATACCAAATTGTTTACCAGCTTGTACACACACCGATAGTTACGATGCTCAAACACACTGCACTACCCCTCACGACTTCCTCCATTCCGCCTTACCTCGTCCTCTCGTCTTCCCATATACAACCGCGTCACTTCACCTTCCAGCGTGGCTCTCTCCTTGGCGTGCTGGAATGTGTAGTATTTGGCGAACCGCGTTTGTCCCATCTGGTTGAAGATTAGGAAGAACTGGATCATTCTAGTTGCGATTTACAAGCGAGAAGGGCGGATTTTTAAGGAATCGGTAAGAAATTGGGAAGAAAAGCAAGGAATGTAGGGGGTGTGAAGAATCATGAGAAGCCTGAGTGAACACAGGGCTCGATTTCCGTGGGGTTCCATCAAGAAACCCTTGTCGCTCGGAATTGCCAATTCTGTTTAGAATTAGAACTCCAATATGGTAGGTGTTGTGAGGATTGCTGTGCAAAACCGTTGGGCCCTATTGGCTAGACGGTGCATGCGGTCGTTGGGTTCGGAGGGGATTCGCTAACCCAGTCATAGACTCGTGGTCCTAAGAAGCATATGAAGCGTTTGAACGCTCCTAAGCACTGGATGCTGAACAAGATGGGTGGTGTGTGGGCTCCCAAGCCTAGCTGCGGTCCCCACAAGCAGAGAGAGTGCCTGCCCCTGCTGCTGATCATCCGCAACCGTCTGAAGTACGCTCTGACGAATCACGAAGTGAAGATGATCTGCATGCAGCGCCTGGTGAAGGTCGATGGCAAGGTGCGCACGGACTCCACCTTCCCCGCCGGTTTCATGGGTTTGGGAGGCGTTTGGTTGTGATGGGTAGATGTGATCACCCTTGAGAACTGCTCGGACCGCTTCCGTCTGCTCTACGATGTGAAGGGACGCTTCGTGCTCCACCGCATTGACGAGGCCGAGGCCCAGTTCAAGCTGTGCAAGGTGGTGAAGCGCCAGCTGTCCCCCAAGAAGATCCCGTTCATCGTGACGCACGACGCCCGCACGATCCGCTTCCCCGACCCCGCCGTGAAGGTGAACGACACCGTGAAGGTGGACATCAAGACGAACAAGATCATTGGCCACATCAAGTTCGAGGTGGGCAACCTGTGCTTCATCACGAAGGGTCACAACATTGGTCGTGTGGGTGTGATCGTCCGTCGTGATCGCCACTTCGGCTCCTTCGATATCGTGTACGTGCGCGACGCCGTGGGTCACGAGTTCGCCACTCGTCTCTCCAACGTGTTCATCATCGGTGAGGGTGCTGAGCCTATGGTCTCTCTGCCCAAGGGCAACGGAGTCAAGCTCTCCATCATCGAGGAGAAGAAGATGAGAGAATCCAAGCACTAAACACTCTGGGATAAGGAAATTGGAGTTTGCTGTGTTTGGTTTTACACATTGATGTGGAATGGGTTCAAGAAGCAGAAATGAGAGTGTAGAACCAGGGAGCTAACATAACACACGGAACGAAGCACGGTTGCCCTGTCCTACGTTGTTCTCACAGCCTGTGAAGGATTTGTTGAGAATGCAGTGGGTGAGAGAGGGAATTGCTGTAACAAACAGTGCAAAATACAAAGGGAATTACTTGAGCAGAATAGCATCCTCGGTAGCCTCCTCGGCGTTGGCATCATCAGTCTGGAAGATGGAATCAGAGAAAAGGTGGGGATAGGACACACACATCTTCACTATGCATTAGGCACTCACGGAAAGACTCACGGCCAAGGGCACGAATGACGCCCGAACGATGGCTGTTGATACCAATACTCTATCTATCAATCGATGGAGAAAGCACACACCTTCAGCCACTTCCACATAGCGTCGCAGTGCTCCTGCTCCGTCATGTCGCTCTTCTTCAGCATCAGGAACTTGCCGATGAGCTGGTAGGTGTTCTCAATCTACAGATGACGGAGCAGAAGCTAGACTACGTGATCGCTGCACTCCTTCAGAGTCTTGATGCCAGCAGGGCCGATTCCAGGAACCTAGCGATGAGAAAAATCACGTGAGCCACGTACACTACGAAGATCACCGGTGATCTCCTGATCGATGAATTCGCACAGCGCCTTTCTTCCAATCTTGCTGTTGTTAGGGTTGAAACCGCCTTCCATGATAACGATGATATAACAAAAGAAATATTGAAGGGGAAACGACTACCTTTCTTTACTGACTATTTGAACTGAGCTTCACTGAACGCCTTCTAAAAGGATTCTTTCCACTTGCAGATTCCTTACGAGAGGTACTATGCAGGCTTTAAAGCGTCATTCTTCATCACCGACATCTTCACTCCTTCCGTTCTGCTTCGATTCTGTATTCAATAACTCTCCACCAGTTTGAATCTCCACTCCCTATGCGCAACCCAGTCACACTTCTCCCTCGCTCTCCCTCTCATGAAGGTGAGTATGGACTGACAAACAAGGCGAGTTTGGCTCAGTTGGAAGAGCGTGGGTCTCATAATCCCAAGGTCGTGAGTTCGATCCTCACAACCCGCAGCTTCTTTTTCTCAACAAACACACCACTCCACCTTCAGTTGCCACCCCTGCTCATATACTTTTCGCTGGATGTGCCAGTTGCAAGGCGCGTCCTTCATTAGAATGTGCAGAATCGCCATTGCTGTCTAACCCTCACCAAACGCTTCTCCACTCACATCATACACGTGAAGACCCATCTCGATCTTCTTTTCGTACTCCTTTTCTTCCGCCGTGATTCCCTTAGCTTCACGACTCCTTCTCATCGCTCACCTCTTCTGCTTCCTCCGGAGTCACGTCGAATGCGTGCTGCTCCTTCATCGCATCGAAACGCTCCTTCTATCCCTCAATCCTCCCTGCCTCGACCACCGTCTTCAGGAACCGTGCACAAATCTCCATAATGCAATCGCACTTCGCGTAGTCATCATCGTGGAACTTCTTCATCACCCGCTTGAAATACACCGAATTCTACGCTCACATGCCCGCCTCACCCCCACCACATCCAGCCCCAGCAGACTCTGAATGATGCACAGGACGTGGTTCTCGAAGTCCAGCTTGTCCAACGGCGTCCACTTCTTCAGCCCCGTTCCCTTCTACGCCTCATCGCTCCTTCTCTCACACACCTCGCCCAGCAGTGCGGGGAACAGGTACTTCAACCCCTTCTTGTCGATGAACGCCTCGGCGTCCTGCGGGTCCTTCATGCCTAGCAGGTAGTCCACCGCCTACGACTCACTTCACACGCCCACACCCACCTTCAGCGCCGCGGCTCGCGCGTACTTGTGCTTGCGAATGGGGATCAGAAGCAGGTCCAACAGCTCCTTCTCGCGCAGTGTGGGCAGCACCGCTGAGGACTGCTACGACCTCACTCACACGCCCAGCACGCACAATCATCATACACAACACGTTGAACAAATTCTCCAGGATTTCCGCCTCGTCGAGCGACTCGGGGTCGTGGCTCCTCCACCGACTCAGCACCACCAGCAACTGCTCCACCCACTCCTACACCTCACTCCCACCACTCCCACCTACGGGGTGCTCTGCGAAGGAGTCCACACGCTGCTTGTAGGCACACAGGGAGAAAAGCAGTTCGGACGCGTACATCATCACCTCGTCGTAGTCCTCGCCCTCCAGGAAGTGCAGCAGGTGGCGCGGCAGCTGCGCCTGCCAGTAGCTCTCCATCACACTATGATGAAACGGCCATGAAACGCCCACTCGGGACGAATCTCGATGAGGTGAGAGAGCACGTGGAAGGTGGCTTCTACGCCGTCGTGGTGGACGGTGGAGTCTGAGTACAGACGCTCCAGGTTGCTGATCAGAGACTGGGGGATGGCCTTGGCGATCTGCGAATGAGAGGGGCGATGCGCGTCTCACCACTTCGTCAATCAACCCAACGGATTCGCCCGTGGGATCCTCCATAATGGTGCTGTCGTCTGTCATGTCGTCCCTAGTTCGCAGAGAATGGAGATGCCCTACAGGAGACGGATGACGTCGGTGGAAATCACGATGTTGTCGTGGGAGAGAAGGTAGGACAGCGTGCCGATGAAATCGAGCTTCACCAGTGTTGGATACACGCGCACCTCCGTTGAAAACACATCGCACTTCTTCAACTGCTCGTGCAGCGCGTATTCGCTCTCTTCAAATCTACAAACTCATCTTAGGGAAGGAAAGCGAACTTGAGTGGTTCCGATGCGTACTTCAGACGCATCTTCTGGTTTGTGTTGATAAGCTTTTCCAGCTCCAGCATGATCTGCTTGACTCCGCTCATGTCCAACCGAGGCACCTACATTTGAAAAACAGCGAATGGAACGCACTTCTACCTTGTCTGCCTCCTTCAGCATTTTATCAATTTCCTCGGGAGAGATGGAGTCGAGAATGCTGTCGTCAATATCGATGTCTTCCTCCTCCCTACAACCATCATGCTGTTCCACGCACAATTCACTCTTCATCGACACGAGTGCGCTTGGGCGAGTTCTCCTCTTCAGGAACCGCCTCTTCCCTCTTCCTTTCCTCCTCTCCTCTCGAGTTCAATATACTGTCAAACACACTGTCCATGGGAATGTGTATTGATGGAAAGGGAGTGAAAGCGGGCAATTGGCTTTGTTTTGAGAGAAAGGGTTATTGTGATGCGAGGAGGGTTGCAATGATTATAGGACACAGCAAGAGTGGATGGGAATGTCATTTCAAGAAACACACTTATATGATACACAACTACGCGGCCCACTTCAGCGCCCAGTTCTCCAGCACCGTTGGACAGGTGACGCCTCCCTCGCGAATGACCCTGTCGATCTCGTCCGGCTAGCGCTAACCCCTCCCAATCGCAAGCACAGTCATCACCAGAATGATCGGCGTGTTCTTCTCGTTGCCGCTCCGGAACACCGTGTTGGCCGTGCCCTTCTTCGCATTCTCGTTCCTCCCGTTGTTCCCCGCCACGGCACTGCTGATTCCCACGTACCGCACCAGCCCGTACTGCAGCAGCACCTGAAAGCTCTACTCTCAAGACCCACCCACACGCCCACCTGCCACGCGTGGGACTCCGACAGCGTCTTCAGCTGGTAGTTGCGCGCGCTGGCGATCCACCTGCTCCTCAGTCCCGTTTCGGACCCTCACTGGTTGGCGCTCTCCAGCAGGTCCAGGAAGCAGAAGTTGGCGACCTTGCGCTGCACGAAGTGCTTGGCGGCGATCAGCAGCGTCATGTCCGTCAGGCCGAGGTCTGTGCGTCAGATGGTAGTTTCACTCCCACAGGACAGGGTGCAGTTGCGGCGCAGCGTGCTCTGTTGGGTGATGGTGGCGAAGCAGGTGCGCCAGAAGGCCAGGTTGACGTCAGCGACGGTGTCGGGCAGCACGGAGATGGCGTACAACAGCACACGACCCAGGTCCCGTGGAGTGAAGGGGTACCATGGAGGATGGGAGGATATGGAAAGAGAGTGGGACTAACAGCGACTGCTCCTCCACCAGCGCGGAGAACTCCGCCGAGAGGACAATGCGGCGCACGGCGGAGTTCCACTTCTTAGTGGCGGCGTCGGTGCCCGGGAGGAAGAGCGTGGCGGAGACGAACTGCGCGATGTCGGTGGGCGAGGGATAGTTGAGGATGATCTGCCGCTGGGAGAAGCTGCGAGTGAGGCAGGAGGGGAGGAGCGACCGGCTCTGGATGCGCTTCTCGAGCAGCTCGGTGATGCAGCAGTCCCGGTCCAGGCCCACGACGCAGATGCGGACGCTCTTGTTGCTGCAGAGGTCGAGGAGGGTGTAGAGAAGGGTCTGCTTGGACTGGTGGCAGAAGGAGGAGAAGTGACTCAGCACGAAGAGCAGCGGAACGTCGCAGATTTGCGCCTCCTGCAGCACCTACGCGTGATTCTGATTAATGGAGGATACGAGCTCCAGAAACTCCATATTCTTGAACTGAGCGTTGCGCATGCGCTTTCCTACAATCACAAGCCTCAAGAATCCCCACTTCGCACCATTGGAGCCGTTAACTGCCGAGCAATCACGCGAAAGGCATCGTCGTCGCTGTCGATATAGTCTCCATCCAAATTGATGCGAATATACTCTCCCTGTGAGAAGATATCTAGGGAAGAGGGACACGACAAGGATACTCGGCTTTGCAGAAGAGTGCTCTTCTTCGAGAGCATGAAGGCAGTAGTCAAGAAGCAGATGCTTGCAACAACCGCCAGGACCGAGCAGGAGCGTGCTACGAATAATACATCCGTGTTTCAGGAACGTTTCGTTGTGCTTCCGAATGAATACATCCGACAGCAGAGTCTTCAGCGCGGTAATCTGCGAACTCATGCCCGGGAGACTCTTCCAGTTGGGAACCGTCGTCAACTTGAGTCTGCTGTGCAGCTCGGTGATCTGCTCCTCCGACAGGATCATTCTCTGTATCACCTCCCTATCCATCTATTTAGAAGTACAACGTGTTTGTAGATTGGATACTGGGAGTAAAGTGGTAATGAAGTGTGCATGAGCGATGGAGTCGATACAATGCTCATTGAGTATATCTCATTCTGTCGATTCCATTTCAAGTGGTTCACTATTCACAGCAAGCATGGAAAGAAACGAGCCGGAAAGGCTACAAAGCAACAAATAGAATCACAACATTCCAATCACAGAAGTATATAACCCTTTTATAACCTCAGGACAATCTGCAACACTCTTCACAAAACGACTCATGTGGCTAGAAAAGGGGAAAACGAGCGGTTCTGCGATGCCGGCAGTGCTCAAGGGCTTCTACGTGGTGCAAAACAACAATGTTTGTGTTTCCCAATCCGCTTTTAGTCATCTTCCGCACGGCGATAATCAAGAATGACGGAACGAACACGTCGTGGTTTCCACTTCTGGGAAAGGTGGCAATAGTATTAGTAAGAAGTACAATCTTGAGAAGACTTCACTCGATTGCTTTTCATAATACTTCTGTTTCCCTGCTTTTTCGCCGGCCCAGCTTCAGGTATGTTTTGCACCATGGAGTGTTGCCTCGCATCGACCCTTCTAACGGTTTCATAGACAATTGGTTGACAACATCATGTCTCAGATCATTCCCTCCACGACTACGCCTACGAAGTACTCCGCCTCGCCGCACTCCGATGCGCAGCAGACGGATGGTTCTGCAGACTCTAAGAACTGCAAGCTTTGCCGAAAGCGATTGCTCAACGAACACTTCTATAACCCTAAAACGGGTTTGCTGTTCTCTGTTTGTGACATTTGCCGAAAGAGAAAGCGTGATAAGTACTGGAGTACTTCCTTTGGCGGATATTGACTCCGTAGAGAACAAGGAATTGCTACAGCAGTCGACGATGAATACCCGACTGTCTACGAGGAGCAAGGTGCTGCGTACGCGAAAGGCCGCGGAGGTCTCTCCGGACCATCGGATAGAGCGCTCTGCAGAGTCCTCGCCCTCCTCCACCGAGTACTACAGCTCTCCTACTCTGTCGCAAGGCAATTCTTCCGTCCATTCCTCAGTCGAGAATGGAATGTGCAACACCATTCCGCACGGCAGTCTCATCGTGATCCCACCTCATGTCAGTGCTTTTATCAACGAAAACCGCAACAACCCACCGATCCTGCGTTCCTATCTTGGAGATTACTATTGGAACGCACTATGCTTGTAGCATGTCGTTTTGGTGAGCGGCATCACTTCCTCTTGATTGGGTCTTGAATGATTATTTTGTCGTTCTTGATGTGCATGTTCTGTTTGTTCGTCACTGCTGCTCTTCTATCGGGGTTTGAGTCCCTCTCAGTCAATTCGTGCTCTTTTCCCTGTTGTTTGGTGTTTTCTTCGAGTTTATCTACTGCTGAATAACGTGGATTTGGGGCTCCTTTCACAGATCATTCGCATCATCTCCTCTCCCTTTGCTTCCAACACGGTGCATCGTTCTGTTTTCCTCCCATTGATTTCAAATTCACGCAAAACGAGAGCATCATGCCCATCCCTCTCAACAATCCATCCATCATGCACAACAAAGAAGGTAAAATGACACCCTGCTCCTGCAAACCCATGTCCCCTCACCCCAACACACCACCCCACTGCCCACCGATTTGAATCTCCGCGTTTCCACAAATCCACAGAATCCGATTCTCCCACCGTTTCATGTCCAACCAGCTGGAAAAACTGTCTGAAGTCACGAAGGTCGTTGCTGACACGGGCGACTTTGAGTCTATTCGCGTGTATCATCCTGTGGATGCAACCACCAACCCCAGTCTTGTGTACTCCTCCCCGCCTCTCTCTGACGCCTAGGCTGAAGGCTTCCATGCAGCCTGAGTATGCTCACATCGTTGAGGCCGCTGTTCAGTATGCGAAGGTAGGGCGTGGCGTTTCTGTCTTGCGCATTCTCACACAATGTAGGAGCACGAGAAGGAGGACAAGAAGCGCATGATGACCATTCTCATCGACAAGCTGAGCGTTCTCTTCGGAAAGGCCATCCTCGAGGTGGTACCCGGTCTGGTGTCCACGGAGGTGGATGCTCGCCTCAGCTTCGACAAGGAGAAGATGATCGAGAAGTAGCGGCTCCGTTTGGAGTTCACCGTAGGGCTCGCACGCTGATCAAGATGTACGAGGAGGAGGGTATCTCGAAGGACCGCATTCTCATCAAGGTGCGATTTCTCCCTCCCGCTCAATGCTAGATCGCCAGTACCTGGGAGGGCATGGAGGCTGCGCGTGTGCTGGAGGCCGAGGGCATCCACTGCAATCTGACGCTGATGTTCTCCTTCTGCCAGGCGGTGGCTGCCGCGCAGGTGAAGGCGACGCTGATCTCCCCCTTCGTGGGCCGCATCCGTGACTGGTACATGAAGAAGGAGGGCCGCAAGGAGGCGTACCCCGCGCTGGAGGACCCCGGCGTGAAGAGCGTGCGCGCGATCTATGGCTACTACAAGAAGAACGGCGTGAAGACCGTGGTGATGGGCGCTTCCTTCCGCTCCGTGGAGGAGATCCTGGGCCTGGCGGGCTGCGACAAGCTCACCATCGCGCCGAGCCTGCTGCAGCAGCTGAAGGACTGCGCAGCGGAGGTGGGCGTGGTTGGCGGGGCTGAGACGTAGCTGCCCTACGAGCGTCTGTCGGTGGAGAACTGCCCGTGCGACAAGGAGTACTTCGAGCTGGACGAGCCGACCTTCCGCTGGATGCTGAACGGTAGGCGTGGGGAGAGGGGGTGAGGCGCAGAGGACGCGATGGCTACGGACCTGCTCTCCGACGGCATTCGCCGCTTTGCCGCGGATACGGAGAAGCTCGAGTCCATCCTCATGAGCAAGCTGTAATCCTTTTATGCTGTTTGTTTTTCACTCGATATTCTTGCGAGGGAGTTGAAATGCTGCATGTTCTTGTTATCCCCACAAGCAAGTTATAATACTATAAGACTATTCTTACCTCACAACAAACACCCGAATTGTGCCAATTCTACACCAATCCAGCTTATCCACGGAACGTGCAGGGCTTGGTGGCGAGGAAGGTCGTTCTGAACTTCTTCGACTCCGTGCGGTACTGGCGGTGAGGAAGAGCGAACTTCAGGTGCTCGTGCGTGAACATGATGTTCTTGTGTCTTCTCAGCTCCTCGTTCGGCACCACGGCGGTCTTGATGATCTGGATCGATCTGTCACGAGCGCGGTGCGTTCCGGCCATCTCCTGGTAGCACTGCTTCACAGCACCGAGCAGAGACGTGTCACGGTACTCCTTGTACATGTTGTGAGTGCCGGAGCGGGAGTTGTAGCGCAGCCAGATGCCGTAGTTCTTCACCTCCTTGTCCTGCTCGTGGATCTACCGAGATCACGCCCCGCTCACCCAATCGCTACCTCGTTCACGGAGAGGATCTCACCGGTTCCCTTCTTCATCTTCTCCAGTCTGTGCATGAAGTACCAGTAGCGGGACTTGGCAGTCACAGGGTTAGGAGCGAACAGTCTCATTCTGTAGATCTCAGGCTCGGGGTCCGTCTCGGTGGGCAGTCTGCGGCCAACGACTTGGTAGTAGTGAATCTACACAGAAATCAGCAACGCCTGCGTGGATGAGACAGAACAGAGACGGATCGACAGGAACATAACTCACAGGCATATTCGATAATGAAATTACGAATGGCACAAGGTATTCGTGAAGAGAGAGAGCGACCCTTCCCGAGAGTGATTACGGATTCAGACGTGGCAACGGAAATGGACCTTTCAGCAGGGCAATGCTATGGGGAGTGCACTTCCTATTGAATTCTATCGTGGATTCTGTGCAGCAAATAGAGAGTTGATTTGAGATGATGACTGTGAATTGTGTTGAGTCCATGAAAGGTAACACGAATGATCGATGTGGAGGTGGAGAGAAGCAGATGGAGATGAAATGCCTTTCTGTTCATCTATATATGTCTTCTATGCAGACGGAGCAAAATGAGTTGCTCCTTTCATGCTATTGCTGATTGGAGTTCATCTCTCGTTCCTGTTCCTCTCCTGTGTATATCATAATCCAATTATTGATTTCACTGAACAGAGTGAACTCTGAATGAGTACTCGTTCGACATCCCTCAACCATCGATTCTACTCCTTCTCATGAATGAGATTCATCCCACACGCATGATCGGTGATAGTTTCATT
>OIWU01003188.1_pt1 | contig 12913 bp, 10 predicted proteins | sample 1587711 | NCBI WGS metagenome assembly OIWU01 (sample SAMEA3888909, study PRJEB22519) | human gut metagenome | biome: human gut; feature: human-associated habitat; material: faeces | place: Denmark | collected 2010 | reverse complement strand
TGGACGAAGCGGTCGCGCGTGCGCGTGACCTGATGGCGGAGCGGCGCGCGGCCTACGTCGTCACGCCGAATCCGGAGATCGTGATGCTCTGCCGTGACGATCCCACGGCCATGCAGGCCGTACAGGGAGCGGATCTCGTGCTGCCGGACGGCATCGGCGTGATCTACGGCGCGAAGATCCTCGGCACGCCGCTGCGCGCGAAGCTGCCGGGCATCGACTTTGCCTCGGCGCTGATGGCGCAGATGGGGCAGGAGGGCAAGAGCGTGTTCCTGCTGGGCGCCAAGCCCGGCGTCGCGGATGCGGCGGCGGAGAAAATGCGTGAGCGTTTTCCCGGCCTTGTCATCGCCGGGACGAACGACGGCTATTTTCAGGACGACGACCCCGTGGTGGAGAAGATCAACGCTGCGCAGCCGGATCTGCTGCTCGTGTGCCTCGGCGCGCCGAAGCAGGAGCTCTGGATGCAGCGCAACGCACCGCGCCTGCGCGTCGGCCTCATGGCCGGCCTCGGCGGCAGTCTGGACGTGTTCGCCGGCAATGTCAAGCGTGCGCCGAAGCTGTTCCAGAAGCTTGGGCTCGAGTGGTTTTACCGGCTCATCAAAGAGCCGAAGCGCATCGGCCGCATGATGAAGCTGCCGAAATTCCTGTTTGCGGCCATCGGCTGCAAACTTCGGGGGAAGAAACACCATGGCGAAGGGTAAACTGATTGTACTGGAGGGCATTGACGGCAGCGGAAAATCCGCGCAGTACCGCCGCCTGTGCGCTCGTTTTGACGAGATGGGCATGGCCTATCACCACATCGTCTTTCCGCGCTACGACCAGGAGTCGTCGGCGCTCATCCGCATGTATCTCAACGGCGCGTTCGGCGCGCATCCGTCGGATGTCAACGCCTATGCGGCGTCCACGTTTTTCGCGGTCGACCGCTATGCGTCTTACCGCACCGACTGGGGCGAGATCTATGAAAATGGCGGCCTGATCCTCTCGGACCGCTACACGACCTCAAACGCCATCCATCAGGGTTCCAAGCTGCCGGAGGCGGAGCTGCCGGCCTTCTTTGACTGGCTGTACGATCTGGAGTACGGCAAGATGGGCCTGCCGCGCCCGGATCTGGTGCTCTATCTGGACGTGGACCTGCCGACCTCGCTCAAGCGGATGCAGCACCGGCAGGAAAAGCAGAATACCAAGGCCGATATTCATGAGCAGGACGTGTCCTATCTGGAAAACTGCCTGCGCATCGGCCGCCTCGCTGCCGCGCACTATGGCTGGACGATCGTGCCGTTTATGAAAGACGGCGCTGAGCGCGCGCTGGAAGAAAAGCACGAGGAGATCTTCTCCATCATCCGCAGCGCGCTGTGAGCATTTCCGGGGAAAAGGCCGCCCTGCGCGCGCAGCTGCGCGCCCGGCTTTCGCAGAGCGACCCGGCGGAGAACGCCGCGTGCGATGTGCGCATCACGCTGCAGGTGCTCTCGCTGCCGGCGTTTCAGGCGGCGGAGCGGATCTTTGCCTATTGCAGCGTCGTGCCCGAGGTGGACACGCACGCCATCCTTGCGCAGGCGCGGCGGTGCGGCAAGACGGTCGCGCTTCCGGTCACACAGCCGGATGGACAGATGCGGTTCGCGCGCTTTGACGGTGCGCTCGTGCCCGGGCGCTTTGGCATTCCCGAACCGCCGCGCAGCGCGCGGACGCTGCTGCCGCAGCCCGGCGACCTGATGCTCGTCCCGGCGCTGGCGTATGACCGCGCGGGACGGCGTCTCGGCCGCGGCGGCGGGTACTATGACCGCTTTCTGGCGCGTGTGGACTGCTGCACCGTGGGGCTGATCCGCGCGGCGTTCCTGCTCGACGCGCTGCCGGCCGAATGGAACGATGTGCCGGTTTCCGCCGTCATAACCGAGGACGGCGTTTTGCGCCCACAGGAAAAACCGGGGCTCCCGGAGGAGCCCCGATCGGTGTCAGGCCGTTAGCAGCCGCAGCCGCAGCCGTTATTATTGTTGTTGTCGCAGCCGCAGTTGCCCCAGCCGCCGCAGCAGAAGAGCAGGATCAGAATGAGGATGATCCAGAGACAGCTATTATTATTTCCGCAGCACATAACCAAAACCCTTTCTCCGCGCAACTGATTTTTGCGTGGCCAGACCCCGCGCGGTGCATGGATCTGGCGCGATGTTTTCCGGCGTGACCGGAGAAACGGCGCCGTTTCCGTCCGTCGCCTTATCTTATGCCCATCGGGGCATGGGGGTTCCTCCGCCGTGTGGGCGGCAGGGACGAATTCCATGTTGACAGGGAGACCGAACCATGTCTGATCACTTTAAGAACTTTGATGAGCTGTTCCGCGATGAGCGGGATTCGTCCCGTCCGCAGCGTCCGGCCCAGCAGCGTCCGGCAGCTGCACAGCCTGCCCGCCGCCGCCCGGCCCAGCCGCGTCCGGTGCAGCCGGAGGGACAGCGTCCCGTACGCCCGGTGCAGCCGCGTCCGGTGCAGCCGGAAGGACAGCGCCCCGCGCGTCCGGCGCAGTCGCATCCGGTGCAGCCGCGTCCGGTGCAGCCGGAGGGACAACGGCCTGCTCATCCGACGCGTCCGGATGCTCAGCGGCACACGGCAGCACGTCCGCACGCCGTGCAGCCGGAGGGGCAGCAGCGTCCTGTCCGTCCCCGTCCGGCGCAGCTGCATGCCCAGCCCCGCCCGGAGCAGGCACAGCATCCGCACGCTCAGCAGCCGCAGCGGCCGGTTCGTCCGCGCCCGGAGCAGGCGCACACCGCGCGTCCGCAGCAGGTCTCGCGCCCCGTGCCGGAGACAGAGGTACAGGCAGAACCCACCGTGCGCCCCGCGCGCCCGGCCCAGCCGGAAGCGCCGCGCCGTGCCGGCCGCAGCGGCTGTCTCGGCGGCCTGATCTATTTTGCCTTCGTTGTCAGCATCAGCATCATTCTTGCCTGTGTCGGCTGGATGGCGGCGTCGGACGTGCTCGCGCTCAACAAAGAGCCGATCACGGCGACGGTCACGCTCGACAAGGCCGAGTTCAAGGACGTCACCATTTCGTACACGGACGCTGACGGCAATGCCAAGGAGCGCTCCGGCCATCAGGTGAGCGTGGGCTATGTGGCAAAGCAGCTCAAGGACGCCGGCATCATCAAGTATAAGGGCCTCTTTGAGCTTTACTGCAGCGTTTCGCACGCGAAAACGAAGATCGACCCCGGCACGTACGAGCTGAGCACGAACTACGATTACCGTGCCCTCGTCAAGAAGATGCAGGTCGGCTCCGGCGCCATGGTCACGACCAAGGTCACCATCCCCGAGGGCTATACGATGGAGCAGATCTTCCACAAGCTCGAGGATGAAAACGTCTGTTCGTATGACGACCTTATGGACGCGGCGGCCAATTATTCCTACAACTACTCGTTCATCGACCAGAGCATGCAGGGAGACGCCAAGCGCCTCGAGGGCTTCCTGTTCCCGGACACGTATGAGTTCTATCAGGGCATGCAGGCATCGAGCGCCATCAATAAGTTCCTGGAGAACTTCCACGACCGCATCACGGCTGAGATGCTCGAAAAGGCGGACGAGCGCAGCATGACCATGCAGGAGGTCGTCACGGTTGCGTCCATGATCGAGAAGGAAGCGGCCAACGACGATGAGCGCGCCATGATCGCCGCCGTTATCTATAACCGCATTGCTGCGGGCATGCCGCTGCAGATCGACTCGACGATCATGTACGTCCTGCCGGAGCACAAGGATGTGCTCACCGTGGAGGACACGAAGATCGACAGTCCGTACAACACCTATCAGAACAAGGGCCTGCCGCCCACGCCGATTGCGAACCCCGGCCTTGCGTCCATCAAGGCGACGCTCTCGCCGGCAAGCACGCAGGCGCTGTACTACGCGCTCGACGCCGAGTCCGGCACGCACAAGTTCTTCACGAGCTATGGCGAGTTCCAGGCGTTCGTGGCCAAACAGAGTTATTCACAATAAGCGGGGTCGATTCATGAACAAACCGGAATTGTTATGCCCTGCCGGAGATCTGGAGCGCCTGCAAATGGCGCTCCATTTCGGTGCAGACGCAGTGTATCTGGCCGGGGCGCAGTTCGGCATGCGCGCCGGAGCCGAAAATTTCACGCCGGACGGCATCCGCGCGGCCGTGCAGTTTGCGCATGCGCAGGGCGCCGCCGTGCACGTGACGTGCAATACGCTGCCGCGTGATGACGAGATGGCGCAGCTGCCGCCGTATCTGGAGCTGCTCGACGATGCGGGGGTGGATGCAATCATCGCGGCCGATCTCGGCGTCATCACGCTCGCAAAGCGCTATGCGCCGCACGTCGCGCTGCACGTCAGCACGCAGTTCGGCGTGGTCAATTCGGCGGCTGCCGTGGCGCTGCATGATCTCGGCGCGCAGCGAGTCGTGCTCGCGCGCGAGCTGTCGCTCGCCGAGATTGCCGCCATCCGCGCCCACACGCCGCCCGAGCTGGAGCTCGAGGCGTTCGTCCACGGGGCAATGTGCGTGTCGTTTTCCGGCCGCTGCCTGCTGTCGAACTACCTCACCGGGCGCGATGCCAACCGCGGCCGCTGCGCCCAGCCCTGCCGCTGGAAGTACGGCCTCACGGAGTCCAAGCGCCCCGGCCAGGTGTTTGACATCACGGAGGACGAGCGCGGGACGTACATCTTCAACTCCCGCGACATGTGCATGATCGACCACCTGCCGGAGCTGCTGGCGGCCGGCATCACGAGTCTGAAGATCGAGGGGCGCACCAAGAGTGCTTACTACGTCGGCGCGGTCACGAATGCCTACCGCCACGCGCTCGATGATGCCATCGCCGGCCGTCCGCTCGACCCGGTCTGGCAGCGCGAGGTGCTGCAGATCAGCCACCGGCCGTACAGCACCGGGTTCTACTTTGGTCAGCCGGGGCAGTATACGGCAAACTCCGCCTACTTTGCCGGTGCGGAGGTCTGCGCCGTCGTGGAGGGCACCGCGCCCGACGGACGCGCCGTGCTGACGCAGCGCAACAAGTTTGCCGTCGGAGATACGCTCGAGCTTGTCACGAACACCGCGGCACCCGTGACCTTCACGGCGCAGGACCTGCGCGACGCAGACGGGCTCCCGCTCGAGAGCGTGCCGCACCCGATGCAGCGCTTTACCATGCCGCTGCCGTGCAAAGCCGCACCGCTGTCGCTCGTGCGGCGGAAATTACCCGCTGAAACGGTTGACATTCGGCTCGAATGTGGTAAAATAGAAAAATCCAGAACATAACGCTTGGATGGAGAAAAGCTGTGCAGCACCCGGTCAGCAGAGAGAAGGGGACGGTGGAAGCCCTTCGGCCGGCAGCATGGCGGCCGCTCCGGAGCGGCCCGGGACGACCGGGACGTCTGTCCGCGTTAAGGACGACTTGAGACGCCGCGTGAGCGGCAATCAGGGTGGTACCGTGAATGCTCAAATGCCTTCGCCCCTGCATATGGGGCGGAGGCATCTTTTTTTGAAAGGAGACATGCTATGGACTGTCTGCGTTGTCACGGCGAGATGGAGCATCTGGGACAGGAATCCCTGCAGCTCGGGCAATACGGCTTTTTTACCGGCCACCTGTCCAACCTCTTTTCCGGTGCGCTGGAGGTCGATATTTATGCCTGCAGGCGCTGCGGCAAGCTGGAGTTTTACCGCGCGGACGCGCCCAGCCTTTCCGAGCGGCTGCAAAAAGAATGAAGTAAGAGAATCACAATTGGAGGATAGATGATTATGAAACCATATGGTCTGAATGAACTGCGTGAGATGTTCCTGCGCTTTTTCGAGACGAAGGGGCACCTGCGTCTGCCGAGCTTCTCGCTCATCCCGCAGGATGATGCGAGCCTGCTGCTCATCAACTCCGGCATGGCGCCGATGAAGCCCTACTTCAAGGGCGATAAGGAGCCGCCGCGCCACCGCGTCTGCACCTGCCAGAAGTGCATCCGCACCGGTGACATTGAAAATATCGGAAAGACCGCGCGCCACGGCACGTATTTTGAGATGCTCGGCAACTTCTCCTTCGGCGACTACTTCAAGCATGAAGCCATCGCCTGGTCGTGGGAGTTTCTGACGAGCCCGGACTGGGTCGGCCTCGACCCAGAGCGGCTGTACCCGTCCGTGTATGAGAAGGACGACGAGGCATTCGCCATCTGGCGCGATGAGATTGGCATCCCTGAGAGCCGCATCACCCGCCTCGGCAAGGACGATAACTTTTGGGAGCATGGCTCCGGCCCGTGCGGCCCCTGCTCGGAGATCTATTTTGACCGCGGCGAAGAATATGGCTGCGGCAAGCCGGACTGCGCGCCCGGCTGCGACTGCGACCGCTATATGGAGGTCTGGAACAACGTCTTTTCCCAGTTTGACAACGACGGCAACGGCAACTACTCCGACCTCATTCAGAAAAACATCGACACCGGCATGGGCCTTGAGCGTCTGGCCGTTGTCTGCCAGGGCGTGGATTCGCTCTTCGATGTGGACACCGTCATGAACATCACGCACAAGGTCAGCGAGATCACCGGTGCGCACTATGGCGACAGCCATAAGACCGATGTGTCCCTGCGCGTCATCACTGACCACATCCGCGCCTCCGTCATGATGATCTCGGACGGCATCCTGCCGTCGAACGAGGGCCGCGGCTACGTGCTGCGCCGTCTGCTGCGCCGCGCAGCGCGCCACGGCAAGCTCCTCGGCGTCAACGAGCCGTTTCTGTATCAGGTTGTGGACATGGTCGTGCACGAAAACGAGTGCCAGTACCCCGAGCTGCGCGAAAAGCAGGCGTATATCACCCGCGTCATCCGCAACGAGGAGGAGAACTTCGCCAAGACCATCGACGCCGGCATGCACATCTTTTCCGACCTGCTCGCCGAGCATCAGGCCAAGGGCGAGCGCGTGTTCTCCGGCGCGGATGCGTTCAAACTCTATGATACCTACGGTTTCCCGATCGACCTGACCCGCGAGATGGTGCAGGAGCAGGACATGACCGTGGATGAGGACGCGTTCCAGGATCTTATGGAGCAGCAGCGCGTGCGCGCGAGAAAGGCGCGCGAGGCGCTCGGCGATCTGGCATGGGCCGGCGTGGACCTCGGCCTCGACCCGACGCCGACGCAGTTCACCGGCTATGACCACACGGCCGATCAGGGCACGATCCTGGCCATCGTCTGCGATGGGGAGGTCTGCTCGGAGATCGACGAGGGCAAGCAGGGCGTGCTCGTGCTCGACTGCACGCCGTTCTATGCCGAGATGGGCGGCCAGGTGGCCGACCACGGCGTCATTGAAACCGACGGCGCGCTCTTCCAGGTGACGGACGTCCAGAAGGACAAGGCCGGCAAGTTCCTGCACCACGGCGTGATGCACTCCGGCCACCTGCAGGTCGAACAAACCGTCACGGCGCGCATCGACACCGACCGCCGCAAGGCAATCATGCGTGCGCACTCGGCCACGCATCTGCTGCAGGCCGCGCTGCGCGAGGTGTTGGGCGATCATGTGCATCAGGCGGGCTCGCTCGTGGAGCCGGATCACCTGCGCTTTGACCTGACGCATTTCTCGGCCATCACGCCCGAAGAGCTGGAGCAGGTCAATGAGATCGTCGGCGACTGGATCCTCGACGGTATGGACGTCACGGTGTCCGAAATGTCCATGGAGCAGGCCAAGGCCAGCGGCGCGACGGCGCTCTTCAGCGAGAAGTACGGCGATGTCGTGCGCGTGGTGAACATGGGCGGCAAGTCCATCGAGCTCTGCGGCGGCACGCATGTGGATAACACCGCCAAGATCGGCCCGTTCCGCATCACGGGCGAGAGCTCGGTCGCTTCCGGTGTGCGCCGCGTGGAGGCGATCACCGGCAAGGCCTATCTGCGCGAGATGGAGGCCGTTAACCGCCGCATGTACGCGGCGGCCGAGGTGCTGCACGCCAAGCCCGCCGACCTCATTGCGAAGGCGAAGGGCTTCACGGCGGAGCTCAAGGAGGCGCGCCAGAGCGTCGAGCGCATGAAAGAGAAGATCCTACACAGCGACGTCGATCGCTTCCTCTACGCCTCGAAGAACATCGGCGGCATCAAGGTCATCACGACGACGCGCACCGACCTCGATGCCGGTGACCTGCGCAAGCTCGGCGATTTCCTGCGCGATAAGGATCCGGACACGGTCGCGGTGCTCGCGACGGCGACGGAGAGCAAGGTCACGTTCGTGGCCGTCTGCGGCAAGAACGCCGTGGCCAAGGGCATCCGCGCGGGCGATCTTGTGCGCGCCGTGTCGGCGGTCACCGGCGGCAAGGGCGGCGGCAAGCCGGACTCTGCCATGGGCGGCGGCAGCGAGGTGCTGAAGATCGACGATGCGCTGGCCATTGTGGACGATTTTGTGGCGGAAAAACTGGGACTGTAAGGAGGTTACCATTATGAACGATTGCCTGTTTTGTAAGATCGCGGCGGGGGAGATCCCTTCCACCTGCCTGTACAATGATGACGATGTCTATGCCTTTCGCGACATCAATCCCCAGATGCCGGTGCATTTTCTCGTGATCCCGAAGCAGCACATCGACTCGGTTGCGGCCATCACGGCGGAAAACTCCGCTGTGGTCGCCAAGTGCTTCGAGGTTATTGCGAAGCTCGCCGCGCAGGAGGGACTGACCGGCGGCTACCGCGTCATCTCCAACTGCGGTGACGATGCCGGCCAGACCGTGCATCACCTGCACTTCCACGTCCTCGGCGGCGCGCCGATGGGAGAGAAGCTGCTGTAAAGGCAACAAAATTCGGCGGCGGGCCTTGTTCCCGCCGCCGTTTTTGTTTATAATGTCCCCAGAGAAAGAGAGGGAGACGGCGTGCGAAAGCTGGCATACTGCGCAGGCGGATTTTCGGCTGCGATTTTTCTGGCGCACTTTCTGCTGCCGGTGCGTTGGGTGCTGCCCGGTGCGCTTGCGGCGGTCGTGCTCGCACTCGTGACGCTGCTGCTCCCGGGGCAGACGCGCCGCCGGGTCATGGTCGCGCTGTTGTCGGCGGCCATCGGCTTCGGGTGGTATGCTGCTGCTACGGCTATGCGCCTGACACCCGCGCAGAACGTCTCCGGTGATGTGCAGACGGTCACGGCGCGTGTGACGGAGTATCCCGCTGCCTATGAGCGCAGCTATGGTCTGACCGTCGTGCTCACGAGCCCGAATGTGCCCGACTGCAAGGCGCGGCTCTATGTCTCCGATGCGGGCGCAGCCGACCTGCATCCTGGCGACGAGATCACAGCGGACGTGAAGCTCCGTCCATCCACGCTGCGCTACGGAGAGGAGACGGATTCCTATATTTCCAAGGGCATTTACCTCATCGGCAGCGTGCAGGACAAAACGCTCGAACGCACCGGCGTCTGGAGCCGCAGCTGGCTCTACTGGCCGAAAACCGTCGCCCAGTCGCTCAAGGCGAGCGCGCAGACCGCCTTCCCGGCGGATGTGCTGCCGTTTGCGCAGGCGCTCATGCTCGGCGATAAATCCGCGCTCTACGCACAGGATCTTGACATTCCGCTCAGTACGACCGGCATCATGCACACGGTTGCAGTCTCCGGATTGCATCTGGCGTTTCTGCTGGGCTTTTTACGCCTGTTCACCGGTAACCGGCGCACAACGGCCATCATTGGCCTGCCGCTGATGGCCGTGTTCGTCGTCATGGCCGGGTGCAGCCCATCGGTGCTGCGTGCCGCGTTCATGACGGCGCTGGTGCTCTTTGCGCCGCTGCTCGGGCGGGAGAATGACCCGCCGACGTCACTGCTGACCGCGCTGGCCATATTGCTCGCGGCCAATCCGTTTGCCGCGGCGAGCATCAGTCTGCAGCTGTCGTTCACGTCCATGGCTGGCCTGTTTTGTGTCTCCGGTGCGCTGCACCGCGCACTCGATGCGCGCCTGCTGCCCGCCGGCACGAAGCTCTCGTGGCCGCGGCGGAAGGTCCGCGCCTTTTTCAGCGCCACAACGGCGAGCTCCGTCGGCGCCATGGTGTTCACCGTGCCGCTCACGGCGCTGCATTTCGGCAATATTTCGCTCATCGCGCCGGTTACAAACCTGCTCATTTTGTGGCTGCTGCCGGTTGCGTTCATCGGGTGCTATCTGGCGGCATTACTCGGTCTTGTCTGGGCGTGGGTCGGTATGGCGCTCGCGTGGGTGACGGCGTGGCCGCTGCGTTATATCCTCGCGGTGGCGAAAGTGCTCGCCAAGCTGCCGGGCGCGGTGCTCTTCACCGGCAACCGCATGGTTGCCTGGTGGCTCGTGCTGGTGTATGCCATGTTCGGCGCGGCGTGGCTGATCTCCCGCCGGCGCAAGGTACGCTATTGGATTCCAGCTGCATGCAGCGTGCTGGCGCTGTGCGCGGTGCTGACGGTCAACGCCGTGCAGCTGCAGCGTACATCGACCGTGACGGCGCTCGATGTCAGTCAGGGGCAGAGCATCGTGTTTTCCAGCGGACGGGCCTGTGCCGTGGTGGACTGCGGCGGCCGCTCCACCGTGGAGGATCCGGGCAACCTCGCGGCGCGCAAGCTGCTCGCACAGGGGCACCGGAGCCTCGACCTGCTTGTGCTCACGCATCCGCATGACGATCATGTCAACGGCGTGCTGCGCCTGATGCATTGGCTCCCGGTGCGGACACTGGTTATCCCCGCCGCGGCAGACACGACGAAAGCCCCGCTGAGTGACATTCTCGCGCTCGCGGCGGTAAACCATACGACCGTCGTGCGTGTGGATGCCGAGCGGACGGTCACGGCCGGCGGCATCTCCGTGCACCTGTATCCGGAGCCCTGTGCCGGGCAGGAGGATGGCAGCATGATCGTCCTGACCTCCATCGGCGATTATGACACGCTTGTGCCCGGCGACGTGGACACGACGGCAGAGGTGAAGTTTCTAAGCTCCTGCACCTATCCCAGTGTTGAGCTGCTGCTCGTCGGCCACCACGGCTCCAAACGATCCACCTGCGACGCATGGCTTGATGCCATCGCGCCGGATGCTGCGATCATCTCCGTTGGCTACAACAACTACGGCCATCCGACGAGTGACACGCTCGAGCGCCTGCAGGCGCACAACATACCGATCTACCGCACCGATCAGATGGGTGACATCACGGTGCATCTCTCGTGAGGAAACATTATGGCAACAGGAAAAGGGAAAAAGAAGCAGGAAGTGCTGAATTATAAGGCGCAGGAGCGCACACTGCGCGAGCAGGGGCCGGGGCGGCTGTATCTGCTCTGGGGCCGGGAGGATTATCTGCGCGAGCAGTATCTGCTGGAGCTGAAAAAGCTCTGTCTGCCCGGCGGAGAGGACGACTTCAGCTATCACCGGTTTGACGGTGCCGAGCTCAATTTTCAGGCGCTGGCGGACGCGGTGGACGCGGTGCCGTTTCTGGCCGAGCGCACGCTCATCGAGGTGCGCGGCTTTGATACGAACAAGTGCCGCGAGGAAGATGCGCAGGCGCTCGTCCAGGTCATCGGCGACCTGCCGGATTACTGCACGCTGGTGTTCGTCATGGGCACGGACTTTGAGCCGGACGGCCGCCTGAAGACGACGAAGGCATTCAAAAAATACGGGCAGCTCATCCAGTTCACCGCGCAGGGGGAACCCGCGCTCGTGAATTGGGTCGGCAAGCGTTTCAAGGCCCACGGGAAAAATATTTCCTCCGAGGATGCCCGCCAGCTCATTTTCTTCACCGGCGGGCTGATGAACACCATGATCCCGGAGATCGACAAGATTGCGGCCTATGTGCAGGGCGACACGGTCACGCGCGCGGACATTCTGGCCGTGGCGCACCGGATGCCGGAGGCAGTGGCTTATGAGCTGACCGACCGGCTGGCCGATCAGGACTATGACGGCGCCATGCGCATCCTTGCGGACCTCCTCGCCGATAAGGCGAACACGCCGATCTTCCTGCTTGCCGTCATTGGACAGCAGATGCGCAGACTCTATGCCGCGCGGCTTGCGCGCCGTGCGGGCCTCGCTACGGGCGATTTGCGCGCGCTGCTCGGCCTGCCGTTTGATTTCATCGCGGAAAACCTCCTGCGCTCGGCCCGAAAGTTCCCCGGCCGCCAACTCGAGGAGGCGGTTCGCCTGTGCGCGCAGACGGACTTTGCCATGAAAAATACCGGCGCAGACGATACCGAACTGCTCAAGGAGCTGCTGCTGCGCATTGCCGTGGGAGGTGCGGCATGATCCGCATCCGGGAGGCCATCATCGTTGAGGGCCGGTATGACAAAAACACGCTTGCGCAGGTCGTGGACGCGCCCATTCTGGAGACATCCGGCTTCGGTATCTTTCATGACAGCCAGCGCCTGGCGCTGCTGCGCCGCCTGGCCGAAACGCGCGGCATCATCGTCCTCACGGACAGCGACGGGGCGGGCTTTGTCATCCGCAACTATCTGCGCGGAGCCATCGACCCGGCGCAGGTCAAGCACGCGTATATCCCGGACGTGGCCGGCAAGGAGCGGCGCAAGCGCGCCGCCTCGAAAGAGGGCAAGCTCGGCGTGGAGGGCATGCGGCCGGAGGTGCTGCTCGAGGCGCTGCGCCGCGCGGGCGCGACCATCGAGGGCGAGGACGCACCGCCGCCGGGCGCGCGCATCACGAAGGCCGACCTTTACGCCGCCGGACTCACCGGCGGGCCGGACAGCCGCGCCGCCCGGCAGCGGCTGCTCACGCAGCTTGACCTGCCCGAGCATCTGAGCACGAACGCGCTGCTTGAGGTGCTCAACGCGCTCATGACGCGCGAGACGTTCCAGAATCTGTACAAATAGCTGAAAATTCGCCGTATCTGAGGGAGAAAACGCCAGATACGGCGAAATTTTTCGTGCAAATGTGCCGGGGCTGTGGTATAGTACTGTACGGTATTATGTAAAGTAAACGGAAACCAGATATATGGAGGAACCAACGTATGAAATGCCCGTTTTGCGGCTTTGCCGAGAGCAAGGTCATTGATTCCCGCCCGGCCGAGGAGG
>OIWU01003180.1_pt1 | contig 12940 bp, 8 predicted proteins | sample 1587711 | NCBI WGS metagenome assembly OIWU01 (sample SAMEA3888909, study PRJEB22519) | human gut metagenome | biome: human gut; feature: human-associated habitat; material: faeces | place: Denmark | collected 2010 | reverse complement strand
AAGAAGTTACTGTAAACAAAAAATTCTGTCACAAAAAACGACCGTTTTTTTGCGCAGATCAATTGGTGCGCTTCGTGCAGAATTCCTGTTTTTGATGAGAATAATTCTGTCGGTGCGGTTTGCAAGTGTCCGCTTTGCCATGGAAAAACTGGATATCTTTCCAGCGATTTGCGGCCTGTTTTTCCGGAGGAGCGGCTTTTGCTTGAGCTGCTGCTTGAAAAAGAGCCGTTCAGTTTGGCTTCGTCTTCGGTGTGGAACTCTGCGAACCGTTACTATATTGACGGAAAATCTGTTGCAATTTCGTCTTCAGTTTTTAGAAATGCCGACTGCGATTTTCTCCGCAAAAAACTGAACGAATATTCGGCAGAAAATCTTGAAGTTTCAAAAAAATATTTCGATTCAACAGTACAGAAATTTATTCAGGCGAATAAAAGCAGGTTTGATTCCATAAAGGACGATGCTTTTGACTTTGTTCAAGACGAGGCGGAGAAGTTTGTCCAGAAAAACGGAGCAGGCTCAGAAAACCGCATGATTGTTTCGTTCAGTGGCGGAAAGGATTCCACTGCGACTGCGGATGTTGTTATAAAAGCGCTTGCAAATCCGAAAATAACACATCTTTTTGGAAATACCACGCTAGAATTTCCTATGACGATAGATTATGCAGAACGCTACAGAAAAAATCATCCGTTGGCGGAATTCAGAATTGCAAAGAACACTGACCAGAATTTTTATGAAGTCTGCAAGGAAATCGGACCGCCTGCAAGAATGATGAGATGGTGCTGCTCGATGTTCAAGACAGGACCGATTACGCGCGTCTTGAACCGAAAATTTGGCGACAAGCAGATTCTTACGTTCTACGGAATCCGAAAAAACGAGTCCGTGAGCCGCTCAAAATACAGCCGCGTTACAGAAAACACCGAAACTGTAAAAATTCAGAAACAGACCGTCGCTTCTCCGATTTTTGAATGGAAAGATTTGGACGTGTGGCTTTATCTTCTTTCTGAAAAAGTTGACTTCAACGACGCTTACCGGCTTGGCTACGACCGCGTCGGCTGCTGGTGCTGCCCGAACAACAATCTGCGCGCCCAGTTTCTTTCACGCATTTACATGAGCGAACGGAGCGAAAAGTGGCGGAGTTTTCTTGTTGATTTTGCCCGGCAGATTGGAAAGCCCGACGCGGAAGAATATGTGGATTCAGGCAAATGGAAGGCGCGTCAGGGTGGAAATGGAGTTGCTGCTGCCGGAGACGTAAAACTCAAATTTACGAACTGCACGAGCGAAGAGCACTCAAAAATCTACCAGCTTACACGCGCTTTTGACGACAGTTTTTTGAATATGCTTGTTCCGTTTGGAATCCTTGCTCCCGAGCTTGGCCGAAAGTTGATTCACGAAACGCTGATTCTGGACGTAAAGACAAAAGTCCCGATAATTTCCGTTCAGCCGTTCAACCAGAGCGGTTTTGAGCACGCCGTAAAAGTGCGAACAATGAATGTGGAAAAGCACGACGACCTTCAGCGCATGATTGGCTATCAGGTTAGGAAATTCAACGCCTGCAGAAAATGTCTGAAATGTGAGTCCGTCTGCCGCTCTGGAGCGATTTCTCTTGCTGGAAATGAGTATTACATAAATCCGGAAAAATGCGTTCATTGCAAAAAATGCGTCACAGAAAAATATCTGACCGGCGGCTGCATGATGGAAAAATATTTAAGGACAAAGGATTTATAAAATGAAATACAGAGGACACGAGACATTTTCAATACGAAAAAACTGGCTTGCGAAAGGGATTGAGGCGGTTCAAAAAAATCCGGGAATTTTTACGGACAAAACACTGGAGCCTATGGAAGAACTGGGGATTGGACGGAATATGGTTGTTTCGCTGCGATACTGGATGAAGGCAGTTGGTCTTACGGAAGAAAAAAAAGGAGAGAAGACAAGAAAAACTGAAACTGTATTTTCGACTCTTGGAAAAATTATATACAAGCACGACCCTTATGTTGAGGAAACTGGATCGCTCTGGCTTTTGCAGGCGGAACTTGCCTCAAACAAGGATTTTGCGACTTCCTGGTATTTTTTCTTCAATGAATTCAATATGACGGAATTTAGCAAGGATGATTTTGTGTCCGAGCTTTTTAAATTTGACAAAGGCAGCGGTGGTTCAACTGCGCGCAGTTCATTTGAAAGCGACTTTGAATGTATTGTGGGCACTTATGTTTCCCGCTTTAAAAATGCGTCGGAAATTGATCCGGAAGACAATATTGAGTCTCCGTTTGCAGAGCTTGGACTTGTTGATTTTATGGGCGGCGAACGGAAAATGTACCGGAAGGTTATTCCTCCTAAGCAGAATATTCCATCGCTTATTTTTCTTGCAGTGCTTTATCGTATGTGCGAAAAAAGCACAAATGACGGATATGCGTACAAAAATCTTGAAATTCCGCTTTCAGATATTCAGAACAGGAAAAATGGTGCCGGCAAACTTTTTAATCTTGATGTAATTACGCTTATGGATATTCTGAGCGAGCTTGAAAGCCGTGATTTTGTGAAAGTTGTTCGTACGGCAGGACTTGATGTTGTCCGGCTTTTTGCCTGGAAAGATTTGGACGAAAGCGAATCTTACAAGAAATGCGTTGAAGAATATTACAAGGAACTGAAAATATGAGTTTGCAAAAAAACAGAATGATAGCCGCTTCAAAGAATTTTCAAACTTCAGTGAATATTGCGTTTGATTTTAACAATGCTCAGAAACTTGCGGATTTTATTCCGACTTCTGAAGCTATAAAGTTTATTGACGAGGCTGTTCTAAGCGCAAGAAACATAAATCAGACGGAAGAAAAAACTTCTGAAAAAAACGATTCCTTAAACCGTGCCGGAATTTTAATCGGTCCTTACGGAAAAGGAAAGTCGTACATTGTGCTGGAAACACTTTCTCTTCTATATAATAATCCAGATTTGAAGAATGTCTTTGAGTCGCTTGCGAAAAAAATCACGGAAAAAAATCCTGATACGGCGGAAAATGTGCGCCAGTATGTAAAAAGCGGTACACGGCTTCTTCCTGTTGTGATAAACGGAAATTCTCAGAGCCTTGCCCAGTCGTTTTTGTATGCGCTTCATCTGACTTTAAAAAATAAGGAATTTGAAAATCTTATGCCGGAAACCCATTTTGAGTCTGCGGTAAAAATGATTGAAAAATGGGAAAACGAATATCCTGAAACTCTTGAAAAATTCAATAATCTGGCTTCCGTAAAATCCGGGGAATTCAAGCGGCAACTTTTAACGTATAATTCGGATTTTTTTGCGGAATTTGAAAAGCTTTATCCGTCGCTTACTTCGGGAAGCGAATTTAATCCGTTCAGCGGTTTTGATGTTGTTGAAGTCTACGAAAAAGTTTGCAAAAAACTTTGCGAGACCGGAAATTACGATGGCATTTTTGTAGTTTATGATGAATTCGGGAAATATCTTGAATCAAGCATTGCGCAGGCGACAGTAAAAGATACAAAACTTCTTCAGGACTTTGCCGAGCGTTGCGACCGCAGCGGAAAAAATCAGCTTCACTTGCTTTTGATTTGCCACAAGGAAATTGAAAACTACATAGATATTCTTCCTAAGCAGAAAGTTGACGGCTGGAAAGGCGTTTCTGAGCGGTTCAGGCATATTCACCTTTACAATAATTATTCGGAAGTCTACAGCTTGATTCGAGCGGCGATTATAAAAAATCCTGATGAATGGGAAAAATTCTGTTCAAATAACAAAGCTCAGTTTGAAAATTTGAAGAATATTTGGTTTGGAAGCAGCTTCCGGCTTTTTTCAAATCTTGATTGCGATGTGGGGCAGACGATTCTTTTTGGCTGTTATCCGCTGCATCCGGTCACAAGCTACATTTTGCCGCGGCTTTCTGAAAAAGTTGCGCAGAACGAGAGGACTCTTTTTACTTTTCTTTCCGGAAATGACAAGAACGGATTTGCTTCTCTGATTAAAAAAACGGAGGATGAATTTCTTTCGGATGGAAAAATAATTCTTTTTACGCCGGACGTTCTTTTTGACTATTTTGAAAACCAAATGCAGAACGAGCCTTACACAAGCGAAATTAAAAAGCATTATTTTATGGCGCTTTCGATTCTGCGGCAGCTTGATAAAAAATCGCTTGAATCAAAAATCATAAAAAGTCTTTCGCTGATTTACTGCCTTAACCAGTTTGAGCGTCTTTCTCCGGATTTGAATTTTCTTTTTGAGCTTTATGATGACGCAGGTTATTCCCGTGAAGAAATTCGTGGCGCAGTGAAGACTCTTTCTGAAAAAGGTTTTGTTTATCTGAACATTCACAACAATTATATTCAACTTAAGGCTAATTCCGGCGCAAATATTCCAGCGTTGATTTCTGACTGCGTTGAAAAACGGCGGAGGTCGGTTCGCATTGTCGATATTCTGAACAATTTCAACACGGAAAAATTCATTTATCCAACTTCGTACAACGTTAAAAATAAGATGACGCGTTACTTTCGTTTTGCGTTTATTTCTGAAAACGATTTTATGGAACGTGGGGATTGGAAAAATGCCGCTGAAAATTTCAATTCCGACGGATGTGTTTTTGCAGTTTTTAACGATTCTGAAAGCGCGGAAAAAAATCAGGACGATAAAAAAAATCTTGTAGAAAAGGCGTGCAAAATATCTTCCGAAACAAAAAATCTTGTCTTTATATTTTCAAAGTCGGTTGAAAAATTCTCTGAAAAGCTCCGCCGGTTTGATTCTGTCGCCTTTTTGAGAAACGAGCTTCTTTCTTCTTTTGATGATACTTTTGATTCTGTTCTCTTTGACGAGTACGACATAATTTATCAGGATTTGTACGAGGTTGTAAAACAGATTGTCCATTCGTATATTCAGCCGGAGCGGAAACTGGCGCTTTACGTCTCGCTTGGAGCGGAAAAGAAACTTTACAGAAAATCCGATCTTACAAATCTGGTTTCCCAAATCTGTGGAGAGATTTTTTACAGAACGCCGGTCATAAACAATGAGATGCTGAACAAAAATTGCCTTACCGGAGCGGCCTCAAAAAGCCGTGCAAAACTTATGGATGCGATGCTGAATTTTCCGCTCAACAACCTGGGATTTTCCGGAAGCGGGCAGGAAGTTTCGTTTATGCAAAGCGCGCTTGTCCACACGGGAATTCTTGAAAAAAATTCCGAAAAGAAATTCTTCAATCTGTCGCCAAAAACCGGAGACACAAAAAATGACAAAAACTTTAAGAATCTTTTTCGCGTGATGAACGGTTTTCTTTCCAATGCGGAAAAAACAGAAGCCACTTTTGAGAAACTTTTTGACCTTCTTGTAAAACCTGAGAATGGAATTGGACTTAGGCGTGGTGTGATTCCTGTTTAAATTGCCGCTGCGGTTTGTGAGCGCGTAAAGAATATCGTCCTAAAAAAACGCGGAATTGAAGTTCCTGTGAATGCTCAGAACTTGGCGGAAATTGCGGAAACTCCTTCCGACTTTACAATTCGGATTCAAAAATGGAACGACGAAAAAGAAAATTATATTCTTGCATTGGAAAAACTTTTTTTTGACTTTGTAATTGATGAGGAAAAAAAAGCAAACGGATATTCGTACCTGATAAATGCGATGCTCCGCTGGTACCGTTCGCTTCCAAAATACACAAAGCAGATGAAAAAGGTTTATTGCTGTGGCTCAGGGCTTGCTGAAATAAAATTCGCCGCCATTCAGAAAGAATATTCCGTGTTCCTGAACATTTTGCGCTCAGGCGGATTTGGGGCAAATGAAATTCTTTTTGAAAAGCTGCCTTTTGTGTTCGGCAATGGGCAGAGTGCGGAAGATTTTGATTTTTTTGAAAATGTGGCAAATGCAAAAATTTTTTTTGATTCCGTGCTGGATAATTTTGAATCAAAAATAGTTGAAGAAATAAAAAATGTTTTTGATACGAACGCAGAAAGGTCGCTTAAAAATCTTATTGCGGATTTTTGCCAGAAATTGAACCTTCAGACGGAAAATCACGTTTTTGAAAACGGAGCGCATTCGCTTTTGAGGATTTACAAGTCCGCCGGAAACGATGAGAAAAAAATCGTGATGGAAATGTCAAAAGTTCTTACAGGCCTTTCTATTGACGACTGGAACGATGAGAGCGTGACTATGTTTTTTGAACGGCTTTCAGAACTGAACGGAACGCTTCTTGATTTTGATAACCGTTCAGTGGATAAAAGAAATATGTCGGCGCTTCGGCAGGCTCAGTGCCCGGCTGATAATACTGAAAATCCGGCGGCTGCAAACATTGACGGAGCGGCTGGTGAATACAATTCCGCCGCCAATTACGAAATCCGCTTTGCCCAAAGCGGAACAGAAAACGCAAAATCAAAGTCCTTCAAGAAGATTGAATGTTCCCGCCGGGCGGTGTTACTCGAAGAGGAAATCTGGCGGACAATCGAGGAAATGGGGCAGTCCGTAACGAACGCAGAAAAGCGGCAGGTTTTGGTGAGCCTGCTGGAGAAACTATGCTAGGGGAGAATAGATGAGTTTTTATTTTGACAATGCGGCGACGACCTTTCCGAAGCCTGAATGTGTTTACTCTTTTATGGATTCTTTTTACAGAAAACACGGAGGAAATGCGGGGCGCGGCCAGTACAAATTGGCGGCAGAATCATCGAAGATAATTTTTGAAACACGTGGTTTTATCCAGAAGATTCTTTGCTCTCCGAACAAGGACGTGATTTTTGCTCCGAGCGCGACTGTTGCGCTGAACATGGTGATTCAGGGGCTGCTTGCGGATGAAAAGAAGAAAACTGTTTACATTTCGCCGTTTGAGCACAATTCGGTAACGCGCGTTCTGCATCATTTTGAAAAGGTCGGAAAGATTTGTGTAAGGCAGCTTTTTGTCTCGCCTGATTTTGAATACGACATTGAAAAAATCAACGCGCAGTTTGCAGAAATTCCGCCGGACATTGTGATTGTAAGCCATGCAAGCAACGTGATAGGGCTTGTCGTACCGGTTCTTGAAATTTTTGCCGCTGCGAAAAAGTATGGCGCGCATACCGTGACCGACATGGCGCAGACTGCAGGGCTTGTCCCTTTGGATGTGGCGAACGACCTGGTTGACTTTGCGGTTTTTGCCGGGCACAAGACCTTGTATGGGCCGTTCGGAATCGGCGGATTTGCAAAAAGCCGTAATGTCGCGCTGGAGCCGGTTCTTTTTGGCGGAACAGGCGTTGATTCGGCGAACCAGGAAATGCCCGAAAATATTCCGGGCCGCTACGAGATGGGAAGCCAGAACATCTGCGCGGTGGCAGGACTTCATGCGGCGGTACAATGGTTCTTGCAGAATCAGTACGAAATTCGCGCTGCCGAAGAAAAAAATCACCGCAGGCTTTTGGAGATTCTGCGGCAGTATGACTTTGTGAAGATAGCAGGTCCAGCGGACAGATTTTCAGAAAAAACAAAATGCATCGGCGTTGTCTCCACCGTTTTTGACGGCTATGCGGCGGAAGACATCGGAAACGTTTTTGATGAAATGGAAATCGCCGTGCGCACAGGACTTCAATGCTCTCCGCTCGCACACAAATTCTTGGGAACATTTCCGGCAGGCACAGTGCGCTTCAGCGTGGGATATTTTACAGGCGAAGAAGACTTTTGCGCTCTGGAAAAGGCGATGGGGTATATAGAGGAAAATAGGTAGGGAAATGGCACAACATATCAGGAGATAAAGAATATGAAATTTAGTGAAATTAGAAATTTAATTGAAAACAGAAAACTTGTTTTACCAGATTTTCAGCGTAATTTTGTCTGGGATTCTGAAAAAATGAAAAGCATTTATGCAAGTGTCCTTTGCAGAATGCCAATTGGAAGTATCCTTACATTAAAATCAAATGACAAGGCTTTTGCCTGTAAAAAAATTGGAGCACAGACTAGAAAAGGTCAAATAAAAATTGAAACTAATGAAGAAATTGACTATTTGATTGACGGACAGCAGAGACTTACATCTTTGTTTGCAGGATTTACAACCTATTATTTTAAAGAATTTAAAGACTGCAAAGATGATTTGGCAAGCGATGATTTGAAACTGTTATGGTTTTTGAAAATTCCTGCCATTGAAAATACGGATAATGCTATAAAAGATTTTTTTAATTCAAAGAAATTATCTTTTTTGAATGAATTAGACGAAAATTTATCAAGTTCAGATGTAAAAGAACTTGTGGAATGCAAAAAGATTTCAGAAATTGAAGCGGCAAGAAAAACTTTATTTGATTTTTCTAATACAAATGACAGGCAAAAAATTGTTGATTATTGTACATCAAATCATGATGGCTTTTACAGAATTCCAATTCAATTTGTAATGGATGAAAATGAATCAATAGATATAAAGAATTCCTTTAGAAAAATATTGGCAATAATTGCTGAACAATTTCTTCCAGAAGTAACAAAAGATAAAAAAATCAGTGAAGAAGAGAAAAATGATTTGAAGCAAAATTGGATAGATTCTGTAAAATCTTATTTTAAAGATTGTTTAAATGAATTGTCTTTAAATAAAATAGAAGTAAAAAATTCCAATAAGGCTCGTGCAATTGATATTTATAGCAATTTGAATATGCAGGGCGTCGCTTTAGATGTATTTGATTTAATAATGGCAAAAGTCGGAAAACTTACTGACAAGAATTTTTATGAAATGATGATAGATTATATTGGAAAACCAATTGAATACAAGCAAGAGCTGTTGTCATCAGTTGTACAGGATTGGATAAAGATTTCTGGTAAAGAATATAATAATCCGGCTGAAATTGCTAAGATTGTTTCTGATAAAGATGTAATTGAGCAAACTTATATAAATGTCTTTTTGAATGTTCTTGCCTTAGTTATTGCAAATAAAAATAGAAAAGTAGATGAAGAATTTAATCCTGATGTAATAAAAAAAGAAAAGATTCTTAATCTCAAGGAAGAAGATATTTTCTGTAATGCAGAAAAATGTTGTCTTGGAATGAACAGAGCTTTATTCTTTTTTCAAACACGTTGCGGAATAAGAAAACTTGGGGATATAAATTATAAAGCTCAGATTGCTGTAATTGCTTACTTCTTTTCAGATGATAAATATTTTACTGATAAAAAAATTCATGATTTTTTTGAATACTGGTATTGGATTTCTATTTTTGCCAGAATGTATCCGTCAAATCAGAATGTTACAATTCTGAATGAAATACCTCGTTTTGAAAATTTCTTTTCAAGGATTATTATAAGTGGCACTCCGATTGCGCTTGAATATCTTCATAATCATCAAAAAGATGTATTGAATGAAAAATTTTATTCTAACAAAGAAACTCTTACAATGTGCAAAATAAATGAAACAGACAAAATTCCACCTGCTATTATGACAAATTATATTTGCCAATTTTATCTTTCTCAAGGATACAAAGATTTTTTGACTGATGAAAATTTGAACTTTTTGTATTCTGATGGATTTGAAATTCATCATTTGCTGCCGTTAGGAGGAAATACGAAAATCGGAGAAACAACAAAAATAATCAGGAAAAATAAAAAACTCCCTTATAATTCACCATTAAATATGGTCTATATAACTAAAAAATCAAACGGACTTATTTCTGATATGGATTTTACAAAATACTCACAGAATGAGCAAATAAAGAAAAGTTTACCTAATGTAGGTTGCAATGTAACTGTGTATGACAAATTGACAATAGACAAGTTTCTTGAAAATAGATTTTCAAATTTAAATGCAGATTTGAACACTCGACTTTCAACATTATACGAAGTCTTGAAAAAAGATTTTTCTTGATTTTTTCTCTAAAACTAAAAAATCTCACAATGAATAATAGACATAATCATCCACTACACATTTCCTAGAAACCTTTCCCCGAACGATGATATAATATAAATAATGACGGTTTGCATTATAATTTCTGTCGTAGTTGTAATATTTTTTTCTCTTATAATTCTTTTTGTCTATAGAAGAAAGTCGGCAAGAAAATTTCTTCAGAAAATCAGTTTGTTTCAGGAGCAGATAGAAGAATTTTTCGCAGAATTTGATTTTTTATTAAATCAGTTTATAACAAAAGAACAGGAAGAAGAGTTCATCGCAAAATGGCAGGAACTTTATTCTGAAATTGGCCGATACAGAATTCCTAAGAAAAATGCGGCGTTTGCAGAAATCAGCAAGTTCAAGGAGACTTTTAAAAATCTTCAAAAGATTATTTTGCAGTCAAATGGTGAAATAAAACGTAAAGAAAAAATCAAAAATCTTGCTCAAAAAATATCGGAATTTTTCAATGAATTGTTCAAACTTACGGAAAATTATGTTTCCCATTCCGCAGAGCTTCAGTTTATAAAAAAATGGCAATTTCTTTTTCTTGAGGCGAATCAGACAGAAGTTCGTGATGAAGATGAGAAATTCTCGGAAATTGAGCGTTTCAAAACGGTTTATGATTCTTTGCACGATTATTTTGAAAATGCAAATGAGCAGTTCATTCAAAATGAATCTTTAAAATATGATGCGCTATTTTCAAATGTTGACGGTAAGAATCTGGATTTTCAGCAGCGGACGGCGGTTATCACTGATGAGAATAGAATTTTAGTTTTAGCCGGTGCAGGAAGCGGAAAAACGCTTACGATTGCGGCAAAAGTAAAATATCTTTGCGAAGTGAAAAATATAAATCCGGATGAAATTCTTCTTGTTTCGTTCACAAAAAAATCCGCGCAGGAAATGACTGAACGAATTCAAGATAAGCTTGGCATAAACGTACAGGCAACGACTTTTCACAGGCTTGGACTTGAGATAATCAAAAACGCAAACGGCAGGCGGCCGGAAGTTTTGGATGAAAATGTTCTTGGGGATTTTATCAATAATTTTTTTGAGAACGAGCTTTTAAATTATCCTGAGCTTATAAAAAATCTTACCGAATACTTTGCGTACTTTCTGGAAATTCCTGAAAATATAGAAAACTATTCTTCTCTTGGCGAATTGTATGAAGCAGAAAAAACTTTCGACCTTGAAACCTTAAAGTCAAAATACGATCGGGAAAAATACGTCCGTGAAACTGGAGCAGAAAAACTAAAGGCATTAAGAACGCTGAACAATGAGCAGGTAAAAAGCGTTGAGGAAACAAAAATCGCCAATTTCCTTTTTATGCACGGAATCAGATATGAATACGAAAAACTTTATCCGTTTGAAAGCGACGACCCGAAACGAAAATCATACAGACCGGATTTTTATCTTTGTGATTACGACATTTATCTGGAGCATTTTGGCATTTCAAAAGATTTTACAGTTCCTTGGCTTTCTCCTGTTGAAGAAAAAAAGTATCTTGACGGAATTGTATGGAAGCGAGATTTTCATAAGGAAAACGGTACAAAGCTGATTGAAACTTATTCGTATTACAGCTCGGAAGGAATTCTTCTAAAAAAACTTGAGAAGCTTCTTGTTGAAAATAATGTTGAATTTAAGCCACGTGATTTTATTGATATTTTTAACACTGTTTACGCAAGCAAAATCAACAAGTATTTTAGCGAATTTATAAAACTCTGCTGCACTTTTATAACTCTCTTTAAGTCGAACAATTACAAAATAGAAGAAATTGAAAATTTGCGGCAAAAATATCTTTCGGAAGAAAAAAATGAATTCCTTTGCGAGCGGATAAATCTTTTCCTTGATATAATAAAAATTCTTTTGGCAGAATATCGAAACTATCTTTCTAAAAACAATGCGATTGATTTTTCTGACATGATAAATGATGCGGCTACCTTGGTTTCAAATGACTGCGATATTCTTCCATATAAATATGTAATTGTTGATGAATATCAGGATATTTCAAAGTCAAGGTTCAATTTTTTAAAGGCGATTGTGGACAGAACCGGAGCGAAATTCTTTTGCGTGGGCGATGACTGGCAATCAATTTACCGTTTTGCCGGAAGTGACATTTCTTTGTTCACTGATTTTGAAAAATCTTTTGGGTATACGAAAATTTTGCGGATTGAAAAAACTTACCGAAATTCCCAGCAGCTGATAGATGAGGCTTCAACTTTTGTTTTAAAAATCCCATGCAGCTGAAAAAGAATTTGCGTTCAGATAAAACTCTTGATTATCCGCTTGTTTTCTGGGGCTTCGACGATGATCCAAGAAAATCTTTGCAGCAGATGATAAATAAGATTGTCTTGGATTTTGGCGTAAATTCTTCTGTTTTGCTTTTGGGACGCACAAACTATGATTTGGAAATTGCAAAGAAAACCGGACTTTTTAAAAATTATTATCAGAACAGAAAACAAAAACTTGAGTACATTCCAATTCCCGAACTTCAGATTGATTTTATGTCAGTCCATAAATCAAAAGGACTTGAGTCTGACAATGTGATTCTCTTGAATTTTAAGAATGACAAACTTGGATTTCCGAACCAAATTGCAGATGACAAAGTTTTGAATCTTGTTCTTACAAATGCGGAAGACTTTAAATTTGCTGAAGAACGCCGCCTTTTTTATGTTGCCATTACCCGCACAAAAAACAGGACGTTCATTCTTACAGACAACAGAAATCCTTCCCCGTTTTTCAAGGAATTTACAGCTTCAAAGTCAGTATGCTTTATTTCTGTCAGACAGACTGTAAACGAAGGTCAGGAAAAATGCCCGTTTTGCAAAACTGGAAATCTCTTAAAAGTTGAGCACAACGGAAAAACTTTTGTCGGATGCTCAAATTTTCCAAAATGCAAATATTCTGTTCATGACGCGACAGTTTTATCAAATCCAAAAAAATGTCCTGCGTGCGGCGGATTTCTAATAAAAAGAAAAGGCAAGAAAAACAAGCACTGGTTCATCGGCTGCACAAACTATCCATACTGCGAATACACGGAAAGGCTTTAACACTAAGTTCCCAAAATAAAGTCACTATATTTACCCAACGGACTAGGTATATTACCATTTTATGTCATCTCCAGCCGCAAGCTCGGTT
>OIWU01003175.1_pt1 | contig 12947 bp, 10 predicted proteins | sample 1587711 | NCBI WGS metagenome assembly OIWU01 (sample SAMEA3888909, study PRJEB22519) | human gut metagenome | biome: human gut; feature: human-associated habitat; material: faeces | place: Denmark | collected 2010 | reverse complement strand
AGCTCCGGCCGGGCATAGGGTTTAAAACGCATACGCATGGTAGGTGTCTCCTTATATGATAGTAGAGTAAAGGCTTCCCCCTCCGGGGGAAGCTGTCACCGAAGGTGACTGATGAGGGGAGAGTCCGCCGTATTGCCCGCCGCCGGGCAGTCTCGGAAGCTCTGCCCTCATCCGGCCTCGGTCGGGGCCTCGGCCACCTTCCCCCTCAGGGGAAGGCTTTCAACAAAAATGCCTTGATTTGTTCAAAACTGCCTTCCGCTAAACTCCCCTGACAGAAGGCGGGCTTGCCGCCGCCGCGGCCTTGAAATGCCGTATTCAGCGCCTTGCAGGTCTCGCGCAGATCACCGCCCGGGGCGGCAGCCAAAGCGTAGGCAAGGCCCTGCCCGCCGGGGGCCAGTGTGCAGCAGGGGGCGCCGGTCTTGGCGGCGATGCTCATCGCCACGCGGCGCAGCCCGTCACCGTCTGCGCCGTCCACCCACAGCACCGCCGGTGCGCCGGGTACGGCTGCGGCGGCGTAGGCATCGGCCAAGGTATTCTGCAGGGCGGCCAGCCGGGCCTTGAGCGCACCCTCACCCGCCTGCAGGCGCACAAGCGCCGGGGTCAGCGTGCCGACCGGGGCAGAGAGCAGCCGGCCGGCAGCCTCGGCGTCCGCCCAGCAGGCTGCTGCAGCGTCATAGGCACGCTGCCCGCAGGCCACGGCCAGCCGCATGCCGGTCTTGTAGTGGGCGTAAGAGATGATCTTGATCAGCCCGACCTCGCCGGTGCGGGCAAGGTGGGTGCCGCAGCAGGCGCAGCGGTCGCCGCCGGCCTCAACCAGCCGCACAGGCCCCTCCAGCGCCTTTTTGCTGCGGTAGTCGGTGCGGGCCAGCGCCTCGGGGTCGGGCACCCAGCAGCGCACCGGCGTGTCGGCCCGCACGGCGGCGTTGGCCTCGGCCTCCGCCTCGGCCAGCTGCGCAGCGGTCAGCGGGATGCTGGTGTCCATCCGCACATAGGGACTGCCGATGTGGAAGCCGACATTCTCGGCCCCAAAAAGCCGGTGCAGCGTGCCGCTCAGGATATGCTCACCGGTATGCTGCTGCATCGCATCCAGTCGGGCCGCCCAGTTCAGGCAGCCGGTCACCTCGGTGCCCTCGGGCAGCGGGGCATCGGTCGTGTGGGTCACGGTCTCGCCGTCTGTGGATACCGCCAGTACCCGGGCACCGCCCAGCGTGCCGGTGTCGCAGGGCTGGCCGCCGCCCTCGGGGAAAAAGGCCGTGCGGTCCAGTACAACGGCAAAGCCGCCCGGGGCGGGGCTGCATTGCAGCACCCGGGCGGTAAAGCTTTGGACATAAGAATCTGTTTCGTATATTTTTTGTGTCACGAACCGGAGTTCCTTTCAAATTTTTGGGATTTTTCTTATTATAACATAAAACAGGTGTAGAAAAAAACTGCCTTATCCTATATAATAAAGGATAGACTGAATTTTTACAACCATTTATGAGGAAAACCATTCGATGCGTATTATGAAATCTGCGGCGCTGGTGCTTCCGGCGCTGCTGCTGGCGGGCTGCTCGCTGGCTGATGTAAAAACGGCCGTGCTGCCGGTTGAAAATACCGCTACGATCGAGACGGCACCCACCGCCGCCCCCCAGACGCTGACGGTGTATGCCTCGGACGCACTGGCCCCGGCGGCCCGTGCCTATGCTGAGGCGCAGGGCGTGACGCTGACGATGACTGCGGATGCCGCCGCGGCAGATCTGCTGCTGACCGACCATGCCCCCGGCGGCAGCCTGCTGGATGTTACGAGCGACACACTGCTGGCGGCAGCCGCCGCCCGGGCAGACATTACCGGGAACGCCAGCACCCTGCCGCTTGGGCGCAGCCTGTACGGCTACTGGGCCAACGGTGCGGTGCTGAACGCGCTGCTGGGTGACGGCGCCCTCACAGCGCTGCAGGGCGCAGACTGGGAGGAATGGAGCGACTTTGTGGAGACGCTCTCCGCCTGGCTGGACGAGCCGAAGGCTGCAACCGTCACGCTGAGCGGCAGCGACTACACCCTGCCCGAGGCACGCCCCGATGGCGTGACGGCTACCGGCGTCTTTGCGGCCCCGGCGGACCGGGCGTCCGGCTACACGGCCGCGCTGCTGGCTGCTGATGGCAGCCGCACGGCAGACGCGCTGACAGGCCCGCTCAACGGCGTCTACAGCGCCGTCACGCTGGAGTGGGACCACATGGCCGACAGCGCCGAAAATGCAGTGTTCCGCCGCGCCAAGCTGACTGACCTGCTGGCGGACTGCGGCAGTGAAGGCTGCAGCGGACTTGTGCTGATACCCTTCAAATGCAACTTTGAGGACAGCGACCTGACGACCGAGGAGTATAATCTGGACGGACTGCTGGATTACCCGGTGCTGGCCGATGCGGGCTGCCTTGCCCTGAACGCCGACACCGATGCCGCCGGGCTGAAGGCGGCCAAGAGCGCCGCGCTGTGGCTCTACTCCAACGGTGCGGGCGAGGATGCCCTGACCGAGACGCTCGGTGTTGTCACGCCGTGGAACACGGCTGCTGATTCGACCGCGGTGTTGGCCATGCAGATCGAGCAGGTCGGTACCGGCATCCTGCCCGGTGCTGTGCTTGACACGGCCACTGCCGAGGCTCTGACCGCCAACGAGCTGAGCCTGCAGGGCAGCGAAAAGCACACCAAAGCCGAGCGCACCGCCTTTGTGGATGGTGCATTGGCTGCGCTGGGGGCGGAGTGATCCCAAGCCTTCCCCCGAGGGGGAAGCCATCGCAACGCAAACCGCACACAACGCCGAAAGGCGATACATACAGAGAAGAGGAAAAACACTATGGAATTTAAACGCTGCAGTGGTATTCTGATGCCGATCTCCAGCCTGCCCGGCGGGTACGGCATCGGCAGCTTGGGCAAGCCCGCCCGCGATTTTGTGGATTTTCTGGCCGGGGCCGGTCAGACGATCTGGCAGATTTTGCCTGTAGGTCCCACCGGCTTTGCGGACAGCCCCTACCAGAGCTGTTCCGCCTTTGCAGGCAACCCCTATTTCATTGATCTGGACCTGCTGGCTGCCGATGGTCTGCTGACCCAAAAGGACTACGCGAACATCAACTGGGGCAGCGATGCCGCCAAGGTCGATTACAGCACCCTCTACGAGAAACGGTTCGCCGTGCTGCGCAAGGCATACGCGAACTTCCTGAAAAAGCGCCCCGTGCCCGGCTTTGAGACCCCGTACCCCGATGACTGGTACCGCTTCCAGTTTCTGAGCAGCGATTGGCTGCCCGACTACTGCCTCTACATGGCCATCAAGGAGGCCAACGGCATGGTGGACTGGCAGCAGTGGCCCCGCGCCCTGCGCGTCCGCGAGCCGGAGGCACTGGCCGCTTTCCGCGCCGAGCACGCCGAGGAGCTTGAATTCTGGGCGTTTGTTCAGTATGAATTTGACCGCCAGTGGCGCGCCCTGCATGCCTATGCCAAGCAGAAGGGCATCGCCATCATGGGGGATATCCCCATCTATGTCTCGGCGGACTCCGCCGATGCCTGGGCGGGCCGCGAGCTGTTTGAGACCGATGCCGAGGGCCGCCCCCGCCGCGTAGCAGGCTGCCCGCCGGATTATTTTGCCGAGGACGGCCAGCTGTGGGGCAACCCGCTCTACGACTGGGAGTACCACCGCCGAACCGGCTATGCGTGGTGGATCAGCCGCGTGCGCCATGCACTGTCCATCTATGACATCCTGCGCATTGACCACTTCCGCGGCTTTGACACCTACTGGGCGATCCCGGCAGGGGAGACCACGGCCCGCAACGGCCGCTGGGAGCAGGGCCCCCGCATGGAGCTGTTCCACGCGCTGCACAACGCGCTGGGCAGCCTGCCCATCGTGGCCGAGGATCTGGGCGAGATGTTTGACTCGGTCCGTGAGCTGCTTGCGGAGAGCGGCTTCCCCGGCATGAAGGTGCTGCAGTTCGCCTTTACCGGCGAGGACAGCGTGGACCTGCCCCACAACTACCCGCGCAACTGTGTGGCCTACCCCGGCACCCATGACAACAACACGCTGGCCGGCTGGTTTGCCGGGGAGTTGACCGCCGCCCAGCGCAAGCAGGCGACCGATTACTTTGCCCTGACCGGGCGGGAGGGCAATGTGCGCGGCCTGCTGCGCGGTGTGCTGGCCAGCGCGGCGGCGCTCGCCATCATTCCGCTGGCGGACTGGCTGGAGGAGCCGGCCGCCAGCCGGATGAACACACCCGGCAAGGCCCGCGACAACTGGCAGTGGCGCGCCGATGCGAAGAAACTGACCCCCGCGCTGGCCGGTGAGATCCGCGAGCTGTCGGAGCGGTATTTCCGTACTGCGCGATAATTTGTTGACTTCGTAGGATATTTTTCCGTTTTAGCTTGCAATCTTTGTGCAACGCAAGCCTTGGAAAAAGGGCCGCAGTGTGGTAAAATTGTCTATGTATTATACAAAGGCTAAGATGCGCTGTGCCGGCAACCGGCAGAAGGAAACGATATGAAACAGGACTACACCATTGCCGAGCTGCAGGCGGAGATCGCCGCGCTGCAGCAGCTATTTGACTGTGTTACACTGGCAGACCCCTGCAGAGGGCTGCTGGACCCGGCAACCCTGCAGCCGCTGGACAAGGTGGCAGCGGTGCCTGCGCTGGACGCCAACGGCCGCGGTATGCGGATCATCAAGGCGGCGTCCGGGCTTGAAACCGTGCTGGCTCAGGGCATCCGCGTGGAGGGTACGCCCTGCGTGCTGATGATGCAGATGCCGCTGCCCCGCGTCCTCAAGGCGGACGGCGATGAGGACGCCTTTACCCGCGCCCTGAGCCAGGTGCAGGAGGATCTGCGCCGCGACCATGTGACCGGTGTCTACAACGCGGTCTACCTGAATGAGGAGTTCCGCCCCCACGCCGAGCGCGCCGCCATGGACGGCCAGCCTGTGGGCGTTGTGATGCTCCGCGTCAATGAGTATTGGCAGCTGCGTGAGCATGAGAGCAGCACGGCAGCCGACTGCTGCCTGAATATGGCCGCCGGCATCCTGCAGCTGGCTGTGGGCCCCGACCGTGAAAAGGCCGTACTGGCCCGCCTGAACGATGGCTTCTTTGCCGTGGTCACGCTGGGTACGCCCGCCGCCAAGGTGGCAAAGGTCGTGCGCGAGGCGATGAATGACTCCCGCCGGGAGTTCAACATCTCGCTCTCCCGCCGCGGCAGCTTCACCGTGGCGATCGCCTCGGCCGAGTGGGGTGAGACCGCCTCTTGGGATATGATGCTTTCCCTCGCACAGCAGCGCCTGTGACCGAATAAAACAACCCCCTTGTGTACATACTGGCATTGACCGCAAAATGTACACAAGGGGGATTTTGTTATGCAGAGCGATAATGAAAAGATGCTGCAGGAAATCGTGCAGAACACCGAGATGGGCAAAAACACGCTGGATGAGCTGATGGGCCTGACCCATGACCAGAAGCTGAAGGACGAGATGCTGCGCCAAAAGCGGGAGTACCGCCGTCTCAATCAGGCTGCCCACACAGCGCTGGACGCCATCGGTGCCGAGGCGCACGGCCAAAGCGCCGCCGCAAGGATGAGCGTCAGCATGGGAATCCGCACCCGGACGATGCTGGACAAATCCACACGCAATCTGGCCACGATGCTGGCCGAGGGCAGCGGGCAGGGTGTGCTGGACTGCAAGCGCGCCGAGAAGGACTACCCCACCGCCAGCCCCGGGGCCATGCAGCTCTGCCATGAGCTGGGCCGCTTCCAGAGCGAGGCCGAGCAGACCTGGCGCGGTTTCGTGTGAAAATGGCTTCCCTCTGGGGGCTGCGCCCGCAGGCGCGTGTCGGAGCGCAACCGCCGAAGGCGGCTCTTGGCGCGGAGACTGAAGGTGGCCGTAGGCCGGATGAGGGGCGGGCCTGCCGTTACAACCCGTTTATGGGCAATAATGGCAAACCCGCCCCTCATCAGTCTGCTTCGCAGACAGCTTCCCTCTCGGGGGAAGCCTCTTTACTTACAATTTCAGATCCCCTTCCTTGATCCAGCCTTTTTTGCGCATGAACTCGGATACGCCAAGTGTCAGAAGCGCCGGAAGGATGAAGTGCATAATGGCAATCTGAAGAAGTGCCATCCATGTTGACATGCCTGCCTCGGTCATTGCACCGAATGCTGCAATCTGTCCGACAAAACCGGCTGATCCCATACCTGAACCAACTGGTGTACTTACCATATGAAGTACAGCAGATGCAACTGGTCCTAAAATAGCACTTGATACAATAGCCGGAATCCATATGATTGGACGGCGCACGATATTTGGAATCTGAAGCATAGAAGTTCCAACACCCTGTGCAATCAGACCTCCTACCTTGTTCTCGCGGTAACTGGCAACTGCAAATCCAACCATCTGACAGCAGCATCCGATAGTTGCGGCACCTGCTGCCAGTCCGGTAAGACCCATGGAAATTCCAATTGCAGCGGAGCTAATCGGAAGTGTTAAAATCATACCCATTAAGACAGAAACGATGATTCCGCCAAATATCGGAGACTGCTCTACGTTTACATTAACAAGTCCGCCAAGCCACTTCATAAAGTCAGTGATGTACGGTCCTACAAATAAACCAATCGCAGCACCTGCGCAAATAGAAATAAGCGGTGTTACAAGAATATCAACCTTTGTCTTTCCTGCAACAAGATGGCCAACCTCAATTGCTACGTAAGCAGCTACGAATGCGCCAAGCGGCTCACCTGGGGCGCCAAGTGTGATTGCCTCTGGTGCAGCCGGAAATGCTCCGATCATACCAGCAACAGCAGCTGATACAGTTACAAGCGGTCCCTCTTTGAATTTACAAGCTACGCCAACACCGATGCCGGCACCTGTGAGTGTCTTTGCTACATTGCTGATAGCCTTTAAATAGCTGCCAACCGGTCCGCCAATCAGTGTTCCGATCTGTGCAATGATAGTTCCGATAATCAGAGTGGAAAATAAGCCCAGTGCCATTCCGCTCAGTCCGTCAATAAAAATGCGGTTTAATATTTTCTTTGTTTTTTCCATGCAAACAACCTTGCCTTTCCCCTCCCGTTTTCCACGGGTGTATTTTATCTGACTGACGAAACAGTGAAGTGTAAATGCATGTCTTGTCCACTGTCTTGTCAGTTGACTTGTCAAACAGGTGCAAGTGTATCACATTCTGACAAAGAAATCAAGTGTCTTTTTTAAATTGTTTCCTGTAAGTAACCTAGAAGCCGCAGTTTTTGCTCGATACGGTCAATAATTTCCTCACGGTCTGCTTCTACAGTATGATAATGCTTTCCGTTTGTGAGGATGCTTAACGGGCGTGCCGTGCTTTTTGAGATTTTGTCAAGAAAATCCTGAACGTCACATCTGTTTTCAAGAATCAAATCTACTGTTATCTGTCCGTAGATCTCATGCTCGACTACAACGTCCCTTAAGCGGCCACCATTGTCTACAATGGCAAATAGTTCTTCTGCCATCTGCTCATCTGTATGGCATACAAAAAAGGTACGGCGAACTACTTTTTTCTCGTCTGCCCTGTCGTACATATATCCCTTATTCGTCGAGAGAATATTTCGGTTTGATGCGCGAAGCAGTGCAATGTCCTGCACGATCACCTGACGGCTTACCTTCATCTGTTTGGCAAGCTCTGTTCCTGAAATCGGCTTTTTTGTCTGCATCAAAAGCTGAATAATATGTTCTCTTCTCTCTTCTCCTTCTGTCATAATCTCTCCTTTATAAAAGGGGACTGCCAAATAGCAGCCCCCTTATTTTTTTACAGCATTATTTGTTTAACTGATCCTTAAGAACCTCTGCTGCTTTTTTAAGTGCAGCCTGGATTCCGTCTGGATTCTTTCCGCCGGCCTGAGCCATATTTGGACGACCGCCGCCGCCACCGCCTACAAGTGCAGCAATTCCCTTGATAAGATTTCCTGCATGTGCGCCGGCCTTTATAGCCTCGTCTGTTGCAGTTGCCATAAGGTTTACCTTGCCGTCTGCTGCAGATGCGATTACTACGACACCGTTTCCAAGCTTCTCCTTGAACTGATCGCCTAAGTTGCGAAGCTCATTCATTCCAGTATCCTTAAGTGCTACAGCCAGAAGCTTAACACCATTAATCTCTACTACCTGATCCATTACGTTGCCGACAGCATCCTTTGCCATCTGGTTCTTTAACTTCTCATTCTCAGACTGAAGTGCCTTGATCTCGCCCTGCATAGTCTCGATACGCTCTGTCAGCTTGTCCGGAGTAGTCTTTGCTGCTGCGCTTGCCTCTGCAAGATCAGCTGAAAGCTTCTCGTAGTAATGAATAAGACCCTCAGATGTAAGTGCCTCAATACGGCGAACACCTGCTGCAATACCAGACTCAGAAATGATCTTGAAGCAATTTATTGCTGCGGTATTTGATACATGTGTACCACCGCAAAGCTCTAATGAGTAGTCTCCCATGCAAACGACACGTACTGTAGAACCATACTTCTCACCAAACAGTGCCATTGCGCCCATCTTCTTTGCCTCATCGATTGTTGTTTCCTTTGTGACAACTGGAAGTGCTGCTGCGATCTGATCATTTACGATCTCCTCTACCTTTGCAAGTTCTTCCTTTGTCATTGCCTGGAAATGAGTGAAGTCAAAACGCAGACGATCCTTTGATACATAGGAACCTGCCTGCTCAACATGGCTTCCAAGTACCATACGCAGTGCCTTCTGAAGAACATGTGTTGCGCTGTGGTTCTTGCTTGTCAGCTGACGGTTCTTCTCATCTACCTTTAATGTAACAGTCTCGCCCTGTGTAAGCATACCCTTTGTCATGGTTCCTACATGGCCGATCTTGCCGCCCTGAAGATGAATGGTATCCTTTACAATAAAGCTTCCGCTCTCTGTCTCGATAACACCGATATCACCCTGCTGACCACCCATGGTGCCATAGAATGGTGTCTCCTCGGTAATAATTGTTCCGTTCTGACCATCTGTAAGTGCCTCTACGATCTCATCCTCTGTTGTTAAAACAAGGATCTTTGAGTCGCTTACAAGCTTGTCATATCCAACGAACTTACTTGTAACAGACGGATCGATGGACTGGTATACAGTTACATCTGCGCCCATGTAGTTTGTTGTCTTACGAGCCTTTCTTGCAGCCTGTCTCTGTGCTTCCATGTTCTCCTTGAAGCCTTCTTCATCTACATCAAAGCCCTTCTCCTCAAGGATCTCCTTTGTAAGATCAAGCGGGAAGCCGTAGGTATCATACAGCTTGAATGCATCAGCACCGTCAAGTGTAGTCTTTCCTTCTTCCTTCATTGCTGCCTCAAGATCCTCTAAGATTGTCAGACCCTGATCAATTGTCCTGTTGAATTTATTTTCTTCCTCAGAGATTACCTTTAAGATCATCTCTTTCTTTTCTTCTAACTCCGGATAACCATCCTTAGATGTTGCGATTACGACCTTAGCTAACTCGCTTAAGAACAGACCATCAATTCCAAGGATTCTTCCATGACGTGCAGCACGGCGAAGCAGACGGCGAAGAACGTAGCCTCTGCCCTCGTTAGACGGCATGATACCATCGGAGATCATAAATGTTACGGAACGGATGTGATCGGTGATGATACGAATGGAAACATCCTTCTTTTCATCCTCATGATAAACAGCATGTGCAACCTCACCAACATGGTCGGTCAGTGCGCGAAGTGTATCTACATCAAAAATAGAATCTACGTCCTGAACAGCAACTGCCAGTCTCTCAAGACCCATACCTGTATCAATGTTTTTCTGAATCAGATCTGTGTAATGACCATGTCCATCGTTATTAAACTGTGAGAATACGTTGTTCCATACTTCCATGTAACGGTCACAGTCACAGCCTACAGTACAGCCCGGCTTACCGCAGCCATACTTCTCGCCTCTGTCGTAGTAGATCTCAGAACATGGACCGCAAGGACCTGAACCGTGCTCCCAGAAGTTGTCTTCCTTTCCAAAACGGAAGATTCTCTCAGCCGGAATGCCCTGCTGCTTATTCCAGAGCTCAAATGCCTCATCATCATCCTCATATACGGACGGATACAGACGGTCTGGATCAAGACCAACAACCTGAGTTAAAAACTCCCAGCTCCATGCAATAGCTTCCTTCTTGAAGTAATCGCCAAATGAGAAGTTTCCAAGCATCTCAAAGAAAGTACCGTGACGTGCAGTCTTTCCAATGTTTTCGATATCACCTGTTCTGATACACTTCTGACAGGTGGTCACTCTGCGTCTCGGCGGGATTTCCTGTCCGGTAAAATATGGCTTTAACGGTGCCATACCGGAGTTAATAATTAAAAGGCTGTTGTCGTTGTGCGGCACCAGTGAAAAACTCTTCATCTTCAGATGTCCTTTGCTCTCCATAAAATCAAGGAACATCCGGCGTAATTCATTTACTCCATACTTTTCCACAATCGTTTCCTCCAAACTAATCTGCACCTGCGGCCGTTTTTGCAGACCACAGGCAATTTTATCGCATTTATTATAGTATAAATAGAAAAATACTGCAAGGTGTTTTTATTCTAAGCTCCACACTCCTGTATCTAAGAAGCGCTTTGCTGTTTCGTCTGCCTTTGTGATGACATTCTCGTCGTAACCAAGAACACCTAAAAGCTTGATTGCGTTTCTTGATACGGCACGTCCCTCGTACAGACGGTAATTGAAGATGACATCGTTATCCTTGACATCTTCTTTGAAATGATAATTGCTGTACAGATGCTCTAACATATGAGTAAGCTCAATATCATGTGTTGCTGCAAAGCACATAACACCGCTGTCGGCAAAGCTCTGTAAGATACGGCTTGATGCCGCGATACGCTCTACTGTATTAGTTCCGCGAAGAACCTCATCTACAAAGCAAAGAACTGGTGTCTTGTCCTGATTTACAGCATCAAGAATACGCTTTAAGGACTTGATCTCAACAATGAAGTAGCTCTCACTGCCCTGAATATTGTCCTTTAATGCCATTGATGAGTAAATTCTAAAGAAGCATGAACGATACTCCTTTGCAAGAGCCATACCACATGTCTGTGACAAGAGTGCATTGATTGCAACAGTCTTTAAGAAGGTTGACTTACCAGACGCATTTGAACCTGTAAGAAGCACTGGATGATGCTCGTAAATACTATTTGCAACTGGCTCTGAAAGCAGCGGGTGGTACATATCCTTTGCCTCAACAAAGCCCTCTTTTGACTCCTCTAATTCACTCTCGCAGTAAAATGGCATAAGCTCGCGGAATGAGGCAATGGAGATATAGGCATCGAGACGGCCAATCTCGTCCATTAAAATAAGCATCTCTTTTTTGTGCTTCTGAACCTTTGCCAACAAACGATTAAACATGATCAAGTCAATTCTAAAGAACATGTTTAAATAGTCCATCATCATAGAGCCCATATTTCCGCTGAACTTGTCAGTGGAACCAAGAAACTTTGCATTTCCCTTTACAGATGAAAGGACATTTACAGCCTGCTTTAAGTTCTCTGTGTAATCTTTAAGCTCTGGCACATTCAGCTTTAACAGTCCCTGTGCACAGGACACTAAATGTACAATGGCACCAACAGACACATAATATGGTTCAATCTCTGTTTTCTTTTTGTAGTAGGTGTAGATATTGTAGATCAGAACACCAATTGCAACAAGAATACCGCTTGCCGGCTGTGCGATAATCGCAAATATTACTACAACATACAAAAACAGATGCATGTAGTTGTCAAGGTTGCTGTCAGGAAGAAGCTTTGTGATGTTGTTGACATAATCAATCAACGCAAACTTCTTTGAATGGCCTACCTTGGAAAGCTCCATCTGGTAAGCTATTCTTGTCTTTTCGTTTCGCTGAAAGAAGCTTATGATGCGGTTTCTCTCCTCAAGCTCCTTCTTGCTTGTCAGCGGTGTACGCAGCAGCTTGTAAAGATAGTCGTCTCCGCTGCTGCTGCGGCACTGATTCATCATACAGAACACCGAGTCCATATCTAGGTCGTTCCATGTGATATCATCAATCGTAAACTCTTCCTTTTTTGTTGCCTCAAAATATTTGGCAATGTGCTCAAGCTCACCGTAATCATACTCTCTCTTTGGCAGATTTCCCCATGAGTTGATGATCGAGCTCATAAAACGCTTGTTGCGGCGGCTGTTGCTGGTGACAACCTGATAGACCAGCACACCGACAACAATAACGGCAAGCCCGATATACAATAGTGTCGTTGTGTCCATAAAATTCCTTACCTTTCTGTCGGCTCATTATAAGGAGCCTTATCTTTAGTAATATACCTTTTTTTGCGCGTATCGTCAAGGCATCGTTAGATAATTATGCACACAATACCGCCATTACTGTCGTTTATAATCTTTTTAAGCGCATCCTGAAGCTTTTGCTGGCAGCTGTCTGTCATTTGGTTTATTTTAGCGTTCATGCCGTCTTCGACGATCTGCTCAATTGATTTTCCGAAGATGTTTGTGTTCCAGATTCCATCCTGCTCTTTTTGTGCCGCAGATTCTATGTAATCGACTAGATCTTTTGCCTGTTGTTCACTTCCGACTATAGGTGCAATCTCTGTCTCTACCATGCTTTGTATCATATGAATTGACGGAGCCGTTGCCTTCATTCTGACACCATATCTGCTTCCGTGGCGCACAACTATTGGCTCTGAAATATTTATCTGTTTTCTCTCTGGCGTGACAACACCGTATCCCTTTTGGGCAACTGATTCCATTGCTGACTGTACCTTCTGATACTGAGAGCGCAGACCTGCATACTCGGCAAGAGCATCAAAGAGCTGCTTTTGTGATGTAAGCGAAAAGCCAGCACATTCACTGGCCAGTGAGAAATAAAGCTCTTCCTTTAAGCTTATCTCATAGACGATCTTTCCCTGTGCAAGATTTGTCTCTTCTAACACAAAGCGGCTAATCTGCTGCGGAAGGCTTTCTTTTTCTGGTACCTTTGCATCG
>OIWU01003171.1_pt1 | contig 12959 bp, 16 predicted proteins | sample 1587711 | NCBI WGS metagenome assembly OIWU01 (sample SAMEA3888909, study PRJEB22519) | human gut metagenome | biome: human gut; feature: human-associated habitat; material: faeces | place: Denmark | collected 2010 | reverse complement strand
TCTGCGAAAAGACCGGCATGAAGAAGGTCTTCTTCGGCAATTCCGGCGCGGAGGCAAATGAATGTGCTATCAAGGCTGCTCGAAAATGGTCGGAGGAGAAGAAAGGGAAGGAGTATGCCACCATCATCACCCTGAAAAACAGTTTCCATGGCCGCACAATCACCACGTTGGCCGCGACCGGTCAGGACGTGTTCCACCATGATTTTACCCCGCTGACAGAGGGCTTCGTCTATGCTGAGCCCAACGATCTGGCCAATCTCGAGCAGCTGATCAAGACCAACAAATGTGCCGCCGTCATGATGGAGGTTGTGCAGGGCGAGGGCGGTGTCATGCCGCTGGACGAGGCGTATGTCAAGGGCGCGGCAAAGCTGTGCGAGGAATATGATCTGCTTCTCATCTGCGATGAAGTACAGGTCGGCAATGGCCGCAGCGGAAAGCTGTACGGATACATGCACTATGGCATCCAGCCGGATATCGTTTCCACGGCCAAGGGCCTTGCCGGCGGCCTGCCGCTCGGCGCGACGCTGCTGGGGGAAAAGGTGCAGAATGTACTCACTGCCGGAACACACGGCTCGACCTTCGGCGGAAACCCTGTCTGCTGCGCGGGCGCGATCAACGTCCTGAACCGTTTGGACGAGAATATGCTTGCGGGCGTAGAAGAACGCTCTGCGTATATCAAGCGGGAACTGACCGGCGCGAAGGGCGTGCTCGGCGTATCCGGTCTCGGCCTGATGATCGGCATCCAGACAGAGAAAAACGCATCCGATATCATTGCAGCCTGCCGCGAAAAGGGTGTTCTGGTCATCAAGGCCAAGGACAAGCTGCGCTTGCTGCCGGCCCTCAATATCCCGATGGAGCAGCTGAAAAAAGCAGTCGCTGTCATAAAAGCGTGCTGCGCGTAAGCGTAGATGCGCACCGAGAGACTTTTAACAGCATGACACTTCGGTGCCATGCTGTTCTTTTGCGCCTTGCGATCCCAGCTGCTTTTCCGGCTCATTTATGTATGAATGGCCTCTGGCTTTGCAGGGGAGAAATACAATAATCAGCACAATCTGCCCTGAAACTTGAAAAAGCAATATGGATATGATACAATAAAAAACCATATGAAAGGGTGCTTGACGATAAGCAAACACAGAGAACCGAAAAGCGGATATCGCACGCGGCTTGAAGAAACTGCCTGAATATCACACCCTATAAGACGAAAGAGGAATACCGTGTATCTAAAAAGTTTGGAGATCCATAAAAAACGTGAAAAGCCTAGTGATACCAATGCTTTTATGGCCTGATGAATAGCCGAAATACCCCTGTTTACACCACGTTTACACCAACTGGTGTTAGACACAAGAAAACGTCAGTTTTGCGTTTTCTTGATACATAACCAAATAGCTAATTGTACAATGAGCACAGGTATGTGATTGTTGTAGAGTTAGCTGTTATTTTTTTTATTTATAAGCGCAAAAAAATAGGGAGCCATTACAGCTCCCTACACCTGAATAAACGATGTTTCTTTGCCGCACATCGCGAAGCGTGTTTGATGAAGGCCCTGCCAATCCTTCAACTACGACGTGAAGTTTTCATTCCCGATTGACAAATGTTGCATGATTTAATATAATAAGCCTTGTGATAATCCACCGTCCCAGTTGAGTTTTAGCCATCTTTGTAGACGGTGTACGGTTAAAAAGACGGTTGCCTGTCATCCCGCGAGCGCGGAGAGGATAGGTGAATGTATAGCCCTCGCGGGAAATTTTTCTCAGGGAGGTGGCCATACATAAAGCTTCAAGAAGTTTTTTGGATTATATCTATCTGCTGGATGTTCATCCAAGCATGGGATATGTTCCATGACAGAAAGAAGTGAGCCGTCTGTGCCAGCAGAACGGCTCACGGCTGTTTGAGAGTTAAACTCTCGACCCGATAAGTTGTATGCTCGTGGCGACCGTCTGGGTTGTCACCGCAGGGGCGCTTGTTGCCAGCAAGCGTCCTTGTGTTATTATTATAGACTCAAAGGTTCGTATTGTCAAATAGGAAATTCACTATTTTACCCCTGAACCGATACTTGCAAAGCCGACGGGCCGACAGTTTCATCTAACTGCGAAATCGAGTAAATAAGAGAACTCATATTGTGGTCAACTTCATCGAGCGTTTTTGATTTCTGTATCAATTCGCTTGCCCTGGCTACGCACCGCTGTGCGAGTTGCGGTTCTTTGATCGGCAGCATCATTGATAGCCCAAAACTATTTTGAGGCGGTCTTCGTTCAACGATATGTGGCTTCGCACGAACATAATCCCACATAATTTCATACATGACATAGCTATTGTCGTGTTCTTTCCCACCAACTAAGAAACTTCGTGCCAGCCCGGCACCAAGAGTCATCTCTCCGTAGGAATGCTTCCGCATATAAGCCACTACAGCGTTTTTTACGATTTTTACAGATGCCTGTTCGATATTCTGGATACTCGATACCGGATCAAGAAGTTTTTCTTCAATATCAAACCAGCCAGCAGCACCATAGAGAACGCGCGAATTTAATTTAAATACCTTTTGGAATCGGTCGTCTCCGACAATTCGATACCCATTCGGCTCAGAGCCATCCTTGACAACTCTTCTCCCATCAGCATAAAAGGTGCAGAAATTTTGCCCGCACACGCCAATAACAACGCTCATGCCCTGAAGCACCCCGTTGCCTATTATACAACACATATTAACTCCTTGTAAATCCTAGTTTTCATCCCACAGCCGTCGGGTCTTCAGGCTGATCCTGCATTGCCAACTCGTATGTAATGCCGCCACGGGTGTTTTCCTTTGCGGATTTTCCGCAATAAGCAATATATGCGATGCTCGCGCCGACAACTGCACCGATCAGGCTGTACAGTGCCGTCAGATCGCCGAAGTGCCACATGGCAACCATTGAATACGCCTCGACGATCGCACAGTTAAAAATAATAAGAAGGAGGGCGATTTTACCGAACTCCTTCTTTTTCTTTTTGCGCCGTTTCTTCGCTTGTTTCACAGATTTCTTCTGTTCCATAGCCACTCACTTTACATACTGGGCACTGACATAACCAGTTTTACCGTTCGCCACGACCCAAAGGAATTTCCCAGACATACCGGGCAGCTTGGTGGTATAGTATCCGTACCAGGTGCAGCTTGTCCCGTTTTTCAGAGTCGTCATTACTGCACCATTCTGCCCGCGCATGTTGAGGGCGCTCGCAGTGACCTTAAACGTTTTGCCGTTCTTATATTTGCTGTCGTGCTGCATCGGGGCAACGCTCTGCGTCGGGGTTGTCTGCGACGTATTGCCGGAATCACCAGTTAGCCAGATCGCGATATAGCCGCGCAGAGGTTTTTGCCGCGACCATTTCCGTTCTGGCGTCACATAGCAGCTTGATGCACCACCATCGAGATTGATTACATCCGTGTAGCCATCAGCTGCGAACTTAGATGCAACGGCATCAATCGAGCAGCCCATGCGAGTAACAATGATGCCGAGCTTCTGACCTTTGATACCCATCATGGTTCGATATGATGCACTCCCGAGACCAGCAGGAACTTTAAAGTCCTTAACACCGTTCTGGATCACAGCAGGGTAGCCGCCGACCCAGTCCTCGGTTGTGACGCTGTTATACGGTTGCCATACCGGGGTTTTGCTGTTTTTAAATCCGATGCCCGGCTGCCAGCCTGCACGCTCCATGACGCCATGATGCTTCACGCCGGAAGCGGGGGACATATCCTTCAATGTGTACAGCTCCGCATTGACAACCACTGATGGCGCCTTGCCGTTCCACTTCGCACGTTTCATAACGCTGTCAATCGTTTCGCCGCGAGAGGCATTCATTTTTACATGCTCGGCGTGTGCAATGCAACTGAACGGGATTTCGAGAAAGATACCGCCAAGGTATGTAGACTCTCTATATATTGCGCTGACTGGCTGACTCGGAGTAGTCGGAGTGAGAGCAGGGGAGGAGCTGCCAGAAATTAAGTTCCACTTTGGTCTACCGAAGCCACCGATTTTTGCATAACCGCGTGTATACTTCTTCTGGAAAACGCCGCCACCATTTGCGATGACGGTATTGTCGCCGGACCCGGTATTTCCTTCGATTGTGTAAATGTATTGAGAATCAACTTTTGTGACAAGACCGGTGTGGGTCATATTGCCGGGAGCACCGAAGAAAATCTGGTCACCCGTTTGCGCCTGCGATACGGGTACTGTTTGCCCAGCAGCTTTGTAGTAATTATAAGACTCTGTGCAGCCTGCTCCATAACCGCCTTTCGGCTGGCAGGTCAGTTTCATGCCGAGATCAAACCCGAATGCTGTAATGAAGCACCAATCCACAAACATATCGCACCACGGAAGACCCTGCTTGGGGGAATGATATGTCCCCCAGGTTGCGTGGTCGCGTGCGTATTTTGTGTAATTGTTATACCCAGCGTTTGCGGTTTTGTTATCAAGCTTGGCATTTGTGGCTTTTTCGAGATAGCCCGCCTCGGCCTCTGCGGTTTTGATCAATTTGGTCTGTGCTTCATAAATCGTCATGCTTTGGCCTCCTTTAGATTGCTTATTCGTCAGTCTTTCCAGATTTGAGGGAAAGCTTGGTCTTTGCGCTGTCAGTAAGCCAACCCTGCGTCTCATTGAGCTTGGCAACTACAATATCGACAAGCTCGCTGACATATGCAGTGATTTTAAAGCCCATCGTTTCAAGCTGCGCGAGAACTCTCTTCTTCTTTTCTTCACCCATTTTGGAGCCCTCGATGGTTTCCTCTGCCTTCTGGACAAGAGAGTTAATTGCCTCAAGCAGCCGCTGTTTGTTGTTGTGCAGAAGAATAGCAAAGCTGCCGACGGTAATGGCCGCGATAATTGCGAACAGAATTTCAATCAAAACATCATTATTCATTGTCTTTTCTCCTCAAATAAAAGTGCCGCCGGTCGCTCTGACCGGCGGCTTTCTGCATATTATCGAATGACGCTCCAGGACTCAACTTCTGCTTTTACATGTTCGATGAAGCTATTTCCCTTCAGCGCCTTATAAGCTTTATATTCGTACATGAAATTCTCGTATTCATGCTGGTGGATCTGCTGAGTATCGAGATGTTTGTAATAGATCCGAAGCATGTCCGCCCGCAACATACATTTGAGTCCTTCCCTGATTGATCCAAAGTCAAAGATCTTTTCTTGGAAAGGCTTTACGAGCATAATAGCAAGCGCCAGGATCGATGTGACCCCGGCGCAGATGGTAACAATTTCAGTAAATGTTTGCATACACTCCTCCGTCCATATTCTTCTGGTTTTATCGCCATCGTCCTACATCTGCTGTTAAAAAGCTCATATATCGTTTCCATCCTTTTTATTCTTGACATTATACCTGTTCCTGCCAACCAGCTGGATATGCCGATGGTGAATATACATTCGCGTCAATCAGACTGATATAGTGTTTGCCATTGAACGTCACCTTGTCGCCCTTTTTGTAAGCATCATGCGCACCAGTGGGTTGTACAAATTCCGGCCATTCATCCAATAAGACGACCACAAATAGTGCGGGTGTAATATCAGGTGTCCAATCTGCCTGTGAGGTATGCGCCTGAACAACTCGATATAGTATGCCATTATATTGTAGCCGCTCATCGACCACATAAGCACGTCCTACTACCCACTGTGGAAACAACTCTACCGCTTGCAGCGCATCTTCATCAACTAGGCTCACAGACGCTTTTTCAATATAGGGGCGCAATGCTCTGGCTCTTTCTGTATATGTCATCATTGCGCCTCCCCAAACATGATCCCTAGTGCCGTCTCAGCGTCTTGCAAACGTTCTTCTGTAGTCATATCCGACGTTTCAATCGGTGTCTCCGTCTCCGTGTAAGTATATGACGCGCCCTCAACATCAATAGCCTCTGCATATTCCATGCCAGTCTCATTCTGCCGAATCATCATTCCTGCATCAGAATAGGTACGGTATAGCTTTACACTATCCTTACGTTGTGTATAAAATTCTCTTTGAATCATCTTTACACCCCCACGATATGATCTGCATAGCTACTCCAGTTGGTTGCGGCTTTATACGCCGCGACCGATGCAGCCGGGACTTTGATGGTAAATCCCGCTGTTTCCGAGGTGAATGCGCCAGATCCGAGCGCAGGCGGCGTTGTCGCCTTACAGATAACAGTTGTTATGTTAGCATAAGAAAAACAATATGCTCCTATTTCTGTCACCGTTGATGGAATCTCCATTTCTCCGGCAATTGCCGCATAGGAAAACGCAGAGGCTTCGATAGCAGCAAGCCCTTCGTTTAATTTTATTACCGGCACTACACCATTAACGCCTCTCACATCTGAAAATGCGCCGAATGAAACTCTAGTTACGTTCCCTGGTAAAACCATTGTTCCGATATTAGCAGCAGAAAACGCGCCATTTCCTATCAATGTCACCGTTTCCGGTATGATAACATTCTCACACATAGAGCCAGTAAAAGCGCTCGCATCAATTGTTGTGATGTTGTTTGATGGATCTGACGTATCCAGCTCTTGCAGTAAGTATTGTTGCGCAAACTCATAAGCTGCAATTCTTGTGTGGTTGTAGAGCTTTGCTTTTTTTATATAGCTTGCACTTTCATAGGCTGTTACTTGTTCTTGCTCGTATTCAGCTTCCATATACGGCGTAGTCGGTGCAGCGTTTGCCGTGGCAAGCTTGCCATCAACGGTCAGAAGATTTCCGTTACTGATTAAGACGCCCATATGTTACCCTCTCAATTCCGTATAGTCCTCAATACCGACTACGTCTTGAACTCTCTTGTCTGTTTCTGTGTATGTATATGGCGCATTTATAACATCAATGGCGTCCTCGTATTCTTCACCGGTCTGCTCTTGCCTGATAAAATACCCCGCGTCCGAATATGTATGATACAAGTCTATACCGTCTCTACGAGTTCCGTAGAATTCTCTTACAATCATGCTATCAGCCTCCTGTAATAGACGGGTAGTCCTCTATGGCTCGAATTTGGTTGGCGTATGTTGACCAGTTGGTTGCGGCTTTGTAACTGTCTACGAGTGCAGACGGAACATAGACATATCCTGTGCCAGCCGCTATTCCGGAATTATTTGCAAATGCACTAGTTCCGGCCAATGTGCATACAGAATTTGTCCGTATAATCAATGCCTCCAATGCTCTACAAACGTTAAATGCCCATATATTGATACTGGTAAGCACACTAAAATCTGCTTTTTTTAACGATATACAATTCTGAAATGCCTGCGTGCCGACGCTCGTAACCATCGGAAATTCAACCGATATCAGCTTTGTATAGCCGTTAAAACATATATCTTTAACTTTCGTAGCAACCGTGTTCTTGTACGTCGCTGGGAAGGTTGTACTAACACCGGAAATAAAGGCCGCTTCCGCAAACTCATCTTGGCCGCCACCAGTGGTAATTGCATTGATCGCTGAAACAAATCCATTTGGATATACCAGTGTCCCAGACGTGCCGCCCTTGGCGCGGATTGCGTCGGCGACTGCTGCGAGGTCAGCTGTATTAGTCAAATATTCAGTCATCAGAAACTCACCCCGTTCGCATCAGAAATTGAGACAGCCGCCCACGCGCCGCCGACCACCCGCAGGAACTTGCCGTTGTCGGCAGTTGTCACAGCAACCGGAGCCATGTAGTCCGTACCCGCTTCAGCCTGTGCAAGCTTGCCGTTAGCACCCTTGATAATTCCGGTAAAATCGGTGGCAAGCGAAGGCCCGATGTTTGTGGCATACCATCTTCGACCTATCCCTGCTTCGTAGTACAGCACCTGTCCATTACTCGGATTTGACGGAAAACTTGCTGCAGTTTTTGTCGCTTGTATAACCCATGTTGCGGTATCACCGTGAAGACCATTGACCATAGTGATGCTTCGCATCGCCAGCCCTTCGAGTGCCACGGTGAATATCGCGACAGCGACATAGGTCGCGCCATCATCGGAGGTTCTCTCATTCACATCCGCTAACGGGTAATATACGTCAATATATTTCACATAACACTGCTTCTTGTTCAGAATTGCAGTATTTACTTCCTCGTATGTCTTGTCCGGTGTAAAGGAATATGTTCCATCGCCGTTGTCTGTCGTTGTGCCAACGGTAATAATAAAAACATCCGAGCCGCCGCCAACGTCCGCAGGTCCCCATTCGACTGGTCTGCCTTGTGCGTCGATGGCTTTTACTACTGGCATTTGCCCTGCGACCGCGCCAGACATTCCGAGGGACTGTAACGCATAATCTGTACTGGGAATTGCAGTTGTAACGCTTCCATCCGCTGTTCCTTTCATAATTCCGACCGGAATAGGGACAGCGCTGGTCTGTATGGTTTCAGCGGCAGAGATGTTGCCGTTCCCGTCTCCTTGCAGGATGCCATCTACGTCGATTTTTGCCTGCTTGTCATCCACATCCTGCTTGCGGGGGACAGATAAGTTTTCATCGTATCGACTTAAATTCTTCATATTTCCTCCAAGTTAACCTCCCACGGTATTTCACGCGGGAGGCATTGCGTTCATCATCCGATTGCAACGGCACGGTACGCTCCGGCACTCAGAGACATTACGCTTTCATCGGTCTGGTTGATGATAATCGTAATGCTGTTATCAGCACCGATTTGCACGTCAGTCAGCACCATGGCGTTCGTAGCCGTTTCGTATACCTGCACCAGCATCGGAGTCTGCGGGCCATTTGTCTGTGCGGCGATCTGCCAAGTAAATGCGCCGCCGGATGCGGAAAGCACTGGATTCAAAATGGAATACTTGTGCAGATTCTCCGGTGCCGCCTGCCACGAAGGAGCAGCATCCGCGCCGTTGGAAGTCAGAACCTGACCTGCCTCGCCACCAGTCGTGGGAGCATAGAATGTTGGGTTCGCCGTTTCTGTGCCGTTCTGTGTAATGGTATTTTTGGTAGCACCTTCGGCAACGGCATCCAGTTTAGTCTTGTCTCCCTTGCTGAACTGCGTGTAGGTAGCGCCTGCGCCGATGTCATCCTGCGTCAGAACAACAACACCAGTCTTTCCGTTGACAGAGTTGACGTCAGCCGGGTTGCAAAGCACGTAGGTCGTGCCGCCCCAACGATACTGCTTGTTCTGGTAAGCACCTTCCGTCATAACAACGTAGATCTTACCAGTCTCCGGAGCCAGGGCTTCACCGCCAGCGGTCATGGACAGCCAGTCAGTTGCAAGCGGGGTCTCGCCGACGATGTAGGCTTCCACAACGTCATCGACGTAGCTGGGCAGCTGGGCAGCCGGAACAAGGCCGTCAGCACCAAGGGTCGCAACGCCATTCGGCTGGCCCTTCTCAGATGCGGGAATCTTGGCATCAAGCTGTGCCTGCGCATCGGATGTAAGGCCGGCAATGTACTGTGCGCCAACAATTTCAACGACTTCTGCTGACGTAATGTGACCGGCCTTGTCAACGGTAATAGAAACCGTGTGCGTTGCATCTCCGTACTGACCAGCAGTCACGCCGGAGAACACATGGCCGAGTGTGATAATCTTGGTCGTTCCGTCTGCATTGACATGAACCCACTTGTCGCCGGAAGCCAGTGAGAACGTGTCAGTCTTACTTGTAGCGGACACTGTAGCCGACGCATTCTGGCCTGCAACTTCGGCGGTATCGTTCGTGCTCTGCGTTGGAACGGTCACATTAGAAAACGCGTTCTGGTTGACTTCACCGCCTCCGGCTACTGCATTCTTAACAGCAGTATCGAGCGCAGCAAATGCTTTCTGAAGCGTATCACCATCGGCAACATAGCCACCATCGACCGGCTGATAGTCGTTCAGCGTAAGTTCTACGACTTTCTTTGTTGTGACAGTTCCATCCGTTCCGAGTCCAACAATTACTGCTCCGGTAGTGCCCGCTTGACTATAAACAACGCCTACCGGCTTCCACTTTTCGCCGTCGTATTGATAAATGATCTTGTCATTTGAGTTTGTATAGACCTGGAATTGCTTGGGGTTTGCGGGTGCAGTAGCCAGCGGCTGAAGCACTGCATTTTGGATTTCATTTTTATTAAAGTCAAGATTCGTAAGAATATTCTTGCTCATAAACATCCTCTACTTTCTTAGTTAAGATATGCCTTCCCAGAAAACGGAGCGGCAAACACAATTACAACGTTATTCTGGTCAATGTACTGCACATCGCCGACAACTTCCGTGCCTGCGCTGTCCACAACTGAAACAGCGGGGTACTTATTCATACCGTGGCTGATTTCCCACCGCGCAGAAGAGGTGTTTTGCGTGAAGACATAATTCTTGTCAGCGCCGCCGGTAGACTCAGACCCAATATACCGCAATGTCTTGTCTGGTTGGATAAGATAAATGTCGGCTGAATCGCCAGTCAGTACATGCAAGACCTGGCAGTAATAATAGATTGTATCAGTCGACCCCGGAGGGCCTGCCTTCGCAGCAGCCGCTTGCGCCTCTTCTAAAGACCCAAAATACGAATTATAGTCCGGTGGAATTGCGGAGGTCATCGCCAACGCCACGCTCATATTTAACTTAGGGATATTTGGAAGCGCCATTCTGCCCCTCCCTTCTTAAATTGTCACAATGTATGTGTTTTTAACGTCATTCGGATTCGCAAAGTCCAATGTGTAAACCCGATAGGGTATAGCGAGATATGCACCGGCCCCTTCAACGTCAACCGCACTTTGCGTAAACGCCGAGGTAATATCGGCATTCAGTCCATTTACATCCTTTACACTTGTCACTTCGCGCAAGGTTGCCGGGTATGCAAAAATAACGCGCAACGCACCAACTGGTATCGTTACGCTGAATGTCGTTCCATTTAAAAACGACCTGTTTGATTTTTGCGCAAGAGCGCGAACAACTGCGCTGGTAACATTGGACTTGCTTGTAATCGTTCCATAGAACGTATTCCTATATCCGGTGATCGTGCCGGTTGTCGCAGTTTTCATTCCAGCCTTGATCTGTCCGTCTGGATATGGCTGATCGAGTGCGGTCAAAGGAATTTCACCGTCAGAATATGAGCATGAAACTGTTATTTTATAACCAGCGCCATCAGGTACTATATACTCACCAAAAGTGCCGTTTTGCGTGGATTTTGCCTCACTTGTGACGTTATTGGTGGCAGTCCACGACATTGCACGAACTCCGGTATCGGTTGGCTTGTACTCGTACTTGCCAGAATTGAACGTAACGGCATACGCAGGGATAACTTTCGTTCCGACCTCATACGCTTTAGCCGTAGAACTCGTGGCGCTAATAGACGGCTGTGTGACAGTTGGGGTCTTGTCTTGCGAAAAAGCGTCCAATAAGACTGCCTGAACACTTTTCTCATTCGATAGCACAGTCACTTTACCTCCGGTTGGTTTGTACCGACCGAAAGCTTCAGTAAATACCATATCCTTTGTAAAGAATACTTCGTCAGCCGAAACTGGGGTTGTGATACCACCATCGGCAGGCTTATACCAAAGCTTTCCGTCTTCATCCACACCAACCCGCTCGGTCATATTGTCTGTTTTTGGAACGGCATGTACACCACCAAGCGTTGTTTCACCAGCGACAGGAAGGGTGTACGGCCCTGGAATCGCCGCTTTTACATATTCCACGATTCCGCCAGAAGTTTCAACAATACCTTCCGGGTCGTATACTGTTTTTTGCATATCTCCGTCGCCTGTGCCACCTGCAGTTACAGATACGCCAAGATCGAAAGTTACCTCTGGAGCGTCTGTTACAATATCAAATGTTATAGGAACTTTAATTGGGGTCATAACACCACCCTCGATATTACTTTTTCGACCTCTACGTCTTTTCGCGCAGAGCCGACGACGTTTCCACCTTTAAATTTTACCCGAATTTGCATCGGGCAGATTGCAGGTAGGTGGAACGTTTCTTCTTGTGTAACAGGGAAGTGGAACTTCCCGTCTGAATATGTAATCTCTTTTGGGTATTCTTTCTGAATTGAAAACAAAGTGCATTCAATTGTGTCGACATTTGCAATATCGATTGGCTCTTTATTTGCTTTAATTTCCACATCGATGCTATAAGCATCTCCTTGAACCATAATTCATCGTCCTCCTTTCAGAAGCAGAATGCGAAACTCACGCCGTACAGATTTGTAATATCGCCGCCGTTTGTGCCGCCCTGCTGTCCGACAAAGCCGAAGCCGCCTGCGCCTGCAAAGTTCTGTGACCGCTGCCACCACGTTACAACGGCACCGTTCATCGTCTTCACCTTTTCTCCGCCAGACATATTACCATTCGCATAATAGCTGTACTGCGTTCCCTCACCTGCAGCGGATACGACCCGGCTTCCGAAAATCTCAATTTCCGAGAGCAGAAACAGTTTGTCCGCCGAGGTTACAATAGAAGATGATGTTGCCGCGCTCTTTTTGCTGACCTCCCGGACGCCGTTTTTGACGTTCTTCGGCATAAGCGCCAGAATGGACGGCAGATACTCTGTCCGCATTTTACTGCTCTTCCAGCCGCCCACGGCTGTTTCTGTGTCATTCATGCCATACCCGGTAGCGCAGCAATCGTGCAGCTGGAATGTCAATGGAGCCTTGCCGGAGCCGTCGTAATAATCGTCGTGATTCTTCCCAATAATATCAACCTGATAGTCTGTGCCGCCAATCGTCATAGGCATGCTGTCGCCGACGAGCCATGTGGATGGGACAGTGCCTCTACGGCAAGCCATTGCAACACCAGCCCAGGAGTTGTTTGCGAATACTGGGTCGAACGCAAACAGCGATATGCTTTGTGTCCCAATCACAATACTCTGCGTATCGCTAAGGCCGTTTACCATTGCTGTTATGTTCCATGTCCCAGCTTTTGGCAGTTCCAGTGTGCACGTTCCGTCTGTTCCAGCAGTTCCCGTGACTACCTTAAACCCCTCTGCCGGTGTCGCCGTGATCCCAGCCCCTGGCATCGTCGTAACGACCAACTTCGGCGTGACGCCGGTCTGAATTGCCTGAATCGCGGAAACGAACC
>OIWU01003166.1_pt1 | contig 12979 bp, 10 predicted proteins | sample 1587711 | NCBI WGS metagenome assembly OIWU01 (sample SAMEA3888909, study PRJEB22519) | human gut metagenome | biome: human gut; feature: human-associated habitat; material: faeces | place: Denmark | collected 2010 | reverse complement strand
GCCCAAGCGCCTCTGCGGCCATCTGTTCCAGCAAATCCTCCCGCAGGCTGGGGGCATCGCAACCGTTATGCTCTGCGCACCGCCAGTGGCTGACCTTGCTGCCATCTTTGCAGTTCCGTGTTGCCTTGCGGAAATTACAGCCGCAGGATACGCACTTTATCCGCCCCGTGAAGCAGGATGCACCGATGGGATTCGTGCCGTTCTTACGCCGTTTCGCGGACACTTCAGCACGCCGCTCCGGTGTCCAGCAGTCTCGATGCCCTGTGTTCGGACAAGCCTTTGTTACCACACAGCCATCCGCCATATGAAATTCCAACGTATAGCGTTCTGGCACATCGATATGGTCCACCTTTTCCAAAAAGATGGCTTCATCAAATTCATCAAGCCCCAGAACTTCCGCACAGACCTTGACCATATTTTTGTGGTTGATGGTACCGCCCACAGGACAGCCGGTGCCTTTCTTCTTTTTCTTCTTACTGCCGCAGTTCCAGAACTCCATATCGCCACGGTCTGTCCGCTTGTTGTGCATATAGCTCTGACCGCAGTATGGGCATTTTTCCTGTAAAGCAGGATGTGTTCAGACTCTTATTTGCCAGTGCGCCAAGTTCCCTGCGCCTTGCCATCTCCTCCTGCACAAAGTCAAAAGTGGCCTTGTCGATAATGGCAGGATGGGTGTCCTCCACATAGTACTGGGGAAGTTCCCCTCGGTTCTTTTTCCGCTGCTTGGAGATAGGGTCGGAGATAAACTCCTTTTGCAGGAGCAGGTTTCCTGTGTAGGTCACATTGGTCAGCACCACCTTGATGTTGGAATCCCCCCAGCGGCAGCCGTCCCTGGTTGTGATGCCCTCGTCGGCAAGCTCCCGCTCGGTTTCCAGCCTGGATTTCCCGTCCAGGAAGTTCCGGAAGATTCTCTTTACAACCTCCGCTTCCTCTGGCACGATGACCAGTTCATCGCCCTCCCATCGATAACCGTAGATGCGGAAGTGGCCGTTTGGGATGCCGTTTTGCATCCTTTTTCGGATGCCCCATTTCACATTGTCGGAAATGCTGCGGCTTTCCTCCTGGGCAAAGGAGGCCAGGATGGTCAACATCAACTCGCCGTCCCCGTCCATAGAGCGGATGCGCTCCTTCTCGAACCGCACCTCGACACCTAAGTCCTTCAAATGCCGCACCGTTTCCAGAAGGTCCACCGTGTTCCTGGCAAACCGCGAGATACTCTTTGTCAGGATGATGTCGATCTTGCCGGCTTCGCAGTCGGCAAGCATCCGCTTGAACTCGTCGCGCTTTACCGTGTTGGTACCGGAAATAAAATCGTCTGCGTAGACCCCGGCATACTCCCAGTCCGGGTTCTTCTGGATCAGCCCGCTGTAGTAACTCACCTGTGCGGAAAGGGAGTGGAGCATCCGTTCCGACTGCATGGACACTCTGGCGTAAGCGGCGACCTTCTTCTTTTCCCGGATTGCAGGAACTGCCGCTTCGATTTTTCTTAAATTTGGCATGAAATCACGCTCCTTTCCGCTACCATACATCACTCTAAAAGGCTGTAAAGTCAACAGATTTCGGAGAATAATGTGCCGAAAAGAGGACGGTATTTTTCCAGGAACATTGTATCAATCTGACGGTACTCTTTCTCGGTGATAAGCCCCTCCGCAAGCATCCTCCTGACCATGCTCATGGTCACCTGGTAGAGCTTTTCCTGTCTCATCTGTTCCTTACTCATCCGCGCCACCTCCGAACCGGTGCCGGATGTAGCAGTCATGGCTGCAGTACTTCCTCGCCGCCTGTCCATAAACCGAAAAAGTCTTACCGCATCCGGCGCAGGTGACCTCCCGTATCGCCCTGCGGTCAACCTTATCCAGATGGGCGTTCCACCATTTGTTCCTGCACTTGTCAGAGCAGAACTTCTTTTCCTTCCGGCCGGCGTTCTGCGCCACAGGCGTTCCGCAGCAAAGGCATTGATGCTCGTCCGCTCCAGTGACCGGCTTATCCTCTTTCTGTGCGTTCCTGCGGCAGAAGGATTTTACTGTATTTTCTGAGATCCCGACTTTCCGGGCGATTGCGCCGTAGCCCATGCCCTGCGCCCGGAGAGCGGATACGATCATTCTCTGTTCATTCGTCACCGCTGTCCCTCCAATCTGTAACTTTCTCCCTCTGAAAGGACAGAAGCCGGGGATTTCAGCGGATAAAAAAAGACCCGTGCGCAGCCGACCATAGAGAGCCGATTGCACACGGGTTTTCTTGTTTCCTTATTCGGTTTTTACTGCATAGTCCAGAGAAATCCAGCCAGCGCCGGACTTCAGCCGTCCCCAGCCAGCAGAGGCCCCCTGGCCGGACTGGACCTCCACGATGGTAAACACGCCTTTGCCGGTAAACTTCCCGGTTTTGGCATAGTCCGTCCCCGGCCCTTTGCGGATGTTCAGATCGGAGATGCTGACCTTGACGGTAAACGGCACATCCGGTGCCGCCTTCGTTGATGTGTTCGGTGTGTAGATGTTTACACCGTTATTATCGAACACGCTATATCCCGGATTGGCATCAGCGCACTTCTTGGCATTAGAGAGGATCTTGTATGCGCCTTTCTGCGATTTACTGTCAGACCATGCCTTACGGACACGGTAATAGCCCTCTGTCAGCTTTTCAGGATACTCAGTCTCGGTGCCCTCGGATGCCCCGCCGCCAAGCTGTGCTGTGACCTTTGCGGCAAGATCACCCATCCGGGCATACATCCAACTGCCCGGACAGGACTTGTTGGCAAACCAGCGATGGACAGTCAGCACCATCTCATCCGGCTTCGGCTTATAACTGAGTGTCTTATCCTTATCACCCAGCCAGAGGAGCTTTTTCTTGCCGTTGCGCTTGCAGATATCCACGCAGAGCTTAATGAGCGTCTGGTAGACCACATCCTTAAAGGCATACGGCTCTGTGGTATCGGACGCGCACTCGATGGTGACCGCCCGCTGGTCGTTGGCGCTGGAGGAGGAACACCAGGAGCGGTTTTTCTCCTCCACATACATTCCCACACGACCATCCACGCCGATGCCGTAGTTACAGCTTGCCTGTCTGGAAGTCGGCAAGAAGATATTGCCCAGCGTCTCCACCGAGCATTGCCCCACCACGCAGTGGGGCGTAATGCGGTCGATGCTGTGCGTCCGCTGCCCGGAGTGGTTTGGGCTGAGTTTTGTATAAGATACCAATGAACTGTTTGTGTAAGTCACTTAATTTTCCTCCTTTTCCGCTCTGTCATGGAGCTGTGCCAGGATGTCCTTCATCTTCTCCGGCACAGGAAGCCCCAGGTGCGCCGCATTCTCCAGAAGGCTCACGCCCTCGTTGGAGAGGTAAAAGAAGATGACCGCCGTGCGAAGGACGCTGCCTGTGCCGATCACCTGTACATCCAGGATGTTGGCGATCCCAACCAGCAGGAAGATCAGCACCTTCCGGCAGATGCCCTTAAAGCCCACCTCGCTGGACAGCTTCTTGTCCGAGATGGCGCACATCACGCCTGTGACGTAATCCACCGCCACGAATACCACCAGGGCGATGAGCAGCCCATCGCAGCCGCCCAGGAAATAGCCCAGCCACCCGCCGATGGCCGCAAAGATCACCTGCGCCGTGTTCCAAAGTTCCTTCATGTTGATACCTCCGTTTCTTGAAATGGTTTTGTGTATGAAAAAAGCGGCCGCCCCGCAGGGCAGTCGCCAGTTCCCGTAAGTTATTCTGTTTGCTTCGGCAGCCATTCCCACAGCCGCATATCCTCCTGACCCAAAGACCACATACACATCCCCCGGAGCTTCCAGCGGTACGCCGCCTGGTTCGCCCAATAGACCAGGGAATCCACGTCCTGGTAGTAGAGGATAGAAAAGCCGTCCGCATCTCCAAGAAACAGCCGGGAGATCCAGATGTTGATGTCCTTTGGTATGATCCTTGCCGTGTAGTTCCCGCCGCAGGAAATCTCTAAAAGGTCGGAATGGAAGAAGTCATAATCCAGGGAAATGTCTTCGCTCCGGGTGGAGGTTTCCTCCACATCGGAGGTCAGCGTGAACACCTGGAACTCCTCATCCCAGGTACAGTTGGAACGGCTGATCCTGCCGTAGCTTTTGAAGCTGCCGTCCGGCATCTGGACATCAAACCGCTCATACGGCTCGTAGGTCCAGGCGTCCCCCAGACGCAGAAGCTCACAGACCGTGGTGTTGTCCGAGCGGTACCCGGCATAGCCCCCGGAAAAGCCGCTGGCTGTCGCCGTAAAGCGCAGGGTGTAGGAAGAACCGGAATACACCCGCACCCGGTTTCCACGGACACGCATCTCCACCGTGTACATGGAGGGGTTGCCCCGCAAATCCGCCGATGGAGTCCTTGCGATCTCCTGGCTGTAGCTGCCAAGGAGCGTGGAACCGTTGTACAGCTCCACCGCCTGAGTATCGTAGTTTAAGCAGCAGAACAGGCTGCCGCAGAACACACCGGCCCGCCCGCTGCCGTTTGCCGGGAAAGCCAGCCTGGCCCGCAGATGCAGCTCCGAAAAGCCGTCATACTGCCACGCAAGCTCCCCATGCCCTTCAAGCTGGGAGTAGACACGCTCCATCGAATATTCATCCGACCGCCACACCTCAAAGGAGCCGGAGCGCACCGTCCAGTAGTCCGTCTCCAGCACGCCGTAATCCTGGAAGTCCTCATACCAGATGAGCGCCGAATCCGGCTTCCTTCGCAGCATCTCCAGCGTCAGCTTGAAGCCTTTATCGGGTACGGCCATATTGCCGTTTACATCCTTAAAGCTCCTGGGCACAAGGGCAAAGGTGGCCTCCCCGGCGGTAGGTTCTTCGGAAAAAGCCGAGCAGACCCGGAAGCCGTAAAACTGGACGCCTTTGACGTCCAGAGAGATGGTAATGGTGTGTGTCCCGGCCGAAAGCGTTACGCCGCTGGCGAGGGACGCCCAGAAGGTACTCCGCCAGTACGGCCACCACAGGCGGCTCTCTGTGAAATGCTTTGTGCTTCCGTCCAGCGCCACATAGATGCCGTTTTTGTCCCAGAAGGGATAGCAGAGCCGCACCGCCACATCGTAAGTTCCCGCTGCGTTTACCGTAAAGCTGTAGGTCACCGAGCCGTTATCGCCCAGGGTCGCAATGCCGTTTTCAATGGAAACAATGCCGGATGCGCTGGAGTAGCCGTCAGCGTCCCGGTCGATGAAAATAGTTCCGAACTCGGTTTTCTGCTCCTTGCCGTAGGCAGTCAGGTAGCGCCTGCGGTTGTATGTGTCCGCAAGCTGAGGGTACTCGCGGGAAACTGCGTCCGCTCCTTCCATGTAATCGTAGACATGGGGAAAGGCGTAAGGCACCTTGTCATAATCATCCCAATAGGCCACGATAGGGAGAAAGGGCTGGGGCGGCGCGTCACCTGTGAAGTTGTACGCTCCCGTCATCCAGTACCTTGCGGCGTAGTAGGTGTTGGAAACGCCCCGGTAGGTCTCGCCCAGGTTCTCCGGGGTATCGTAAATCTGCCAGTTCCAGCCGTAGGCCGGCATTCCCAGGAAAATCTTATCCGGGTCCATGACCTGGGTGGCGTAATCGTAAATGCCCTCCAGCCAGCTTCTCGGAGAAACCGGCCCCGGCGCGGAGCCTGCCCAGGCCATGCCGTAACTCATAATAGACGCCGTGTCACAGTAGGCATCGAGGTCCCCGTAGACACACCAGTTCTCGCCGCCCACCGAGCCATTAACGGAAGTCATCCCCGGCAGGCAGATGTTCATGTGCTTCGTGGCATCGTAATTCTTTACCGTATTGTAGATGTTCTGGAACATGGCGGTTGACGCGGCATGGGTGGAGTAGCCGTCCCCTCGTTCCAGGTCAATGTCGATGCCGTCACACCAGGGGTACTTTTCCATGATGCGGATGATCTCCGAAAGGAACATCTCCTGCGCCCCGTTTGTGTTGTCCCGCAGGGCGCGGAAGATGCTGTTCGCCCCGTCGTTTGCCACCGTCAGCAGCCACTTGATATGGGGCCATTTGTTGATGTAGGTGAGCATATCCGAAATCGCCACCCCGCTCTCGTAAATCTCCCCGGTGGCCCGCACCTTAAAGGAGAACAGCCCGATCTGGCTGATGCGGTCGCCGTAGTCCCGGAGGGCTTCATACATCCGGGCATTTCCCATGAACGTCCACACCATGATCTGCTTGCCTTTCAGTGTATCCATCAGATTGGCTCACCTCCATCCTGCATTTCCTGCATCTCAAACAGCACCCTCGCCGTTTTCCCTTCCGGGAGCGTCACCTTATGCTTGGAATCCCAGGCGGCGCTGTACTGGTAAAAGCCCTCTTTTTTCTCCGGGCTTCCGTTTTTGGTACACTGCTGTGTAGAAGCCAGCAGGGCGAGGTCCGCTTCCGCCGGGACAGCGTTAGGGAAGGATACCTTCTGGCCGCCCACGCCCTGGCAGAGGGAAACCGTCCCCGCCTCCAGGTCGGACTTCGGATACAAATGCACATCCAGCCCAGCAGAAGTCTCCCCAAGGTTAAAGAGGATGACCGTTTCCTCGCCCCGCACCACGCCGTTGAACCAGACAGGAGCCTTAACCTCGCCGTCCACACGCAGCTTTTGTAGGAAGGGTTCCGTATGGGGCGTGTATCCCGTCAGCGCCGGTCCTTCTTGGAGCATCAGGTCGGTAAAATAAATCGTGCCGGAGCAGTCCGTGATGGTAGGCTTCACGGTAACGCTCACGACACGCATATCCTGTTTCCGGTTAATGACCTCCGCCAGCCGGATAAAAGCAATCTCAGCCATCCAGCGTCCACTTCATCTCGCAGGGATGGCCTACCCATCCCGTCGCCACGGACCCAGCCTGCAGGAGGATGTCCGTGATAAAAAGCGTCCCGGTGCAGTTTGTGATGCACACCCGCACCGTGATGGACTTGACCCTGGAGGAGTAATTCTCCGGCGCGATCCTGGCGGAAGTTGAAGATAAATATGCCATGCCATCCTCCTTCCATCAGTACAAATCAATGAACCGGCTCTCCGTGCTGCCGTCCTCATACTCGATCACTACTTCAATGCCCACCTGGGAAGTTTCGCTTAACTTCTCCAAGTCTTCCGAACCGATCTGCGCCGACAGAGTGTAGCTGGAGCGGTTGGCGGGATAAACGGTCTGAGACAGGCTCTTTGTCATACCGGCCACGCCCTCCGCTTTGAAGGAAGCCGTGCCGGACGCGCCGTTTTCGCTGTCTGCCTCAAAACCGGAGCTGACCCAATAGGCAAGCCCGTCATCGGCGCGGGAGTTCCGCAACAGGTTGAAGGGGACCATCTCCCGGATGTCATTGTTGGATACCATGCTGGTGCCTTCCAGCGAGTCCGCCGCGTTGTCCCACTCGCTGGCGGAACTGCCCAGGTTCTTCAGCGTAGTGGAAAGTTCCAGCACCGTGTTCCACGGCTCCTGCAGATTGTATTCCCGGCGGACAATCCTGGTGGCGACCGAAAGTCCCAGTTCTTTATCCTCTACCCGGACATAATCTCCCAGTTCCCAGGCTTCATGCTCGTAGCCCGTCAGCACCGACAAATCCATCGCATTCAGTACATAGGAAATGGTAGGCTTGGCGTACTGCGCCAGACGCATCTCAGCGTATTCCTTCATCTGGTAGGGGTTCGTGAAGGAGGAGCAGTCCAGGGTGGAGATGCGGATTTCACTGGTATAAGTAAAGTCCTCCACATAGGGCTTGCCGCCGTTGATGTCCGCGAAGGTCATCCCTTCCGCGCCCACAGCATAGAGCCTTGTCACAAGCTCCCTGGTATCCACCACCCGCTGGATGGATTTCATGTTTTTCTTGTAGGCAAAAAGGGCGCCGCTGTCCTTGCCGTTGACCGTCAAAAGATGCACCAGCCGGTTCGGGCAGTCAAAGACCAGGTCGCCGCCGTGCAGATTGGCCACATTCCGAAGGATGGATAAGGCGTTTTTCTCTGTGCTGGTCCAGGTGCGCTGTGTACGCACCGTCACCGTGCCGACGCTCCATTCCGTCCCCTCCAGGGCGTATGCCATCGCCGTTTCCGGGTACTCCGCTTCAAAGGTACGTTCCTCCTTGCGGACAGAGAAGGTCAGGTCATAGAACTCCGCCTCCGCATACACCTCGGTCACGGCGCTGCCATCCGTATCCCTGGTATCAGTGACCGTCCTGACCTTGTACACATCGTCCACGATCTGGATCTTCTTCTCGCTGTCGATATACCCACGCTTGCCATCCCGGTAAGGAATCTTAAAGGAGAGGGTGTCCTCGCCGTTGATCTCGCCTGTGACAATGATGTCGTAGGCATTCTCCAGTACCGCCTCCCATGCCCCATTACTGTCCAGCACTACCGGCCGGGCATAACCGATCTTCTCATAGGGCGCTTTCGGGATGTCATAGAGCCGGATATCGATGAGCTTTGGCGTCCGGGAAGTGTCTGTAGTAGTCAGCGTTACCCGGAAGCGGATATACGCCCGGTTGGGGGACGCCAGCCGCCCGTCAGCGGGGACTGCCGCCCAACCGCTCCATTCCTCCAGATCATCGCTGGTGGACGTCTCCACCAGGGAAACCGCCGTGGTGCCGGAGATGTACTCGCTGGTCACAGACACACGTCCCGTTCCGGAGAGATTGCAGTCCGCCGCCGCTGTGGTCAGCACACCTTCCGAAGGGTAAACGCCGCTTGATGCCCGGAGTGTGACCGTCCCCGGCTCCGTGATGCCGTCCACATCCCCGGAGGTGTCGCCGCCGTTGGCCATAACTGAAGACCGGAAATAGTCCACCAGGTCATCGGCTGTGAGATTCGTATCGCAGTCCAGAAACCAGTCGTCCAGACCGCCGGCGTACCAGTAGGAGTCGGCGTGCATCCCCAGAATCAAATCCGCCGTGCAGGAGCGGTTCAGCTCCCCGGTAAAGGAAAGCACCTCCGATGCCCACACCGTGCCGCTGCCCCGGTCGCCCACCACATACTGTGCCGTCTTGTTATCCGGCTCGATCAGGCAGGCGATAAAGTACCAGCCGCCGTTTACCAGGGAGAAGGGCGGCGTGACCGTTTCATCCAGAATCAGGGAGCCGGTATCGTCATAGAGCATGACCCTCGGCCTGCCTTGGAAAAGGGAGAGGTAGAAGATTGGCTGGCCGGGGCCGTATCTTGTGTTGAAGATCGGGCAATAGGTGTTCCCCACGGAATAGGTGGTGGGGTTCATCCAGCCGCCGCAGACGATCCTTGCCCCAAGGCTTGCGAAAATGCTGCCATCATTGGTCACCTTCAGATAGTTCTGCTCGGAGGATGGGTTCACAATGTTCATGCGGAAGTAATTCCCCAGACGGTTTGCGGATAAGGACGCACTGGTGCCGCTCCAGTTGCTGATGGTTGCTGCCCGTCCCATGCCGGAGGAATCCAAAAGGCAGTCGTCCTCATCTGGGTCTGATTCATTGAACCGCCACAGGCCGCCCTTTGCCCATTCTTCCGGGAACTCCCCGGTAAAATCCGTCTGCTTGTTCAGTATCGTTTTCAGTGCCATAACCGCTCACCTCCATCGGCTCCTTGCCTGGATTTCCAGCCCCGTAAACGTGGCGTTTGCCGCCGTTACGGAAACCGTGTTGCTCCCCACCGCCAGCGTGGGGAAGTTCAGTTCCTCCAGATACGGCAGGGCGTTCCGCAGGATCATCCCGTCCGCGTCCTCCACATAGGCGGTCATCCGGTCGGTATCCACCACCAGCGTCTCGCCGGCCGCAAGGGTGGCGTTGACGATCTTCAACTCTTGCCCGTTGGTAGTAATGCTGATGGAATTGCCTGCCCCGGAAGTAACCACGCCCTCAATGCGGTAAATGGGGTTGGACTCCATGTTCCCGATGAGCCGCGTGACCGTGCTGTTTCCCGCTTCCGTGATGGAAAAGGTCTCATCCTCGATGGCATAGCCGAAGGGGTCCGGACAGAAGAATGTCAGGTCAAAGCTGCCGGAAGAACGCAGCAGCCGTTCGCACTCCACCGCCGCGTTCAGTCTTGCCATGAAGTACCGGTCTGGCACATCATCCAGGACGAGCTGCTTTAAGCCGCCCACCGGGTCGAGCCATGCGGCAATATCATCCAATGTGGAAACCAGGGCGGAAAAGCTGTGCCTGGGGAAGATATTACAGGAGACCACGATCTCCCGGTAGTCGAAATCTGCGCCGAAATCCGTCACGCCGTATTTACCGGGAACCGTTGTAGTAAAGTTCCGCAGACTCCCGCTGACCTGCCAGGAGGTCAGCCTTGCCTTTAAGCCCATGCTCTTGGATGTAATGTCGTTATACGAAAAGCCCACAGGCTGCACCTCCTTTTATGCTGTGCTGAACCGTCCTTGGGCGCGGGAGCCGGTCTGGATCAGGTTGTATAGTTCCTGGGAAATCCTGCGGATGTCGTCCTCGCTGCGGACGATCATCTGTTGGATGGTAATGAGGGTTCCAAAAGAGGAGCCGCCCGTTCCGCCCATGCCGCCGGCCACGGAACCCGCCATCCCGGCTGTGTCAAAGGCAAAGTTCGAGGGGACAGCGGACTGCATATCCGCCGCCAGGCCGTTCATCACGCCCAGGATGCCGTTGTTCAAATCCTCTGCGGCGCTGACCGCTTCACCGGCGCTGTCCTCAATACCGCCGGCAAGACCCCTGCCCAGCATCTCGCCCACCCAGGCCATTTCCTTCGAGGGCGAGTTGATGCCAAAGAAGCTGCAGATCCCGTCCCAGATGCCGGAAATCCAGCCGGAGACTTTGTCCCAGATCCATCCGGCAAGGCTCTGGATACCCTGCCACAGCCCCTGCACGATGTTCTTGCCGATGTTGACGATCTGCCCCATCGATGAGGTGAAGGCATTCACAATCCCCGCAATGATCTGCGGCACCGCCTTTACGATCTCCACGATGATGGTGGGCAGGTTCTGGATCAGCGACACGAACAGCTGCACGCCTGCCTGGATGATCTGCGGGATGCTGTTTAAGATGGCATTTACCAGCGAGGAAATAATCTGCGGGATCGCCCCCACAATGGTGGTAATGATGGTCGGCAGGTTCTGGATCAGGGAAATCAGCAGGTTCACACCCGCGTCAATGATCTGGGGGATACTGCCGAGGATGGCGGTCACCAGCCCGTCAATGATCTGCGGGATTGCCGCCACAATGGCCGTGATGATCTCCGGCAGTGCGGAGACCAGCGAGGTCAATAGCTGTATCCCGGCGTTGATGATCTGTGGGATCGCCCCGACGATAAACTCCACAATCGCCGTAATGATGGCGGGCAGGGCCGCAATCAGGACCGGGATGGCATTCAGCAGCCCCTGGGCCAGCCCCATAATAAGCTGCAGCGCTGCGTCCAGAATCATCGGCAGATTTTCGATCAGGGTCTGCACGATCTGGGTAACCACAAGGACAATCTGCGGAATCAGAGTGGGAACCGCCGCCGCGATGCCCTGGGCCAGCGTGACGATGATCTGCGTCGCGCCTTCCATCACAGCCGGAAGGCTCTGGATGATGCCGGAAAGCAGCGAGGTCAGCATCTGCATCCCGGTGTTTACAAACTGCGGCAGCATGGAAACCGCCGTATTCACCAGCCCCGTAATGGCCCCGGCAAAGGCTTCATCCGCCCCGTCCACGCCGTTGACCATGTCGGTAAAGGCGGAGATGACTTCCGAAATTGCCGGGAGGAACTCTGCCCGGAGGCTGTTCTTCACATTGGAGATGGTTTCCCCAAGCCCCGCCAGGGTCGCATCAAGCTGCGCCTGTCCTTCTCTGGAAGCCACCAGCGCCTCATTGTTGCGGTAAAACGCGCCGCTCGCCTCATCATAGGCTCCGGAGAGGGTCTCCATGATGAGTCGGTTGCGCTCACTTTCACTGGAGCAGGCCGCCAGCTTTTCGTTGAAGGCATCCTCGCTGATGCCCACCCAGTTTAAGGCGTCCGCCAGGGAGCCGGTGACCTCGCCCACTTTGGCGGTCTCGTTGGCGGACTCAATCATGCCCTCGATGGGAAGGGCGTCGCCAAAGGTACCGTAGACACCGGCCGCGATATTCGTCCACTTGGTAATGTCCTGCTCATTTTCCGCAAGCTGCGCCAGGAGCTGGGACGCTTCTGTGGCCGTGTCCGTATCGCCCAGGATTTTATAGAACTCCGTGTAGGATTTTTGTGCCGCGTCCCCGCTGTATCCAGCCGCCTCAAAAGCGGTAGTCAGCTTGCCTTGGGCCACCCGGTATTCCTCCGTGGCTTCGTCCAGGTTCCAGATGGCGCTGCCAAGCTCCTGGATGCCGCTTAACGCCGCCTGGATGCCGGAGGAGATGAGGTTTCCCATCGCCACCGTGGCGACCGAAAGGCCGGAGCCTAATTTATCCGCCCCGCTGGATGCGTCCTCCAGCGAATCGCCGAAATCCTCCGCCACATCCCCGGCGTCCTTCATCCGCTCCCGGTTTTCCCGCAGTTCCCCGGAAAGCTGGGAAATGCGCCCCTCCAGTTCCTTTGCCTCGCTGGAGCCTTTGCCGTACTCCAGCACCGCATTGGAATAGGCGCGTTTCATCCCTGAAAGTTCCTCTTCCTGGCGGGAAATCTCCTGAGAGAGCCGCTCTGTGGCGTCCGCCGCCTCCGTCTCCTGCCGGGAGAGGGACTCAATGGCCCGCTCATTGGCGGAAAGTTCCCGCTCCATGCCGTTTAAGGCGGCTTCGGCGTTGTTAAGCTGGATCTGCCAGTTCTGCGTCCGGCGGTCGTTCTCCCCAAAGGACTCGGAGGCGTTCTGGAGGGCAGCCCGCAGCGTTTCGATCTTCTGGCGCTGGGCGTCGATTTCCTTGTTCAGAACGGTATTCCTTGCGGAAAGTGCCTGGATGGATTTATCGTTGGCGTCAAACTGCGAGGAAACCAGCTTCATTTCGGAGCCAAGCACCTTGAAGGACTGGTTGATCTCGGACAAAGCCTTTTTAAATTCCTTCTCGCCCTCAATGCCGATTTTCAGGCCAAAATTGTCCGCCACGGGCCGCACCTCCTCTCCTCG
>OIWU01003160.1_pt1 | contig 12990 bp, 10 predicted proteins | sample 1587711 | NCBI WGS metagenome assembly OIWU01 (sample SAMEA3888909, study PRJEB22519) | human gut metagenome | biome: human gut; feature: human-associated habitat; material: faeces | place: Denmark | collected 2010 | reverse complement strand
TTTCAACTATTTCATGTTGCTACACAACATAATTATCTACGCAGCATAAGAGGTGAAAGCCATCAAGTTCCAACCTGGCGATGTCGGACAACTTGGAACATACGTGTCTGCAGTGAACCATATTTTGAAGACCCCGGCGGACAGACAACCCGACAATCGGTCTACTTATCTGCAAAACAAAGGACAATGTACTTGCCCAATACGCACTGGAATCCAGTTCCCAACCAATAGGAATTTCCGAATACGAGTTGTCAAAGATGTATCCGGCAGACTTCAAAAGCACTCTTCCTAGCATCGAAGACATTGAAAATGAGCTGAAAGGCAACCCTTCACGCCGTTGATATCAATGCGCAACTGGACGAGGTGACTAGAACATCCGGGCCTGAGACTAGATTACTCCGGAGCCGAGCATTTCGTCACGGTCGTACCATACGGCGAACTGGCCAGGCGTAATGCCACGCTGAGGGGTCTCGAAAAGAATGAACAAACCGGACTCTCGCATGACGAGAAGTGCATCCTGGAGAGGCTGGCGATAACGGATACGGACACGGTAACGTCTGATGTCACCCGGCTGCATCCGCAAATCCTCGCGAATCCAATGAATCTCGTCTGGCCTCACCACAAGACAACTGCGCGACAGGCCCTTGTGCTGATGCCCCTCCCCCACATAAATGATATTCTTGTCAATGTCAGTGGAAATCACGAAAAGCGAATCCTTGTGACCTCCGATATTCAGACCCTTCCGCTGTCCGATGGTATAGAATTGCGCCCCCTCATGACGTCCGATGACAGCTCCATAAGGATTGGCCTTGTAACGAGTTTTCTTTATATGGTGCTTTCCTGAACGATAAGTCTCCGTCTCGAACTTGATGCCATCATAAGTCACTGGTTCAGAGAGCATTAAGAAATCCACATCAGAAAGGGCACGGACCTTGTCGAAGTCATATATCGACTCGGCACGACATCCGCCTTCGAAAGATCCCGCTTCCGAATGGGCGGACTTGTCGTCGGAAATATAATCAGTTATTAGATTTACATTATCCTCGCTGCCTGAAACCATCAATGATGCCAGAGTTGCCCTTATGAACTGATACTGAGGGGAAACATTGAAAAAAGCATCGTAAACCTCGACGACATCCCCCTCGACAGATTTCAATTTCTGCTGCAGGAAGACCGGCAAATCGACTTTTCCCACAAAACAGATTCCCTGCGAATCCTTCTTTTCAGCAGATGGCAAATCAGCCTCTGCAGCAAGACGGCGCACCTCAGGCTTGCAAATGTCCCCTATCGGGAACAACGCCATCGAAAGCTGTTCCTCAGTCAATTGACAGAGAAAATAACTCTGGTCCTTGTTCGGGTCCGAACCCGCAAGAATTCTCCATACAGGTTTTCCATCACGCATAAGCTGCTGTCCGTCAGGACCGAGCGCAGGTTCCTTACGGCAATAATGTCCTGTCGCAACCAGGTCAGCACCCATCTTCCTGGCAGCCTTCAGAAATGCATCGAACTTGATTTCACGATTGCAGAGCACATCAGGGTTCGGAGTCCTGCCCTTGGAATATTCGTCGAACATGTAATCGACCACACGCTGACGATATTCATTACTCAAGTCAATGAAATAGAACGGGATACCGATTTTCCTTGCAACCATCTCGGCCACGAACCTGTCTTCTTCCCACTCGCAGTCTCCATGCAAAGTACCCTCCGTATCATGCCAGTTCTGCATGAACATGGCAAATACGTCATAACCCTGCTGCTTCAAAAGCAGAGCAGCCACACTTGAATCAACACCTCCGGAAAGACCGATGCAAACTTTCTTACCCATATCAATGACAATCTACAGTCGCTTTGTCGCCGACCATCTGAAAATACCCACAACCGGCTTCAAAAAACATTCAAAACATGCAAAGATAATCAGATTCCGAATAAATGCACGCGGAAAATTTTCATTTTGAAACGCAAAATTCCTATCTTTGAAACGATTGACAACAAAGACATTGATATTATGACAAATAAAACACTCGAAATCAACTATAAGGAATTCAGTTCACTGGATGAATTGGAGCCGCAGGACAGGGAACTCTGCGAGGCCGCGGAAAAGGCATTGACAGGATCCTATGCACCATATTCGAATTTCAATGTCGGTGCGGCCGTGAGGCTTGCCGACGGCACCATAGTGCTCGGAGCGAACCAAGAGAATTCCGCCTATCCGTCAGGACTTTGCGCCGAGAGGACTGCAATGTTCGCGGCCCACGCGAATCATCCCCAGACTCCGATGAGAAGCATAGCCATAACCGGAGCCCAGAACGGCAAACTGAACAGCGGAATTACCGCGCCATGTGGCGCATGCCGTCAGGTAATGGCTGAATATCAGAAAGTTGCCGGACAGAACATGAGCGTATTGCTATACGGAAGCGACGTGATTCTCAAATTCGAGAAAGTGGATGACGTGCTCCCGTTTATATTCACGAATCTCGACTAGGAATTCACTAACTCACGCAACTCTTCCAAGGTAATGGCATGACTTTGCGAAGTTCCCTCCAAAATGGAATCTGCAAGATTCTGTTTCACCTTGTGCAGACGGAGAATCTTCTCCTCGATAGTACCCTTGGAAATAAGATGATATACAGTCACATTCTGCTGCTGCCCTATGCGGTAAGCGCGGTCTGTGGCTTGTTGTTCTATGGCTGGATTCCACCACGGGTCCAGATGTATGACATAGTTAGCGCCTGTCAGGTTCAGTCCCAGACCGCCCGCCTTGAGACTGATAAGGAAAACAGGACAGGCTCCATGCTGAAAGTCATTGACCATCACCTGTCTCTGCCTTATCGGTGTACTCCCGTTCAGATAGAAATGCTCAATTCCTGATGACTTCAAACCATTGGAGACAATGCTCAGAAAACTGGTGAATTGACTGAATATCAACACGCTGTTTCCGCCGGAAATGATTTCCTGAACCAGTTCCATCAGGGCAGATATCTTGGTCGGAGTCTCTTTCCAGCCCTTTCGCACAAGAGGCATCGCGCAAGCCGCCTCACGAAGTTTCGTAATTGCTGCAAGCGCATTGATATTGACCTTACCCTCGGACTCGAGCTTGGACTTCGCATCTTCCCGCATTGTCTCGTACACAACGAATTCTGCCGGCGACAGCTCCACCAGACGCGTGATTTCAGTCTTGTCAGGCAGTTCTTCCACAACCTCTCCCTTCGTTCTCCTTAGTATGAACGGCTGGATTATGCGTTTCAGCTGGGCACGACGCTCGTCATCGCCATTTTCTATCGGAGTTATGAATTTCGCGGAGAACTGCTCAAACGTACCGAGAAGTCCCGGATTGATGAATTGATAAAGGTTCCAGAGTTCGCCCAGATAATTCTGTACCGGCGTGCCTGTCAATATGATACGGCTCCCGGCGTGAAGCGACATCGCAGCGGCAGACATCTTCGTATCCCTGTTCTTGATTGCATGGGCCTCGTCAAGACATGCAATATTCCAGCTGATTTCCGAAAAGGTCTCCTGTTCTTTTGTCAAAAGTCCGTAAGTCGTGATGACGACGTCATAGGCCCCGGCAGAGCTGAGCGTCGCGGAACGGTCGTCTGCCTCATTGAAAATCACAGGATGCAGTGTCGGTGCAAACTTGGCGAGTTCTCGCTGCCAGTTCATGACAACTGATGCGGGCGCAACCACAAGTGATGGTCCTTCAGCGGCTTTCGATAATAGGAACGCTATGGTCTGGACAGTCTTTCCGAGGCCCATATCGTCAGCCAGACATGCTCCGGCACCCCAATAATTGAGTCTGGACATCCATTTATAGCCATCCAGCTGGTAATCGCGAAGGTCAGCCTTGAGGCCATCAGGAACAGTCGGAACATATTTTTCCGAATCCTTCATCCTTTCAACAGCCTTCTTGTACTCCTTGTCCACAGCAGCATTGACACCGCTCTTCTTCAGCAAATCCGCAAGGAGACCGGCCTGGAACACTGAAACCCGTTCCTTTCCTTTCTGCGACTGCCCGAGAGATTCGAGCCGTTTCATATACTTGGCAAGAGAGTCTGACAATGCAACATATTCATCCTCACCCATTTTCAGGTATCCGTCAGAATATCCTCCGGCCGAAAGCGCAGCCATAATCTGATCCAGCGTGAATTGATGTTCTCCGGCATTGGCCTCGCCCTCGATTTCAAACCAGTTTTCATTGGATTTCACATGGATATTAATTGCAGATTGCTCAAGCCTACCAAGAACCTTAAGCTGCTTGCCTTCAGGCCATTCAAGAGTACAGATATCCGTCATATCTATGGTCCGTTCGAGAATATCCAGCATCTGCGGAATCGACGGCAGATAATACTCTTCGTCGAAATCCATGCTTTCAAAATCAATTCTTCCGGACAACGTCTTGAAATTTGCGCGCTCAGTTTTCATATCCCTGTTCACATGCCAGCGCTTCCCGTCTGAAGCATCGTAGAAGGAATGTTCGCCCAAGCCCGGCCTGAAAGTAATTTTTCCTCCGGCCAAAGGCCTTGTGTATAAGGTCAATGCAAATGAGGCAGGTTTGGGAATGATGCGAATATAAATCATCGGATTGCCGTCCTTATCCTCAACGATAGAGGCCGAACGGAAATATTCAGAGTGGACTTCGATGATTTTTTCAATCCGGGGCACCATTCCATGTAAAGTACTTTCGGCACTTTCAGGAAATGTTGCCTTTGTAGCGAAAAGTTTGTCCAGAAACTGTTTCTGCACTAGATTCAGGCGAATGACATTATACGTATGAGGATTGATTTTTATCACGGATTCCCTCATGAATTCATTGTAATACCGCATTTTGGGCACATTGGTTCCGAATACGAACATCTTTTGCTTCTTATCCCTTTCCAATGTTATAAACGGCGTTTCATCATTGACAGCAATCCTGTTTTCCTCATCATAGCTATCGTAAAACACTCTGTCGCAGCCTATCAAAGCCGGGAAGAGATGGGCATCATTCAATATCAGACGAGACCTGAGCCTTTCAATGACACGGCTGTCATATTCATCACAGACATTTCCGTAAAATCCTGTCAGCAAGGAGGATATGGCCACAGCCTTACCTGCGCTCCACCTGCCGCTTTTGAGTATTCCCTGTTCTTTTATCGTAACTTGGCCCTGCTTGTTCGCAACGTAGATGAGACGACCGGATTTCTTGTCCTCAACCTTTTGGTCACGACTGCCTTCAATGAGATTCTCAAGAATAGCCAAATCGTGTTCCCACGGCTGTTTGAAGTGCATTCTGGACATTATCGGTGATCCTCCGAACAAGTTTTCCAGGGATTGTCTTTCCTCTTCACCAAGCCCGATACCTGTCTCATATCTGACTATCGCCATCAATGGCGCCGGCACTTCCACTTTTTCTTTGATAAGACTTGCCCCGAAACGACTCTCGAATCCTGCGTACAGTTCCAATGTCTCACGAAACATACATTCAACTGACGGAATTCCGTCCATTATACGCATATCGTCATATCCCAATGACTTCTGCGCGAGATATATTGCAGCGCCGAACTGGACAGGATCTGCCTTTTTATTCAAAAATGAAGCAAGTTTCTTCTGATATTTTTCGCTGCCTTCCAGAATATATGCAGATATCAGAAAGTATGTCATGACAGGAGAAGGCAGGTAATTCTTCGACTTCGACCTCGTGTCCCGCTTCTTTTCCAGTTTGAGAGCACGCTCAAAAAGGTCAATTGCTACGTTGTAATCTCCTTTGTACAAAAACTTGACAGCACAGACTGATGCCGCAACAGGCTCACAGAAACCGTCCGCAACAAGAGAATCCGTCCAAATCCCTTCCACGAACCATCTGTAAGCATTGACTTCACTCATCAATTTTCTCTCATCCCCCTCGACATAATCTTTTATGAATTTTTCCGCTTTATCCAGAAAACTCTTGTCAATAGTGCCATTGGCTTCATTAGAGAGCAAGGCAAAACTGAAGAAACTAGCGAGTTCTTCCTGTGGCGCCCTCTCGAATATCGCACTGAAGGCCTCATCGAACATGACCGGAATCAGATCGCTTGCACATTCGGACATCAGCCAGAACCGGAAAGCAAACATACGGGCAAGTTTCTCGGTGTCATTATTGAAAATGCACCGGACAAGAGCCTCGCGTGATGTCAAATCAGAACAGTCATATTTCGGAAGGTTCGGATAATACAGCAAGGCATTGAGTGCCACCTTCATATAGTAGAAACAATCCACCTCATATATTCTGTCGCCCCACGTTGGAGTCCATTTCACATAATGGTTTTTCTCAAGGACATCCAAGTCAGCCTTGAGTTCTTCGTTTGTCGGGTACCACAATTTAAGCTTTGATTTCAATGCTCGTGTGCCATATTCGCATGAATCTGTCAATGCTATATAGCCCAAAAGCGCCCACTGCCTTTCAGTGAGTTCCCATTCGAGTTTCGGAAAAACAGATTTAAGTTTCTTCAAATGAGAGGAAGAGCTGTTCATAATTAAGAATATTTCTGCTACAAAAGCTATTGTCAACGTTATGGCAAATTCAGTCCGGAATTCGCAAAAACAAAGATAAAGCGAATCATTGCCAGCAGCAAATTTTTCATATCAATGTCAACTGCGATTTTGACGATTATCTGAAATGTTTTAGATTGTGGCACGGAAATGGCAGCAGGTTGTGAGTTCCATTATAATGAAATTCACACAAAATGACCAGAAATCACTTTCTTAAGACATTGACAGTTCTCATCATTGCCGTTTCTGCGGGTATGTCTTGCCCTCAGGCTCTGGCTCAGGTGAGTTTTTCCGACAATTTTGCAGACGCGACTCTGCGCGTCGATTATTGTTTCAGCGGGGATGCTGGCGGTCAGTCGTTGAGCCTCGACTGCCTGGAGTCCTCCGACGGATGGTACGGCAGGAGAGTCAATCTCGACAGGATGCCGCTCCGCGGAAATGGAGAGCTCCTGATGAAGGATGCCGAAACCGGCGCCCGCCTCTATGCATGGTCATTTTCTTCACTTTTCAATGAATGGCTGACGACTGATGACGCAAAGCATAGGGCAAGGTCATTTGAGCACACGGTTCTCGTGCCGATGCCGAAACGCAAGGTCGAGATTTCTCTGAGACTTTTCAACAATAAGGGAGAAGTGGCTGCCGGGCATGATTTCATTTTCGACCCGTCTGACATTCTGGTCCGCAGGGCCCCCGTTTCCGATGCCCGCTGGAGTTACATTCATAAAGGAGGCGACAGCAAAGACTGCATTGACGTGGTGGTAATGGCTGAGGGCTATTCGGCAAAGGATATGAAAACATTCCTCAAGGATGCGCAGGCGGCATGCGATGCGCTTCTTTCCGCGGAACCATTCTCCAAGATGAAGGATTATCTGAACATAATAGCCGTAGAGTCAGTTTCGAAGGATTCAGGCGTTTCCGAGCCTCTTAAAGGCCAATGGAGAAACACGGCATTGAGTTCGCACTTTTCGACTTTCTATTCTGACAGATATCTTACAAGCGAGAATGTCCACGACATTCATGACCAGCTGACCGGCATTCCATATGAACATATCATAATCCTCGCAAACACAGACACTTACGGAGGTGGAGGAATCTACAATTCATATACCCTCACAACGGCGCATCACAGCCAGTTCCGTCCTGTTGTAGTCCATGAATTCGGTCATAGTTTCGGAGGTCTGGCTGACGAGTATTTCTACGAACATGCTGACGCACTTGACTCCAGTTATGACATTGGCGTGGAGCCTTGGGAGCCGAACCTCACGACATTGGTCGATTTCGACAGCAAATGGAAGGACATGCTCCCTGAGGGATGTACTATACCGACTCCGGGAAGCCATCTGAAAGTCTCAGAACTGGATAACTCTCAGGAAGCTATAGACCGCATCGGTGTCTATGAGGGTGGCGGATACCTTCTGAAAGGCATTTATCGTTCAGCTGACAATTGCCGTATGCGTACTAACGAGGCCGCGGGATTCTGTCCTGTGTGCCGCAGATCACTCGCTAAACTAATCCTTTTCTATACACAGGAAAGCAAATAATAATTAAAAATAGAGCCTAAAGCAGTATTTGATGCTTATGTAAGCATCAAAAAATAAGTTAGTAAAGATTTGTGAAGGATTTTCGAGGATAGATTTCTTTTCGAAGAAGGAGTGTACTGGACGTACACGACTGATGAGAAAAGGAATATAGACCGAAAAGACGAGCAAAGATTACCAAGTTATTTTTTAAGGATTACATAGTACTCCTATTGTTCAGCAGATATCATTTTAGTCTGAGGTAAAAGAAAGATTGGGAATGCATTCTTGCGCCTTCGAGTATTCTGTCCGGAACAGTGATTTATATGACGGTGCTGGTGGCTTTTCGCGCACCAACGCCGATTTCATCATGTTCTATCAATATCTCAATAACGAGGACTATGTGGCCTATGTGCCGTATGGTCCTGAGATTGAGCCGTCTGAAGACAGGCAGGGCGAGTTTCTGGAGATAAAATATGTCGGCATTGACATGAATCTTCCGGATTCCGGCAGGCGGTATCGGAAGATTGTTGTTTTTTATTTGGAGTATCTGATTTTTTTCTTTTCCTTTGCTTGAAACATTGCTACGAATACACATAATTACTAATAATCAAAACAGAGCTAACTATTATGAGAAAAATTCTAATGATTTGTGCCGCTCTCGCATTTCTGACTAACGGTACTCCTGCATTGGCGCAAGATGCCGTAGTCAAGAAAATCATCGAGATTGGTAAAACGGACAATCAGGTAATGCATCAGATTGACATTCTGACCAATCGTTTCGGAGGTCGTCCGATAGGTTCGGATGCATTCGAGAATGCAGCGGAATGGATGGTTCGCGAGTACAAAAGTTGGGGCCTGGACGTCAAGCTGGAAGAGGCAGGATCAATCCCTGTAGGTTTTAACAGAGGTCCGTGGTTCGGTCGCCTGATAGGTGAAAACAGCATGCCTCTGCATTTCGTGACGCCTTCATACACTTCCGGAACAAAGGGCGTACAGCGTGGACACGTGCTGATTGAGCCTCGTACTGATGAGGAATTCGCACAAATTAAAGGACGTCTTAAAGGTGCATGGGTACTGATTTCCGGAACCAGCAGAGGTTTCCCTATTGACCACTCAGCCGCCGGCGATTCACTTCGCAGCAAGATCAAGGAAGAGAACAGAGAGATTCTTAAAAAGAACGAAGAGATCTGGGCTCATAACCGCAAGACCGGAGAACACAAGGAGTACTTGAAACTTAAAGAACAGCCAGGCTTGTATTACAGGGAAATGTGCGAGGCTGGAGTTCTCGGCTTCATCCAGTCCGCTCCAGTTCCGTTGCGTGCGCTCTATGACCGCAGACTGGTAGAGAATCCTAACACTACCTTCGATAATATTCCAGAGGTTCCGGACATCAAATTGGATGAGCACCAGTTTGCTATCATCAAGCAGATGGTAGAGGAACGTCGCACTTTTGAGTTGGAGTTCGATATCCGCAACCACTTTAAGCTGGGCCCAATCAAATATCACAATGTGATAGCATCTATCAAGGGCAGCAAGTATCCTGACGAGTATGTTATCGTGAGCGGTCATCTGGATGCTTATGATGTAGCGACAGGAGGTATTGATTGCGGTACCGGTATCGGTCCGATGATGGAAGCCGCACGTATGCTGATGAAGGCCGGTGCCAAGCCTAAGAGAACTATACTGTTCGTGGCTTTTGCCGGAGAGGAGTTCGGGCAATTGGGTGCTCAGGCATGGGTAAAGACTCATTCTGACAAATTGGGCAAGATTTCCAATATGTTCAACCGCGACGGCGGTCCGGAGCCACCTGTAGGCATGTATGTTCCTAAGGCCATGTACGATGACTTCGTAAAGATTACCGCTCCTGTCAAGCAGATTCGTCCGGATTATCCGTTCGAGATCAGGATTCGTGAGCCTCGCAAGCGCCCTACGGAGTATGGCGGAACAGATGCTTCAGTATTTGCAGTAGAAGGTGTTCCGACTCTTGGCTTCGTAACGGATGACATCAAGGGTTATGATTTCGATTACGATGAAATCTGGCATACTGAACGTGACCTATATACGAAGAATATTCCTGAGTATCAGGAGCATACCGCTACTGTAACCGCTATTGTCGCGCTTGGTGTGGCAAACCTGGATAAGCAGCTCTCGCGTGAGGGACTGTACATCGAGGAGTAGTCTGGTGAGCCTGCTCACGCAGGATTCGATTTAGATTTGTCAACATGTCCGGGAACCACGTCGGTTTTCCGGACATGTTTGTTTTCCGTGGATGGTCGTTTTTGGTGATGGTTTCCGGTGATGGTCGAGAATGCCTATCAGCGTGGACAATCACGGAATCGGATTCAGGTATGGGAAATAATTCCGGAATCACCTGGATTTCACCGTCACGACTGGAAGGTCTTGCCAAATGGTGTCAGGGAGAGAAGGGCAATCTTGAAGTGCTGTAGTCCGAATAGAATTCCGATGATGGTTATGCAACAGATAAGTCCGCAGACAAGGTGCGCAGCTGCGATTTCCCACCAGCCGAGAAGAATCCAAAGTATATTCATGAATATGCTGAGACAGCCTCCGGCATTCTTGCTGTCCACGACCTCTGTCCCGAACGGCCATAAAGAGAACACTCCGAACTTCCATAATTGGTAGCCGAATGGGATTCCAATAATGGTAATGCAGTACAGGAGTCCGGCGATGAAATAGCAGACCGAGACCAGCAGCCCGCCCAAAATGAGCCAAAGAATGTTTCCGATGAATTTCATTGATGTGTTGTCCGTTATAAAACCGGCGCAATTTACGATAAAAGTTCTGGAATACGAAACTAAGTAACCTTCAAAAAAAATAACCTGCCTCATCTTAAGGAATCTTTTCGGTCTATATCTGTTTTCTCATCAGTCATGTGCCACCGGCACACTCCTTCTTCGAAAATAGATCTATCCTCGAAAATCTTCTCCTAATCTGAGGCAGGTTATTTTTTCACGTTACTAAGCATGGCAATTCCCCCTGCATGCGACTGATGGCAGGAACCTGTGGAGCGGTACGCCCCGTCTTGACAAGCAATCTGCAGACTGTTAGAAATTTCTAGATATCTGCCGCCCTAACAAAGAAATTTTCGACCCTCTTGACAACGTGGCTCCAGTGCAATCAACTATCAATCAGTAGGTTAGTTAATTTATCAGATATCAAGAGGCCGGTATGGAAGGTGGTCTTGACAGATTCGCAGAGCCGCATATAAATAGTAAAGCATTGATACATAGCACTTTATCAGTATTTATCCAAAACTAACGCCTGTCAAGAGGGTCGAAATCTATACTAACTTAACATCCAGAGTATCAGCCTGTCACTTGCTATCGCACACATCTGAAAAGTCGAAGCGGTAATGAAGTTTTCCTAATATTGATCTATTCAGCACCTACGAGACACAACTTTTCATAAAAATTACCGCAGAAACATGCATAATACATGTGGTTACTCACCAGGCTGTCCTATGTACTAAAAGTCCTCGCGAGACTAAAATACTCCGTACACCTATACAAGGCCAAAAGCGGATTCTCGATTCTCACTGGGGAATGTTTGACTTTTCAGACAGTCTCCCCCAAGAACCAGTGCTATATGATTTATAGGATCCGAAAAACAGATACATAATGAAAAAATCCAGCGAAAATATCGCCGGATTTTTCCGTTGGACAACACAACTTAACTTATTAAGTATTAATTACATACACAGCTTCAGTTGTGTATATTCCGTAAAGTTAAAAAATCTGAAAGCAAATCACAACAACGGATATGAAGCGATTACTGAGCTGCCTGTTGTGTATATTCCGTAAAGTTAAAAAATCTGAAAGCAAATCACAACTGGTGTGCAATCTGCACGATGATCGCAATAGTTGTGTATATTCCGTAAAGTTAAAAAATCTGAAAGCAAATCACAACTTGCAAACATTGATTATCTGTAAGTTACAAGTTGTGTATATTCCGTAAAGTTAAAAAATCTGAAAGCAAATCACAACAAATCATTTTTTGATAAGTTGGGTTTGTCAGTTGTGTATATTCCGTAAAGTTAAAAAATCTGAAAGCAAATCACAACAAGTCTGAAGCAGGAGACGATATCACGCCAGTTGTGTATATTCCGTAAAGTTAAAAAATCTGAAAGCAAATCACAACATCAGGGAACGTGCTCCACAAAAATAATTTTTGAAAGAAATCGCGGGCGGCTCTCCACTCAACTCATCAGACTGTCTTAAAATTCTTTGCGAGACTTAAGCACTCCGAACTCCTCTACAAGACCGAAGACGAATTCTTGATTCTCGCTGAGGAATGTTTGACTTTTGAGACGGTCTCCTCCAGTCTGACTCAGAGTCTCCGGAGTTTCCTTTTTCCCCATGTCTTCCGAGATCTGCTCGAATACTTCAAGGGTGCACTCCAGACCGCTGTCTATGCCGTGTTTCGGTACTTTTGTTTTCTACCCTGTTATTTTACGGGTATGTAAATAATTTTCGACCCTCTTGACATTTGTCAGTTTTGGTCTTGAGAATATAATGTTTTGTATGACAATGTGTTACATGCAAATATAGGGCGAGGCGCTCCTGCCAAGACCCCATTTCATTCCTACCTCTTGGCTTTCTTCTAATAAGCTAACTTCCTGATAATTAACAAGTAACGACGGATTGCGGTTGTCAAGAGGGTCGAAAATCAAAGGGCTTTGTCCCGACGAGCTAAACAACTCAGCTTTTCCGTGTTGACATGTCTTACAATCGCGATTCCGTTTGTCGAGTGACATCGTAATTTGCCGCAGTATCATTCGGCATTTTTTTGTTTTGGTCAATGCCATATTGGCGTGGTCAGTCACGGAAAGAATTCATCAATAGTTACAATCATCTAAACATGACTGGACGGCAGGCGCCTTCGGAGCGTCGTAGCCGCCCATGGCTTCGCGAATGGGAGGGGCCCGCCGCGGTAGCGGTGGGAA
>OIWU01003157.1_pt1 | contig 12998 bp, 9 predicted proteins | sample 1587711 | NCBI WGS metagenome assembly OIWU01 (sample SAMEA3888909, study PRJEB22519) | human gut metagenome | biome: human gut; feature: human-associated habitat; material: faeces | place: Denmark | collected 2010 | reverse complement strand
AGAGGGACTGCGATATAGAGGAATCCTGTATAAATGTCGGAGAACTTGCCGAATTCGGTCTTATCCTTGACATACAATGAGTTGACCATCACGATCATGATAGGTAAAATCGCTATTGAAACATATTTTACCTCCAGATCGTATGCGCTCACGCAAAAAATCAGTGAAAAAAGAATGAGACCGGCCAGAATCGACAGAAGTCTGGAGAATTTGTACCGGTCATTCATTGTTATAGTAAAGAACTCATGCATCATGGTCGCCATCAGGAACATGACCAATGCTGCAAACAGAAATTTATTTATCAGGAGACCGGCCAGCATCACTGCAATGAAGCCGGTTCCTGAAATTGTCCTTAAAATAGTATTGTTCATCAGCTCAGGTTTTTAGTACACTACAATTTAGGCTACAGGTTTTTCTGAGTTGACTTAGGTTCTGAAGCATCATCAGCGGTATCTTCAGGTGTCAGGTCGTCAGAGGCAGGTTTGGATTTAGGGCCGAGGATGCGTTCCACATCGTCTGCGAAAATCACCTCTTTCTCCAGAAGCAATGCTGCCATCTGAAGGAAGCCTTCCTTATTGTCAGTCAAAATCTTCAAAGTCCTGTCGTGTATCATTGAAACAAGCTTCTTGACCTCCTGGTCAATGAGTTCGGCGGTCTTTTCGCTATATGGCTTGGTCAAATCGTAACCGCGGGCACCTGTCGAATCATAGAAAGACAACGCACCTACCGTATCTGTCATACCATAATCCTTCACCATGCCGTAAGCCATCTGGGTCAATCTTTCAAGATCATTCTGCGCACCAGTAGAAGGCTCGCCGTTGACGATTTCCTCGGCTACACGTCCGCCGATGAGAGAACACATTTCGTCAATCATCTGGGACTTGGTCCAGAGTTTCCTCTCTTCAGGAAGATACCAAGCGGCGCCAAGTGCCTGTCCGCGCGGGATAAGTGTCACTTTGAACAAAGGATTGGCATACGGAAGCAGCCAGCTGACAGTAGCATGACCGGCCTCGTGATGGGCGATGGAACGTTTCTCCGCAGGAGTGATGATCGCCGCCTTGCGTTCAAGTCCACCGACAATCCTGTCGACCGCATCCAGAAAATCCTGTCTGTCAACAGCTTTCTTGTCTCGTCTGGCAGCGGTAAGGGCTGCCTCGTTACATACATTGGCAATATCTGCTCCGGAGAAACCTGGAGTATGTTTCGCCATGAACTCCACATCGAAGTTTTCAGCTACTTTAAGATTCTTGATATGGACCTTGAAGATTTCCTCCCTTTCCTTCAACTCAGGAAGGTCCACATGTATCTGCCTGTCGAAACGTCCTGCACGCATGAGAGCCTTGTCCAGAATATCTGCACGGTTCGTAGCTGCAAGAACAATTACACCGGAATTGGTACCGAAACCGTCCATCTCCGTAAGGAGCTGGTTAAGAGTGTTTTCCCTCTCGTCATTAGAAGAGAATCCGGCATTCTTGCCACGTGCGCGACCGACAGCGTCAATCTCGTCAATGAATACGATACAAGGAGCTTTCTCCTTGGCCTGGCGGAACAGGTCACGTACACGTGAGGCTCCTACGCCCACGAACATTTCCACGAAATCAGAGCCGGATATAGAGAAGAACGGCACATTGGCCTCGCCTGCTACAGCCTTGGCCAGCAATGTCTTGCCGGTTCCCGGAGGGCCTACCAGCAACGCTCCCTTAGGAATCTTGCCTCCAAGTGTCGTATATTTCTTCGGATTCTTCAGGAAATCCACGATTTCCATAACCTCATCCTTCGCGCCATACAGACCGGCGACATCCTTGAATGTCACCTTGACCTCATTCTTGTCGGCCAGTTTGCCGGTTGATTTCCCGACACTGAAAATGCCGCCTTGTCCTCCAGGACCTCCGTTCATGTTCCTGTTGAATCCTCTGAACATGAATACCCACATGAGTATCAGCAGGATAGGGAAAAGAAACCAGTCCATTATATGGCCCCAGACATTGTCATCATTGTCCATGATAACCTTGAAATGACCGTCGGACGGAAGTTCCGCGTTCAATGCCGCGAATTCATTCTCCGGGTCGAATTTGCTGGAAACATAGAACCAGAAATGCGGTGAAGAAGAAGGCACTTTGCCTCCGAACCGCTCGCTGTATTTGCTCAAACGGTCAGGACGTATTGTTATTTCTCCCTTATAGTCGTTTCTGACGAATACGATATCCTTGACATCTCCGGCCTCGATCATCTCCTTGACATCAGCCCATTCCGTCTTCTGAGGATTCGGACCTGAATTGGAGAACAGCATCCAGATGATGCCTGATATGATAAGGATATATAGCCACGACAATCCAAGATTGACCGTGACTATCTTTTTCTGCGGATTCTTGCCGCCTTTTTTACTTTTTGCCATTCGGAAATAATTACAATGACTCCGAATCCGTTTCCGTTTTCCTGACGCGCTTTGCAGACGCTCTGACCTTGGAAGCAGCCTTCGGTTTGACTCGTTTTTCTTCTGGTGCTACTGGTACAGGCTCATCGGTATACTCGGTTCTTTCGGCATCGGCCCAAAGGTCTTCGAGGCGATAGAATTCCCTATATTCGGTGAGGAACACATGGACAACTATGTCGCCATAATCAAGTATAATCCAGAAATCGTTTTCAAGACCCTGCATACGCAAAACCTTGCGGCCGCATTTTTCCTGCATTTTCACAATGATATTGTCAGCAATAGCCGCAACAGCTGTGGTAGAATTGGCGTTACATACCACAAAATAATCAGATATCGCTGTACCTATCGGACTAAGGTCCAATGACACGACGCCCTGCCCCTTCTTTTCGAGCATTGCATCTGTTATGACCTTGAGAGCATTTTTTTCCATTTATTTAAAGGTTTGTTTAAATTTGCGTACAAAGATAAAACAAAAATCAGTCCAATGAAAGCGGAAATTCCTATAACGTGGTTTGACAGCATAGATTCCACGAATTCTGAAGCCAGAAGGCGGTTGCCTGCCAATGCCAAAATGTCAGTATATGCCGCGAAATTTCAGACGGCAGGCCGAGGACAGCGTGGAAACAAGTGGTCCAGTGCCGCCGGACAGAATCTCACGTTTTCAGTCCTGTTGAATTTCACTCACCCTCAGATGCCTGATTTGGCTGTCCGGAATCAGTTCCTCCTCAGCATTGTCGCATCATTGTCAGTTTCAGACCTGCTGCGTAAACTCAATATCCGCAACACCATCAAATGGCCGAACGACATTTACATCGGCCGACGCAAAGTATGCGGAATGCTTATCGAGAATATTGTCGGAAATACAGGCCTGGAACATTCCATTATCGGTATCGGACTTAATCTGAACCAGACTGAATTTCCACCGGAACTCGTTAATCCGACATCAGTTCTGGTTTCTTCGGGCCTTAGAACCGTTCCTGAAGAAGTGCTGGATGATTTTCTCGACATCTTTTCGGGGTACATGCCGTATCTATCTGATATAGAGGGAATAAACGAAATTAGAAACAAATATGTTTCAAGACTTTTCGGACTTGGCGTAAGCCGTGAATACCACGATTGCCTTAGAAATGTTGATTTTACCGGCACAATAAAGGGCATCTCCGAAGAAGGTCTGCTTCTTATGGAAATGCCCGATAAAACTGTCACAAACTATTCCTTCAAGGAGGTAAGTTATATAATCTGAGTTTCTCCTTTCATAGCTTTTATAGCATTGGACGGATCCGGTGACTTGAATACTGAACTGCCGGCCACCAGGATATCGGCGCCTGCTTTCGCCAGTTTTGCGGCGTTTGCTTCGCTTACTCCCCCATCCACTTCGATTTCGCAGTCAATGCAGAGTCTGCTGATCTCCTGTCGGAGTGTTTCCACGCGGCTGAAAGTATCTTCAATGAATTTCTGCCCTCCGAAACCTGCAAACACAGACATTATCAATATGAAATCTGCATGTTCAAGATAAGGGAAAACCTTTTCTACAGGGATATCCGGGTTAATGGCCAAGCCTGCCTTGATACCATATGAACGTATCTGCTCTAAAAGCGTACCGGCATCAACGCCTTCTTTTTCAGCCGCTTCGAGGTGAAAACTCATATATTTCGCACCAGTCTTGGCAAATCTCTCGAAATACCTCTCAGGCTGGACAATCATGAGATGGATATCCATCGGCTTTTCGGCCGCCTTTGCTATGGCTTCTATTACAGGGAATCCATATGACAGATTAGGAACCAGCAGGCCGTCCATTACATCGAGGTGAAAGATATCTGCGCTGTGGTTCACCATTTCCACATCTTTTTCAAGATGCAGAAAGTCCGCGGAAAGCATGGAAGGAGCTATCTTAATCATTTGAAATTTGTTACGACATCAACAAGCAGTTTGACGAATTTCTCGTTGGAAGCAAGATCCAACTTTTCGCCAGGCGCATGTACGCCTCTAAGCGTAGGACCGAATGAAACCATATCGAGGTACGGGAACTTGAGCAGGAACAATCCGCATTCCAGACCGGCGTGGATAGCCTTCACTTCAGGTTCCTGGCCGAAAAGCTTACGATATGAAGCCACGGTCTCCTTCAATATGTTGGATTCCATATTCGGAGCCCATCCCGGGTAAGGGTCTGTACGGACCACTTCTGCACCGGCAAGATGGAATGTCGCCTGAACCTTGTCAGCCACAAATTTCTTTCCGGATTCGGAAGAACTTCTCTGGCTTGTCTTGACAATGATTTTTCCCGGTGTGTCCATATTGACGGCAGCAAGGTTTGTAGATGTTTCCACAAGGCCTGCGATATCCTGGCTCATTGCAAGCACGCCATGATTGATGGCTACCAATGCCATAACAAATCTCTTGGCAACTTCGCTGTCCACTGCATTGCCGCTGAATTCAGAGCGTTCTGCCGAGAATTTCACATCCGGATCAGTATTATGGAATTCCTTGCGCACATCTGCCGCAAAAGCATTGAATCTGCTTATGAAGCCTTCGATGTCATTCTCCTTCACATAGACAACTGCCTCGGTATCACGTGCAATGGCGTTCTTCTTGTTGCCGCCCTTCATCTTGGCCAACTGGAAGTTTCCAAGCTCTGAGTAGAGGAATCTGGCCATAATCTGGACCGTATTCGCTCTTTCCTTGTTAATGTCGTCGCCGCTATGTCCGCCGATTGCATCGAACACACTGAGTTCTACCGCCTTGAATCCAGGTTTCACAGGCTCAGCTGTGTAACTGAATGTAGCAGTGGTGTCAAGACCGCCTGCGCAGCCGACAAATATCTGTCCCTCATCCTCGGAATCCAGATTAAGCAATGTCTTGGACTCGATAAAGCCAGGCTCGATGGCATTGGCACCGTCCATTCCGGTCTCCTCCGAGATGGTGAACAGACCTTCGACTTTACCGGTATTCAGGTCACTTGCGAGCAATGCCAATGTTGCTGCAACACCGATTCCGTCATCAGCGCCGAGGGTGGTTTCCTTGGCAATCATCCATCCGTCTTCGATAACATAGTCGATAGGGTCAGTCACGAAATTGTGCCTGGATGTGGAAGTCTTCTCGCAGACCATGTCCTGATGGCTCTGGAGTGCGATGGCAGGCACGTTCCTTACCTTTCGAAGCTTCTTTGGTGATTACTACATTACCTGTAGCGTCTGTTCTGCAGCCAAGGCCATGCTCTTTAGCAAAATTCTGAAGAAAGGCTGTCATTTTTTCTTCATGACCAGATTCCCGCGGAATCTTGGTGATCTCGCGGAAAATTTCAAGTACAGAATCGGAATTCATATTCAATTAATTTTTAACCGACAGTTACAAGCATTTTCTCAATGTCTGAAACATACTGCTTGAATGACTTGTCTGTGGACATAAGGTCACTTACAGTGTTGCAGGCGTGAAGAACTGTCGCGTGGTCTTTGCCTCCAAGTTCCGTGCCGATAATCGAAAATGAGCAACCTACAAGTGTGCGACTCATATACATCGCTATCTGACGGGCCTGGACAATCTGCCTTTTTCTGGATTTGGACAGAAGAGTGTCTTTAGTGATGTTGAAGTAATCGCAGACTGTCTTCTGAACCTTGTCGATGGTCACTTCCGTCTTTTCTTCGCCTACGATCTTGCCGGTAATCTTTTCGGCAAGTTCGACTGTCATTTCCTTATGGATGAGCGTGGCGTGCGCGATGAGTGAAATGAGCGCACCCTCAAGCTCTCTGAAGTTCGATTTGATTCTTGTGGCAAGATATTCCAGCACCTCCTCACTTACTGTCACACCTTCACGGAAACTTCTTGCCTTGAGCATTTCAAGCCTTGTCGCATAAGATGGACGCTGCAACTCTACTGACAAACCCCATTTCAGTCTTGAAAGGAGTCTCTCTTCGAAATTCTTGAGATCTGCTGGAGCCCTGTCGGATGTGAATATCAGCTGCTTGCCGTTCTCATGCAGGTGGTTGAACACGTTGAAGAATGCGTTCTGTGTACCCGGGCCGAGCAAGTCCTGGATATCATCGACAATAAGGACGTCGATTTTCATGTAGAATGCCAAGAAGTCGGTAAGCTTGTTCCTGACATTGACAGCATCCATATACTGAGTCTTGAACTCGTTTCCTGTCACGTAGAGAACTACCTGGTCCGGATATTTCTCTTTAATGGCGATACCGATGGCCTGAGACAGGTGCGTCTTGCCGAGTCCCGGTGAGCCGAAAAGGAAAAGAGGATTGAAAGGAGTGTTTCCAGGCGATGAAGATATGCTTTCACCTGCTGTGATACCCATCTTGTTGCACTCGCCTTCCACAAGGTTGCCGAAACAATATACTGGATTCAATCTCGGATTGATGGAGAATTTCCTGAGTCCCGGGTACACGAATGCTCCCGGATTTGCTCCTGCCGGATATGTATTTATGGAAACAGGCTTGTTTACCGGGGCAGTAACGTTTGCGGCTGGGAATGTCATCGGAGGCTGTACGCGGACCGGACGGATCTTGTAAACAAGCTTCGCATCTGGACCTATCACTCTCTTCAATGTCTTTTTCAACATGTCCAGATACACGTCCTCGAGGTATTTTCTGTAGAAATCAGAAGGAACTTCTATGGTAATCGTGGAATCCTGCAAAGAAACCGGCTTGAGAGGCTTGAACCAACTATTGAACATCTGGGGGTTAATGAGATTCTCAATAATCCTCAAACATTCATTCCATACGTCTATGTGATTCTTCTCTGCCATCTCTTTTACCTCCGTTGAAAAAAGCACCGGAACAGAAAGCTGCCTTTCTCTTCTGATGCTTTGCAAAAGTAGGTGAAAAAAAAGTTATAAAAAAACTAAATTGCTATTGCATATTAAAATTATTTTACTCAACTTGAAGTCTGCTGATTTGCAAAACGGTTTCTCTATAACCATTTCATTTTCAATACCTTATTAAAACCAATATTCGAATTATGGCCCTCAGTGATACTTTTCAATATGGAAAAATTCAAATTTAGAACCTACCTTCTCACAGTCTCTGCACTCCTCATTGCCAATCAAATAGGGCAATCAGGACAGCCTAAAATCAGAATACTTTTATCCTGATATATTTTTTAGGATTCTCCTCTATTTTTTTCACCAGGCTGTCAATATCTTTGAGAACTGTGTCAATCGAATTGTAAACCGCCGGATCTTTTGTGAGTTTCCCGAGCGTGCCGTCAGGATCATTGAGATTGTCCACAAGAGTCCTCAGAGATTTTGCCAGTCCTTCGATGTCAGCTCTTCCCAGTTCGCCAGCCGCAGTCTGGATACCGGTCATTGCGGTATCAGCCTTGACCAGTACGGTGTTCAGTCGCACAGATGTTTCTTTCAGATTTGCTATAAGCGCGTCGAAGTCCTCGGAGTGGTCAGCCAGTGTTCCAGACAGTCGTCTCGTATTGTCAAGTGTCTTCTGGAGATGGGAGAGGGTTACTTTCAAACTGTTTTCGTCCACGCCCCTCAGCACTCTGTCCAATGAGCCGCTTGCCGCTGCAAGACTGTCAAGAGCTCCGTTTGCCCTTTCGATCAGCGGTCCTATCATATTTGTCAAGGAACTGACCATATCAGGTGCGTATGACGGTGAGAGTTCCGCTCCGTTCTCCGCGATTTCTTCAGAAGTCCCGAGGTCAATGCGGATGCCCTTTCCGCCCATCAGGTCCACGCTGTAGATGGTCATCTTCGAGTCGATAGGAATGGCTATTTTCTTCAATACGGAACAAGTGACATCGAACTCTTCTGTTTTCAGATTGTAGTTCACCTTGGTCACGCTTCCGGCCTTATATCCCTTGATATAGACCGGATTTGAAGGAACGAGGCCTTCCACATTCTCATAATGGGAGTTTATATCCATCTCCTTGCCGAAGATATCTTCACCTCTGAGATAGTTGATGACGCTGAATGCTGCAAGCAGGACGGCGACTATAAATATGCCTATGCGTGTTTCTCTGCTGATTTTCATATTCAATCCAGTTTAAAATTCCGATTATTTCAATATAGTGACCATATCTCCTTTCACGACCACCATGAAGCAGCCGGAGTAAGACTTGCGGATCTTCGCGTAATTCTCTTTCGCCTTTTCTGTCGTGGAAGCTGTACCTATTATATATTTATATATAGAGCCGGATTTGACTATGGTTACAGGATATCCTTTGAAAAACGGGTCGCTCTTGTCCAACAGTTTGCCTGACGCGAGCACCTGCGTTCCGTAAACAGCTTTCTGTGCAGGAGATGAGGCGGCAGACGCATGGGTATGTGTTTCTGACTTTGCGGCTTTTGCCGGGACATTGTCCTGTACTGGCGCGGCACTGTCGGCATTGACACTGCCGTCATATCTTTTCTTGAACACTCCGAAAGCGACGAAGATATCCTGCGCGATTTTCTCGCGGCCGCTCTCGGACTTGAGAGTCGCCAAATCAGTGGCATTGGACATGAAGCCTACTTCTATCAATGCAGCAGGCATCGCGGTCTTCCACAATACGAAAAACGGGTCCTGCCATATTCCACGGCTGTTTCTCATAGGCCCGGAAGACATTGCCTTTTCTACATCCTGGGCGAAAAGCAGACTCTGTTCGAGGTGCGCGTTCTGCATCAGATTGAAAAAGATGAATGACTCCGGATCGGTAGGGTCAAAGCCCTGATATTTCGTGGAATAATCGTCTTCAAGCATTATCACGGAGTTCTCGCGTTTGCAGACATCCATATTGTAGGCGAACAAGTCCCTGTTCTTATTCGAGGACTGTCCGAGCACGTGGATGGAATATCCGTTGGCTGAGGTGGCCGCTGCCATGTTCACATGAATGGAAATGAAGAGATTTGCGTTGTTCCTGTTCGCTATGTCGGCACGCTCTCCCAGTGTGATGTATTTGTCTGTGGAGCGGGTCATGACCACCTTTACGGTCGGATAGGACGCCTTGATTTTCTCCGAAAGACGCTTTGCAATGTCCAGGGCAATCTTGCTTTCATATGTCTTTTTGTCCTTGCTGACACAGCCCGGGTCGGTCCCGCCGTGGCCTGCATCAATACATACTGTATTGAGCCCCAGCTTGTTGCGTGAGTCATTCCCGGCATTGGCCCTGATGCCCGAAGTAAGCACCAGAAGGGCTGCGATACTCGCAAAGATTATATGTGTTTGCGTATTTTTCAAAATGGTCTTATATTTGTATTCTGCAAAAATAAGAAAATTTGCGATAATTTATACTTTTCAGACATTGGTACGATCTGACAAAAGACGCAATCTCATAAAAGGAAGGCATCTGCTTGGTGTCGGACTTTTGGCTTTATTTATATCGGTGACTGTTCCGGGCATCTCACAAGATGTCAGAAGACAGCGTCGTGGCCAGAAGCAGACATTCAGTCAGGCTGTCGCTTATAACAAGGACAGCATTCCTCCCCTGTCAGATTCACTCAAGGCGCTGAAAGACTCGTTGCATATAGCGGATTCGCTGTTCAAGATCGACTCCGCGGCGCTGCAGAAGAAGAGTTCTCTTGAGCGCCCTGCATTTTCCACTGCAAAAGATTCGGTCATAGAGGTATTCACAGACGGTCAGCGCAAACTGTATTATTATGGTGACGTGACCGTGAAATACGGCAACATGGAGCTTTCTGCCGACTATATGGAGTACGATATGAAGACAGGAACCGTATATGCACGCGGAACTCTCGATACGCTCAGCGGTGAGGTGAAAGGCCAGCCTGTGATGAAAGAGGGCAATTCGACTTACTCAATGGAGGAGGTCCGGTACAATTTCAATACGCGCAAGGCAAGGATTACCAATATGATTACCCAGCAGGAGGACGGACTTCTGCATGGCAAGAACATCAAGATGCTTCCGGACAGGTCCATCAATATCACGAAAGGCCAATATACCGTCTGTGACCTGGAACATCCGCATTATTATCTGCATCTTACAGCAGCAAAGGTAATTACGAAACCGTCGCAGAAAACGGTTTTCGGTCCTGCATATCCGGTGATTGAAGATGTTCCTCTGCCTATCGGTCTTCCTTTCGGCTTCATACCGAAGCGTCCTAACCGTGCGACAGGACTTCTGATGCCGACCTTCGGAGAGGAGAATTCCCGAGGTTTCTATCTGAGGGATCTGGGAATGTATTTCGTTTTCGGAAATTATCTTGACCTGTCAGTTACAGGTGACATATATACGCTCGGTTCATGGGCCGTGAATGTAAATTCCAGATACAAAGTGAATTACAAATGCAACGGTAGTTTTTCGATGAACATTTCCAACGACCAGACCGGCGAGCGCGGAAGCACTGATTTTTTCCAGACAAGGAACTTCGGACTCAAATGGTCCCATTCCCAGGACTCCAAGGCGCATCCGGGAACAACGTTCAGTGCATCGGTGAATTTCTCGAGCCCGTCGAACAACAGATATAACTCCACATCTGTTTCAGAGGCCCTTCAGAACCAGGCATCATCATCCATTTCATATACGAAGAACTGGAACGGAAAGTTCAACCTTTCCATAAACGCGTTGACCACCCAGAACTCGAGAGACAGTTCGTACTCATTTACGTTGCCTAACCTTACTTTCTCTGTGACAAGGTTTTATCCGTTCAAGAGAAAGAACCGTGTGGGCAAGGAGAAATTCTACGAAAAATTCTCTTTGGGATATAGCACCACGCTTCAGAACAGAATCAATTTCAAGGCCTCCGAGTTCATGAAAGACGGCTTTCTGGACAAGTTCCAGAATGGTATGACTCATAATTTCCAGATAGGTCTGCCGAATTTCACCCTCGCAAAGTACTTGAACTTCACTCCGAGCGTAAGTTACGGCCAGAACTGGTATTTCCGTCGTACGGACTATGAATTCAACCCCGAAACTAACCGTGTGGAATCACATGACGGCGGTCAGTTCAGCGCGTTCGGCATAAGCCAGAATTATTCCGGAAGCCTTTCGATGAGTACGAGGCTGTACGGTATGTTCAATTTCGGCAAGGCCCATAAGATACAGGCAATCAGGCACGTGGTCTCCCCTTCCGTATCATTCTCATTCAGTCCGGAAAAAGGAACATACGCCAACGGTTACAGGACAATGACCTACACCGACACTCTTGGCAATGTCAAGACCTACGATTACAACATTTACAGCGGACAGATGTATTCTCCTCCGGGAAAAGGCAAGTCAGCTACCATGAGCCTTTCCATCGGAAACAATCTTGAGGCGAAAGTCCGCGACTTGAGAGATACTACAGGAAAGGGTATAAAGAAAGTGAAGCTGATCGACCAGCTGAGTCTCAGTACAGGATACAATTTCCTCGCCGACTCGCTGAAAATGAGCAATATAGGTATCACAATGTCCACTTCCGTATTCGAGAAGGTGGGTATAAGTGCCAATGCCAACTTCGACCCTTACGCCATAGATGAGAGAGGTAGGAGGATAAACAAGTTCAATGTCCAGACAATGGGATGGAACAAGCCTCTGCGACTTACCAATGCCAGCGCGTCATTGTCCTATTCGCTTTCCGGAAAAGGTGCGATCAATGGAAATGACGGGTCCAAGACTCCAGGTGATTCCGGCAGCGGAGGTTCCGGAGAAAATGCAGCAAACTATTATCGCAGAATATATTACCACCCTATAACTGGAGAGTACATTCCGGGCGGATGGCTGTATTATACGAACCCGAATGTGCCTTGGTCTGTAAATATCAATTATTCGTTCTCCTACAGCAAGTCGTACCAGTACACAAATGGCCAGCTGATTACGAACAACAGATTTACGCAGACTCTCGGTCTTTCCGGCAATATCAAGCTCACGCCGAAGATGTCGCTCAATGCTACGACCGGTTTCGACTTGATGGCCATGAAGATGACCACCACGCAGTTGAGCGCAACATATGACTTGCACTGCTTCAACATCAGCGTGTCCTGGGTGCCTACAGGAAACTGGCAGTCATGGAGTTTCAGGATCGCTGCGAATGCTGCGGCCCTCTCGGACCTGCTCAAATTCAAGAAGAGTACAAGTTATTGGGACAGATATTGATAGGTATCTGTTCCTGATTGGCAGTTTTTTTGCATATTTGCCAAATACTGCTTATATTTGCAACGTTAAACACGGAATCTATTTCCTATCGCAACTGCCGAGCAGAATGATTTTCGGCGAATCCCCATATAAAATCTTATGTTAGTGGGTATTCCTATTGAACAAGATTAGTTATTACAGTACGATAAAGTACAAAATTTATTACCATTTATGCCACACACTCTGAGAGAGTTGAATTCAATGCCTGAACAGCAGATTCGTGCAATCGGCAATGAACTTAAAATCAAAAAGGCGAATGACATGGACCTTATGGACTTGAGCCTTGCCATTTTGGATGAAGAAGCAAGAATAGCCTCAAAGATTCCGGATCCGGAACCTGCCAAGAAAAAAAGAGGCCGTCCACGCAAGAATGAATCAGTCAAGACGGATTCCACTGTAAAGGAAGAAAAGAAAGAAACGAAGAAGCCTGCATCTCAGGCTCCTAAGGCAAAGCCTGCTGAAAAAGCAGTTGCTGCTGTGGATAAGGCGAAAGCTG
>OIWU01003152.1_pt1 | contig 13004 bp, 10 predicted proteins | sample 1587711 | NCBI WGS metagenome assembly OIWU01 (sample SAMEA3888909, study PRJEB22519) | human gut metagenome | biome: human gut; feature: human-associated habitat; material: faeces | place: Denmark | collected 2010 | reverse complement strand
GTCATTCTATTTTATTTAAAATAAATCCCTATTTATGCAGGAATCAATCCGGTAATCAAAATCAATACCAACAATCCCAAGATGGCATACAATTCCGGGAACACGGCCAATACCATCGTAGTACCGAACACGTTATAACCGCTACCGATTGCCACGATACCGTTAGCACATACTTGAGCCTGACGGATAGCAGAGAAGAAAGCTACCAAGCCAAGTCCCAATCCGGCACCGAAGATGGCAGAAGCAGGACCCCAACCCATATCCACGTTCGTCAAGAAACTACTCAACAAGAAATATCCCACGAAACCATACAATCCCTGAGAAGAAGGTAGCGCGGACAAACCGATATACTGACCGGATGCGGTCGGGTTTTTCTTCAAAGCACCTACTGCAGCATTACCGCAAATAGTAACTCCATAAGCACTACCGATTCCTGATAATGCCACCATCAATGCAACACCTAGATAAGCTAATAAAATTGGTTCCATAATTCTAATCTATTTAATTTGTTATTTTTATAATCTTTATTTTTAATCATTTACTTTTTTTCTGAACGGGGCGTATTGTTTTCCACCACCTTCAAATCCGGCATTCTTGTAGAATTCCACGAAGGTCAAACGCATCGGGTGTACAAATGAACTGATCATACATAACCCGAAGTTAATCGAGTGACCGATAAGCAGAATCAAGAACACGGCAATGAATTTCACGATAAACGGTAGTCCATCCGTGAGCTGGAAAGCCAACGTGTTAAACACGCCTCCCAAGATACTTCCCGTTAACCCGATCGCGAACAACCGGATATATGAAAGCGTGTCTCCCAGTAAGCCCGTTGCCATGTTGTACGTTCCCCACAATCCGGATCCGAAATTCGAAAAAATCCCTTTTCCCGGAGAATTGTAGAAATAAATTGTCAACGCGGAAAGGCCTAACAGAGCGTAAAGCACGTATTTCAAACCTTCCGGAATCACAACTTTTAGCATCGGTAACCCAATCAGCACACCCAACAGGATAATGGCTACCACCCAACCTAATGTTGATACCGCGTATTTAAACCCGAACTGTTTCGTTAACCTTGCAGCATTCAAGCACATTCCGTAAAGGATCTGGATAATACCCACGGCAACCGCGATGATCATCATCGGGTTATATCCTCCCAGATATTTCCCGTAATTCGCCTCCGTCAGGAAAAGCGACTTCACGCCAGCCAACCAAGGCCACTCCACGGAATCCAAAGCGATACCAAAGAATGAACCCGTCAGTAAACCGACAACGACCGTCATGATTCCCAAATATTGCCCCAGTACAAGGTATCCTTTCACCGCAGGCGAGGCTTTCCGGCCCATAATGAAACAAGCCAGCCAGATGATCAACCCGTAGCCACCATCACCCATACACATTCCGAAGAACAGCATGAAGAATGGAGCCAAGAAAGGTGTCAAATCCAACTCTTTATATTGCGGCAGAGCAAACATCTCTGTCACAGGCTCGAACAATTTGGAATAAGCATTGTTTTTTAACTGCACGGGGACATCATCCTCCGGAGTAGGTCGGGTAAATTCGAAGTACACATCTTTCGTTTCCAAGAAACTTCTCATTTCATCCTCTCTCTCCACCGGAATCCACCCTTCCAGGGCAATGACTTTCTCGTCGATCAGATGTTGAGCAGCATCCTCCACTTTCATTTTGTCTGCCACCTCGGTAATCTTCAAACGATACTTTTTCAAACGTTCGATCGCATCCTGCGATACGGCATCCAACTCATGCCCGATATTCACGGATTCTTCTCGCAAAGCCGTGATTTGCTTTGCCAGTTCTTCTGCCGTGGCCTGCGGGAATAGATAAGGATCTGCCTCCAAGTGCACATTCGTCCCGGCAGGGGTAACGGTAACAAAATATTTCTGCCCCATCATCTCGCTGATCACAACCGCATCGTACATTTCCTCCCATTCCGGCTGATATTTCTGCTCCGGCACAGAAAAGAAATGAAATTCCCAACCGGCAGCCTCCAATTTTCGGATCATCTCCCGGGAGAACTTTCCCCACGGGCGATAAGCCGCGTAATCTTTCTCCAAACCTGCCAATTGTTGCTCGATCTGATCCTGCCGATTGTACAAGCCTTCCAGATAATCTAACAAATGCTCGTCGTCCACTTTCACTTTTTCCACCTGCTCCACGTCATTCCGACTCTGCATGTGTGTGATCATCTCCCCGGTCCGTCTAATCAACATCAATTTCGCTTGTAGATTCGTATCTTCTGCCGTACGTTCCGCATTCTCATGAATATGAACCATTCCCTTTTCCCGGAGCTCTCCGAGAAATGCTTGATATTCTTTGTAAAATATCAACAGGGACAATTTCATCATAGGTACTATCATAGGCTATTCCTCCATCAATTTACGGGTTTTCACGATCTTCTGTGACGACTTGGAAAGGTTTTCCTCATCTTCCAAGAACCGCTTGATCTTGCGAATCGCTTCCTGGAATCCCGGGATCTGTACTTTCTCGTACAAATTCACCTTCTGTGTCGTTTTCTTTCTCGCCTTATCCAACAGCTCCATTTTCCGGGTGAAAAATTCCTTCTCCAAAGCGATACTTACGACCTCTTTGATGTATTCCACACCATCGAGCAGCCACCCGGGTTGATTAAACAAGCTGAAATCCTTCACCTCATAATCCACCCCGTCGAGAACTGGCGTCTTTACCCCGGCAATCTTTTTCACCGACATCCTGACATCCTTCACGACAAGTATGTCTTCCTTGTACTCGTCATAAAGTTGCAGCATGTCGTTCAATGAATTCAGCGTATCCTCCAACTTCACATTAAATTCATCCGCCACCTGTTTCGCTTTCTTCACCTCCGAACGCAAAGCCGACTCCTTATTTTTGATGGTAGGCAATGCCCTCACTCGCATCTTCAATTGCTTATCCAGCCCTTGAAGCGACGTCTTATTATATTGAAACTTTATCACCTTACCAATGTTTTAAATTTATGATTTATGATTTATGATTTTAGATTCATGATTTACGATTCTAAGGATTTATGATTCAAATTATTAGTTTTGGTCTTTATGGAAGCAACGATCATGGCAACAAGTTCATTTGTCTCCTTTTTTAAAGGTGAAACAACATCACCCGATAACATTCCTGCTTCTTCCATAATCTCCAACCAATATACCGTTTCATCGGCTTCCTCTTCAACAATTTTCATTTTACTGATAAAATCCTTATCAGATTTAGCACGACAAACAGCCCGATAATTTGCCCCAACGGACAAGGATGAACGTAATATCTGATCACAAACTACTCTAGCCGCTTGTGTCTTCGGCAAACCTTCCGTTAACCGAATCACGGCAAGCCCTAATTGTTTCGTCCGATATTTAAATGTTACCTTATCCATTAATCATAAATCAAGCAATCATAAATCATAAATTCTCATATCCGCCGAACTCTTCCACGATTTCCTGCTTAATACCCAATTCGGCCTTGTTAAAGTACTTGCGGAAAAGATCCCAAGCGGTATCCAACATCTGGTCGGTACTGATGTTTACATCGATAGCAAGCAGGCTGTTGGAATAGTCTTTAGCGAAATCTAGGGTACGGCGGTCGTAGTCTGTCAAGTCGAAACCGTTCTCCATCTTGGTCCGGGCGTTAGCGGCATCGGCATATAGACGGATGGCGGCATTCATCACTTGCGGGTGGTCCTTACGGGTTTTCTTACCGATCACGAGCTGTTTCAAACGAGACAAGCTTCGGAACGGGTCAACGATAACCTTACCGATTTCCGAGTCTTTACGCAGGAACAACTGACCCTCCGTGATATATCCGGTGTTATCCGGGATAGCATGGGTAATATCACCTCCGGACAACGTGGTCACGGCTATAATCGTGATAGAACCTCCGGCAGGGAACTGCACGGCTTTCTCGTAGATCTTCGCCAAATCGGAATATAACGAACCCGGCATGGAGTCTTTCGACGGAATCTGATCCATACGGTTGGACACGATGGCCAACGAGTCGGCATATGAGGTCATGTCGGTGAGCAACACCAATACCTTTTCATTCTTTTCCACAGCGAAATACTCGGCTGCCGTCAAGGCCATGTCGGGCACCAACAGACGCTCCACCGCAGGGTCTTCGGTCGTATTCATGAAACTGACGATACGGTCGAGCGCACCGGCATTCGAGAACACGTTTTTGAAATAAAGATAGTCGTCGTTCGTCATACCCATGCCGCCTAAAATAATCTTATCGGTCTGTGCACGCAAGGCTACCATGGCCATTACCTGATTGAAAGGTTGATCCGGGTCGGCAAAGAACGGTATCTTCTGACCGGACACCAACGTGTTGTTCAGGTCGATACCGGCAATACCCGTCGCAATCAGTTCGGACGGCTGCTTGCGGCGCACCGGATTCACCGACGGACCACCGATTTCCACTTCCACCCCTTCCACTTCCGGTCCTCCGTCGATGGGATTGCCATAGGCATTGAAAAAGCGACCGGCCAGTTGTTCACTCACTTTCAGGGTGGGTGCCTTGCCCATGAACACGACTTCCGCATCCGTAGGGATGCCGCCCGTACCCTCGAAAACTTGCAGCGTCACTTCGTCACCGGCAATCTTCACCACCTGGGCCAGTTTGCCGTCTACCATAGCCAATTCGTCGGCTCCCACGCCCGTAGCCTTCAAGGTACAAGTGGCCTTCGTGATTTGACTGATCTTCGTATATATCTTTTGAAATGCTTTTGTTGCCATAACTTTCCTGATTAATTATTGCCTTTCCGCCACCATCTCACGAATCTGGCGTTTATAGTCTTCGAACTTCTCACTCTTGAATTCCGCGTAGTTCATCTGCTTGCACAGGTTGATGAGTTTCTTGAAATAATCCATGACTTCAAGGAAACCGTCGAACTTGTACTCGGCACGACAAATGTCCACCACCAGATTCAGGATGTCTTCTTGCCGTTCCATCGGTGTCACGGCATCCACCTCGTCGAAAGCATCCTGCTGCAGAATCACGTAGTCGATGACTTCCGACTTCCAGAATATCACATGATACTCCACAGGTACGCCATCGTCACCCAAGATATTAATCTGCTCGGCAATCTCCTTTCCTCTCAAAAGGCGTGTCTTGAGTTCGTTCACTTTCGCTGTCCATTCGCCATTAATGCGCTTCGATATATATTCTTCAAACTCGGGATATTCGATATACTTGGAATAAGAATCTATCGGGTTCACGGCCGGATAACGTTTCTTGTCCGCACGATCCTGCTCCAACGCATAGAAGCAACGAGCCACCTTCTTTGTATTCTCCGTCACCGGCTCCTTCAAGTTACCTCCGGCCGGCGACACCGTACCGATAAACGTAATGGAGCCCACTTCGCCGTTGTTCAAGTACACATAGCCCGCACGACCGTAGAAGTTGGAAATGATAGCGGACAAATCCATCGGGAAGGCATCCGGTCCCGGCAGTTCCTCCATACGGTTGGACATCTCTCGCAAAGCCTGCGCCCAACGTGAAGTGGAATCGGCCATCAAGAGGACGCGCAATCCCATAGAACGATAGAACTCGGCAATCGTCATGGCCGTATATACCGATGCCTCACGGGCAGCCACAGGCATGTTGGACGTGTTGGCGATAATGATGGTACGTTCCATCAACTTGCGTCCCGTATGCGGGTCCACCAGTTCGGGGAACTCCGTAAAGATCTCCACCACCTCGTTGGCACGCTCCCCACAGGCGGCAATGATCACGATATCGGCCTCGGCCTGCTTGGAGATGGCGTGCTGAAGCACCGTCTTGCCCGTACCGAACGGCCCCGGAATAAATCCCGTGCCCCCCTCTACAATAGGATTCATCGTATCAATGGTACGTACGCCCGTCTCCAACAGTTTGAAAGGACGCGGCTTTTCCTTATAATTGGTCATGGCCACTTTCACCGGCCATTTCTGCACCATGGTTACGGCAATGTCCTCACCGTCCTCTCCCGTCAACACGGCTATCGTGTCTTCGCACAAGTAGTCGCCTTCCGGAACGATGCTTTTCACCGTAGCCATCCCCTCCATGGCTATCGGTGCCATGATTTTCAGGGGCTGATAGTTTTCCTCCACCTCGCCCAACCAAGCGGAAGCCCCAACCTTGTCTCCGGGTTTCGCAATAGGCTTAAAATGCCATTTTTTGTCTTTATCCAACGGATAAGTGTACTGTCCGCGACGCAGGAATACTCCCTCCATCTTGTCCAGGTCGTTCTGCAAACCGTCGTAGTTCTTGGAAAGCATACCCGGCCCCAGCGTCACCTCGAGCATGTGCCCGGTAAATTCAGCCTCAGCCCCGACTTTCATACCCCGGGTGCTTTCAAACACCTGCACGTATGCGTTCCGGCCGACCACCTTAATCACTTCGGCCATCAGACGGTCTCCGCCTGTCGTGATGTAGCAGATCTCATTCTGCGCCACCGGGCCGTCCACTTGAATGGTCACGATATTGGAGATGACTCCAATCACTGTACCTCTTGTTGCCATATCATTATTTTCTTTTTTTATTTCTTAAATTCTTGGGGAATCTCCACCTCGTTCTTCAACTGCTCCACCAGACTGCGGAAGACTTTCCCGCCCCGCTCCTTGTCGATATGCGTCCACCGCTCTATGATGTCTAGCTTAATGAGAAAGGCAAACAGGCGTTCTACTGAAAAATAACAGAAGAAAGTCCTATCTTCCAACCATTCCCATTTCAACAAATCCAGTTTACGTTCTTTCTCTACCGGGTCGGACATCTCATGGATGCGTATCACGTCGTCCATATAATCCAGTTCCGTACCCAAACCGAAATCCCGTGCTCCCGAAACGGCCAAAGCTTTCGTCACTACATCGTCGCCTACCAAATAAAAGGCCGGATTGAATCCATACTTCCGGGCCGTAAGGGCTATCAGGATATTGTTCACATTCCGGTTGAATGCAAACCAATCCGCTGTAAAACGATTCTTGAACGTGCCCGCATAACGATAATATGCCGCCAAAAGGACATCTTCCGGCAAGCGTTCCTGTACTTCTTTCAAGGAAGCATACTCCGCCATGAACTCATAAAAATAAGCAGGCAACACACGGCCTTGCTCATCACCGGTCTTCACCTTCTCCATGGCTTCGGGCCACGCTTCACGCGGAAACATCGCCCGTTCGTCAAACGCCGCCCCGTCTCCTTCGGCCAACCATGCCAACAGATTGCGATGGTCATAACGCAAGAAAAACAAAGCCACCAACTTTTTATCTGTCTCGGAAAGTTGCGGCCAATAGTCCTCTTTGAAGTCCGCCACCGTAAAATTCAGTTTGGCATCATCGGGAGACACATCGGGCATACTTGCCACCAAACCATAATAATTTTTCATGCAGATGGATTTAGAAGAGCATTTCTATCAATTTCGGACGGAGGAAATCCTTGAAATAAGCTGCAAATTCCTCTTCACCGAAATTCTCCTTATAAGAACCGTCGGACGGAGATACCGAAAACGCGGCCGCTTTTCCGTTCACTTTCTCTATCTTCACTCCTTTATCCAACAAGTCTTTCGCATGGGCACGGAAGTAAGCGGTAAGCCCGTCGGCATCCGAAGCGGAAATCACCAAATCTTCGCCCGAAGCCCAATTCTTAGCCACAGCCACCATAAAGTTACCCATGAAATCCTTATTGCCCATAAGCTCCTTCACCGTATCCTTTACCAGTTTGTCGGAAACGACATTCACAATCTCCGATTTCAATGCATTCAAAGCCTGCCCCGCATACAGTTTCAATTCTGATTTCGTATTGGCATCCAGCTCCTGAGCCTGCTTACGCGCCTTATCCACGATTTCATCCGCCTCTTTTCGAGCATCCGCCACTAATTTATCGGCTTCGGCCTTTGCTTTTTCCACCAGGCGCATACCTTCGGCATTCCCTTTTTCCACCCCTTCGCGATAAAGCTTATCGGTCAATTCTTGAATCTTTTCCATTGTATTTCTCCGTTTATCTATTCGCTATTTTTCATTTTGTGCACTAAAAGTAGACATATTTTCCGGTATAGCAAAGCCAAGAGAAAGAACATTTTCATCTATTTAAGAAAAACATGTTGAATAGCATAGAAATAGCGAGAAAAAAGACATTACTATTAAATATTATCCACCTTTTTAGGGCTTATACGCAAATAAAGCCTTATCTTAGCTGTATGTTTTTCATAAAGACTGTGCATGAAGCCGTTTAAAAATTACATCGCTACGTGGTTTTACCGCGAGTCACACGAGGAAGCCAGTTACTATCCGCAAGCAGGCGGAAGAGGTGACTCTGCTCTGCTCCATTCTGTGTATATGCAGATACAAGTACCATTTTTCACCACTTTCCGGCATTATAACCCGGAAGCCGAACTGTTATTCTTCACCAACCTTGAAGCAGACCAGCTTCCGCCATTTCTTACGGAACTGTTCCAAAGGACGAGAACGGAAGTCGTCACCCTCCCCTACCGGAACCGTCCCCCAAAAGGATGGTACAAAGCCTGGATGAACCAATTCTATGTATACGATGTCATGCAGGCAATGGAACGACGCATGCAACCCGATGACACCTTGCTGATCTGCGATGCAGATTGCCTATGCCTTGAATCATTGGATAACCTGTTCCAGACTGTCCACACGCATGGAAGTGCATTATATGACATGAACTATCCCAAAGGATATCTCATAAACGGCACAACCTTGGAAGAGATGGAAACGATTTATATTTCCTGTTACGGTGAAAAGCCATCCCGTCCGATTTGCTACTACGGTGGGGAGTTCATTGCTCTCCGTGCCGATCTCATAACGGGTGTTACACGGGAATTTCCTCTTTTATGGCAACACAATTTTAATCTGCCGCCCGACGTTCCGCGTCTGCACGAAGAGGCACACATGTTCAGTTTGCTGGCCGAACGGTTAAGATTCCGCAACAATTTAGGAAACCAGTTCACGAAAAGGATGTGGACCGGCAAAGCCTACAATAATGTATGCCCAGGCGATGAGAATCTGCCTATATGGCATTTACCTTCCGAAAAGAAGTTCGGATTACACGAACTCTACCTCTTGTTCATGCGTGATAAGACGATACGCGACGAAAAGGACTTCAGAAGAAAGGCCGAGAAATACTGTGGCGTTCCACGAACCTGCTTACAAAAAAAAGCCAAAGACATGCTGTCCGTATTGAAAACCAAAATAAAACCATAATATTCCAACTGGCAAATGGCAGAAAATTCCCTGAAAGAAAAAACGGCCAAAGGGCTGATGTGGGGCAGCATCGGCAACGGTGCACAACTCATCCTCGGCACTTTATTCGGCATCTTTTTGGCCCGATTGCTTTCTCCTTCCGATTACGGTATGGTAGGAGTATTACAGGTATTCATTCTCATAGCCAATACCATACAAGACAGCGGTTTCCGTATGGCATTAGCCAATCGGAAAGAAGTGCGCCACGAAGATTACAACGCCGTATTTTGGTTCAATGTAGGTTCGGCAGCCATCCTTTACGCTTTGTTGTTTTTTCTGGCTCCTTTCATTACGGCGTTCTATCAAAAATCAGATTTTGCAATCGACCATGATCTGTCCGCCCTGACCCCACTGGCTCGCTTTTGTTTCATCGGTATCGTGACAGCCAGTCTAGGCACGGCACATTATGCTTACCTATTCCGCACCCTGCAAGTCAAACAAAAAGCAATCATTACCATTACCAGCCTCAGCATATCCAGCCTTATCGGCATAACGATGGCGTTCTTAGGTTATTCTTATTGGGGACTGGCAACACAAGGAGTAGCTTTTACCGTGTGCAACACCGTATTGTTTTGGCATTTTTCAAAATGGACCCCCACGCTCCCTGTCTCTTTCAAACCACTGAAAGAAATGTTCGGTTTCAGTAGTAAGCTCCTCGCTACCTCTATCTGCGGCTGCATCAACGGAAACATCCTTTCCGTCATGCTGGGACGTTTCTATTCCGTAACCAACGTGGGTATTTATAATCAAGCCAATAAATGGACATCCATGGGTGCCAACCTTATACAAAGCACCGTATTGGAAGTCGCACAACCCGTACTCAGAAATGTGGCCGACGATCGTGAACGCCACAAGAGGGTTTTCAGGAAGATGCTGCGTTTCACCGCTTTCATAGCCTTTCCCGCTTTATTCGGGTTGGCCTTTATCTCACGAGAGCTGATTCTCATTACCGTCACCGACAAATGGATAGAAAGCGTCCCCCTGATGCAAATCTTATGTGTCTGTGCTTTTGCCGCTCCCATCCAGGCCTTGTGTATGAACCTCGTCATCAGTAAAGAACGTTCCGACCTGATACTATGGAATACATTGGCATTCGGCACCGTACAACTCTCTGCTGTGTTTTTCACTTACCCATACGGTATTCATACTATGGTCTGTGCCTTTGCCACCATCAATATCCTATGGCTTTTCGTATGGTTCTTTTTCGTACATCGGGAAATCGGCCTACGTCTGAGTGAGGCATTGCTCGACACGACTCCTTATGCAGCCACCGCAACTTGTGCCATCTTGGCTACATCATTCATTTTATCCGGCCTGGAAAACATTTACCTACTATTCGGCCTGAAAATCGTCTTGACGGCCTTATTCTATACCTTACTGATGTGGGCTTGTGGTTCGGCCACTTTCAAAGAATGTATCGGATTCCTTTCACGAAAAAATAAGCATAAGTCATAATTGAAAAAATATTCTATACTCTTACTCAGGCGAAAGAAAGATATTAAAGGGCCGGATAGTCCAATATGGTTCCGGCCCTCTTTTTCACACTCCAAGATAGGGTATTTCTCTACTTCTTCAGAACCTTTTTCCCGTTCACTATATAGATTCCTGCATACGGAACACGGGAACTCCAATCTTCAGTTGATTTGTATGTACCGATATAACGACCGTCTATAGCATACACTTCCAACGTTTCTGTTGGTGCAACTACACTTTGAATACCGTCCGCATCATACTGCACATCGAACTCCGACCAAATCTTGTGTGTCTCAAATAAGTTGTGATTCAACCCATTCACTTTCAATGTGACCGACTTCAAATCATCAATACCGCTAAATGTGTTGTTTTTAACAGCCGGTGCATCTTGCGTATCGGTATAAGCCGTATAATCAATGAGCTTCAGTTCGGTACAGTCGGCAAACGTATAATTTGCCGGCACAAAACAAGACGGAAGAATCACCTCCTGTAAGGCTACACAGCCTTCAAACGCACTCACCGTACTGCCTAACGACGTACAGCAGCTCAGGTCTGCTTTCTCTATGGCCGTTCCCTTGAAAGCTGCCTCGATGTCTGTTGCCCCAGTCAAGAGGCTCAGGTCGATATCCCTCAATGCTGTACAGCCCTCGAAAGCCTTATTCAGTTTCGTGAAATGTCCCGCTTCTTCTGCTGTTGGCATTATCACTTTCTCCAATGCCGTACAGTTATTAAAGATACCATATTCCTTAAGTCCCTGTCTCCAAAGTGGAGTATTCTCCGCAACCTTAATCCGGCTCATATCCAAGGTAACCAATGTGGAATTCGTCGTGACAAACAGTCCTCCGTTATTCCCCAATGCCATAGAAAGCAGATTGAATGCATCGCTATCCCATTCTCCAGTCAACGTAACCGTCACGGCCTTCTTCAGGCTCGACGGGATATCCGAAGCGTCCACTACGAAGTCCGTCACCTTCTCCGGTTCCGTGTTGTAGAGATTCAGTTCGCTCCAATCCTCATCGGCCGAGAACAACTTATAAGCTTCATATTTCAACGAGAGCGTCACGGCCTTCAGGTCATCAATCCCCATAAAGAAAGTTTTGCTCATCTCGGGAACCTCTGTCCCAGCAAAAGCCGTCCAATCAACGTCTTTCAAAGCGGAACAATAAGCAAAAGTATTCTTTCCCATGGGGAAAACCTCCGGCAATATTACCGTGGTCAACGCCTCACATGACTCAAAAGCATCATCCACCGATTCCAGATGGGAAGAAGAGGACAAATCCACTTTCTCCAAAGAAGTGCACCCCTGGAAGGCTTTCTCCAGAGAAACCAGTCCGGCACAACCGCTCAGGTCTATCGTAACCAACTGGTCACAGTTTTGAAATGCCATTCCGAAATCCGTAAAGTGTGCAGCTTCTTCCGCCACCGGCATCTTCACTTCCTTCAAAGCCTTGAAGTTACGGAAGATACCATACGCAGACAAGCCTTGCCAACGCAATGATGTACCTTCTGCAATCCGGGCCGCACTCATGTCCACTTTTTGCAACACCGTATTCTCACTGGTAACGAAAGCAGGATTATCCATCATCGCCATACACAGCAGATTAAAAGCGTTGCTGTCCCATGTTCCTGTCAGAGTCACGGCCGTGGCCTTTTTTAACGAAGACGGAATGTCGGACGCATCCACAGTAAATTCCGTAGACGGTTCAGGATTCAAATCCAATAGGTTCAACTGACTCCATCCCTCATCCGCTTTAAAAAGCACATACTGCGGATGGTTCAATTTCAAAGTCACGCCGGACAGTTCCACTCCGTCCAACATATCTGCATAGAAGACCGGCACTTCGGTTGCCGTACATGCACTCCAATCTATCTCCTGCAAAGCCACACAACCGGAAAAGACCTTAGAAGTAGTTACAAATCCGGCGGGCAACTTCACCTGTGCCAAAGCCGTACAAGCTTCAAATGCCGAAGCCCAAGCATTACTTTTCACCGCTGCTACATTAGTAGAAAGGTCAGCCCCTTTCAGGCTCTCACAAGCATAAAAAGCATTGCTGAATGTAGATACGTTCACGCAACCCGTCAGATCCACCGTCTCTAAAGCATTACAGTTAGCAAAAGCCTTTTCCATAGAAACCAAATGAGCCGCCTCTTCCGCAACGGGCATCACCACTTCTTTCAGAGCCTTGCAACTGCTGAACACCCCATTCGAAGTAAATCCGGCACTCACATACCAAGAAGTTCCGTCTTCAATCACGGCTTCTCCCATATCCACTC
>OIWU01003141.1_pt1 | contig 13057 bp, 5 predicted proteins | sample 1587711 | NCBI WGS metagenome assembly OIWU01 (sample SAMEA3888909, study PRJEB22519) | human gut metagenome | biome: human gut; feature: human-associated habitat; material: faeces | place: Denmark | collected 2010 | reverse complement strand
TCATTGATATGTAATTTATTATGTACATTCTTGTGATGAAAGACTTTGGTTCTCCATGCCTCGGAATGGCTTTCTTCTGATGTACATGTTTTTGATATGAAAAATCCACCAGAAACTTAGTTCCAGTGGATTGCCTGTTCCGTCCTTACACCGGAGGGTGGCTTGCTGAGGGGATATAACCGTAATGGATTCACAAAGAGTATTAGCGGTGTGGGTCACCGTTTTGGTGAGTCCTGCGAATGCTCAGTTCGTTTTGCATTTTTTCATTGAATTCTTTTGTAATAGGATAATAGAAGAGGGCGGTCACACCGGCGGCAAACAAAATGGCAGGTACTACGCTCGACACGAGACGGATGCCCTCTACGGCCATGTCAGACTGTACAACAGACGCGCCGGACATATATCCGAAAGCCGAAAGCAACAGGCCTGCGAAAGCTCCGCCGAGGCCCAGCCCGGTTTTCAGGGCAAATACGACACCGGAAAAGCAGAAACCGGTGGCCCGGCGTTCGTTGACATACTCTATATGGTCGGCTACGTCGCCAATCATGGCCCACAACAAGGGCACGGTGGGAGCGTAGGCCAAACTTTTGAGGATTCCGAGCAGGAAGATGGTTTGGATGTCGCTGACGCTTGGCAGGTAGAACAAAGCCGTGAAGAAAGCCGTCAATGAGAGACATGCGATAAACGTAGAGCGCTTTCCGTAGCGGTTGGCCAAAAAGTTACTCAACAGAATGACACCAAAGAATTGGGTGATAGCCCCGACGGTGTTGAACAGAGAGAATCCTACGGAATAGGCCTGACTGGCATCCGTGTCGAAGCCTAAGCGGCACAGGAACGCGCTCAGGGCGTACGGGTCGACGTAATTCTGGAAGTAGAAGCTCATGGCACTGCCCCACAAGGCCAGCGTGATGAACACGAAGAGGGTCAGCACGAACAATGGCGCGCCAAGGCACATTGCCCAACAGGTCGCTCACGTCGCGGCGTATGTTCATCTCTTGCTGGGGCGGAGGGGCGATGCGTTCGCGCGACGACCAGAAGGCCACTACGAGGCAGACGAACGCCACGGCGGCATAGAGGCTCACGGTGTAGAACCATCCCATGCGGTCGTCACCGTTTCCGAAACGGGACACGAGGGGCAACGTCAGCCCTTGTACCACGAACTGGGCGATGGTGGAACCTACGAAACGTATGGAGGTGATGCTGGTGCGTTCCTTGATGTCACCTGTCATCACCCCGCCGAGCGAAGAGTAGGGCGTATTGTTGAACGAATACATGGCCATCAGCAAGACGTAGGATGCCGTGGCGTAAACTGCCACCATCGTCTTGTCCTCGATGCCGGGATTGTAGAATGCCAGCACGTAGAACACGCAGAAGGGGAGGGCTGTCCAGAGCACCCACGGCCTGTATTTCCCCCAACGGGTCTGCGTACGGTCGGATAGGATACCGGCCAACGGGTCGATAAAAGCATCGGCCACCCGGGCGATGAGCAATACGGAACCGGCCACGGCTCCGTCGAGCCCGAAGATGTCGGTGTAGAATTTCAACTGGAATATCATCATCATCTGGAATACCAGATTGGCAGCCACGTCGCCGAGCGAGTAGCCTACCTTTTCGCGCATGGATATTTTAGGGTTCATGTGATAATAATAAGAAGGTTTTGATTCGTTTGCGAAGTTAGCCATAAAGTAGTGTTCTGGCGTTCCTTTATGTCGCATGTTGTTTTCATTATCTCGCAAAAATAGGATGGATGATGCAAACAAACGAAAAAGAGGGACAGAACTGATATTCTGTCCCCCTTGTCATCTATAAGAATTCATCATGGGATTATTTCACGATGATTTTCTTTGTCACAGTCGTACCGTCTTCCATTGTCTGGCGCAGGATGTTTACGCCTTTCTGCAGACGCGGTAACTTGATGCCGTCCACGCTGTAGATTTCTTGGGACTTCACTTTGCCTGTGGCAAGGGTTTCGTCGATAGACTCTCCGTTGTCGAGTGACACGCAGGTCAGGCGCACGTTGTCGAACTTACACCAACCGCAGTTGTTCCAACCTTCGGGAGCAGCCGTCCTCTTGTAGGTGTATTCCCAGTGTCCGTCGGTGCGTACGCCCAATTTCAAAGGTTCGTTGGCAGCGAGGTGTACTACAACTTCAAGGGTGTTGAGCGGTCCTTTGTCACCCATGTCGCCATTGTTCTTGCAATCTACTTCATCATATCCGCCGAACGTGCGTTCCACTTCGTAGGGATGGCCTTCCTCAAGTTGGTCGAGGTCGTATTCATCTTCCCAACCGTAATACATGGCCGCGTTGTTCACAAACAGACGCTGTCCGGCCAGGCGGTAGTCATCGTTGTCGTTAGGTACGACCATGTCTACTGTTACTTTGTAGTAACCGGCAGGCAGGCCTTCTACGGTCTGGTACATATATACGTCGGGGAAGTCGCCGGACTGGAGGCAGAATCCATATTCTCCGTCCGTGCAATCCACATTCTTGTCGGGGCTTGTGAAATTGTTCAGCCCGGCAGCGTTCATGTCCTCAGCCTTCGTGCAGACGATGCTGTCTATCATGAAAGTCCAACCGAATGGCGCATTGTATACGGAGTTCACGCCTTCGCCCAATCCATATTGGTCTTCAAAGCTCGGGTTGACAAGGACATGCGTGAGGTCGTCGTTTGCCTTGATGCCCTTCTCTATTTTGGCGTTCCGGGCCAGTTCGAGGTATCGGGCGGCGATTTCGTCGATTCTCTCAGGGGTGAGTTCGTCGGATTCGTTTTGGTATCCGGCACTGTACGTGTCATAGAGGGCTTGAAGCTGTTGCCCTGATTCCGTGGCGGCTACACCTTCGTATGCCAAGTCCTTGGCGGCCACTTCGTTGGCGTGTGCAAGGAGTTTGAACGATTCGATGCTTTCGTCTACGTTGCCGATAGCTTCGGTCAGAGTGGCGATTACGTCAATGCATTCGTCGAAGTCGGCTTCGGGGTCGTTTACGAGTTCTGTGCCACGGTTGTACGCCTCTGTCATTTGCTTTTTGATGGCTCCGTTCATCTTCTCGCCCAAATAAGGTTCTACCTTTTCCAACCATTGTTCGAGCAATGCGATGACTTTTTCCAAGTCCTTGCCCACGTAAGTCAGCGTGAAGTTGTCATAGCATCCCCACCTCGCGAATTGGTCACCGTAATTTCGTATGCCGAATGTCAGTTTGCCGTCGATGACAAAAGCTTGTACGGTGTTCTTGAAATAGCCCTTGTCGAAGTATTGCCGGGCACCGCTTTCGGTATTCGGCATCATGACACCGGATTTCGTTCCCTGACGGATATCCCAGGACGCAGTGAATTCATCACCAGTGAAGGCATCTTGGAACGAATGTTTTATTTTTTGTTCGCCGTCATTCAGGAAGATGTATGAAGACACGGTGCTAATCAGGCTGTCTCCTTTGCCGATGGACCATAAGGAGTCCATTTTCTCGAAGTTCCAATCCGCACGTTGGAAAGCCTGCACGCTCAATTCGTATACACCGTTCGGCATGCCCAACAGCGTTTGGTTGATTTCACCCGTCTGCCCCTCTCCTATGGTAAGCAAGTCGTTGCTGAGGCCGAGTTTTTCGGCATCGAAGTCGGTGATAGTCCATCCGTTCACGCCGTCCGTAAACGATGGGTTGGTGATGAATTCCGTCACGTTGGTTCCTTCACCGATGAGCGAGTGTTGCGCTGATTGGGTCAGCAGGTCCATTTTGGAAATAATTTCTCCCAACTCTTCAGTGGTATAAGGATATTCAATCAGTATGGTTTCGATGTCGATTTCGGCCATGTAGTCACTCAAGGCCATGATGTCGTCATTCACTTCGCCTTCCAAGGTGTTCAATATGCTGTCGGCTACTTCGTAGGTACGTTGCAACGTGCCGTATGCCATACCGTTTTCTTCGGCTGCTTTGATGGCTTCGTTCAATTCTTCGGCCTTGCTGGTCATGTCTGCCACGTTGCCACCGTTGGCGATATAATTTTCAGCTTCGGCTATTACTTTGTCCAAACGGTCCCGATAGGTCTGGTTCATGCCGTTATTTACGGCTTTGGCCTTATCTACAATGACCTGTAGCTCGTCCTTGATGGCATCTTTGCCATAATAGGAAAGTTTGAGGTTGCCTAACACGAACCAGTTGGCAGTGGAGTTCTGCATTTCCACGCCGGTTTCCAGCTTTCCGTCTGTGACGAAGAATGTGATGGAGGTCGATACGGATCCCCAACGGCTTCCGGAGGAGAGGTTTACAGAACTGGTGCCCAAAGAAGTAATGGCATACAGGGTATTGCCGGTCACGGAATAGTCTTCGGGGTCTTTCCCGTCGGATTCGGGATTAGACGGATTCTGGTCTATGCAGATGTAATCCACCTTCAATTCATACTTGCCATTCGGCACATCAACCAGGCTTTGGTAAATCTTGGCATCCGTGAAGCCGGTATCGTCAAAGGCCCAACGTCCCAAGTTTGTGTTTGTGTTGTTCAAATTGTCGGCACCGTAGGTGAATGAATTTGCCGGTTCCTGTGTCCAACCCGGAATATCGCTGCTGCCGGCTTCGAAGTTATCCTCGAATTTGTAGTTTTCAAGCAGGTCAGACAAGTCCACGGGCTTGTCGTAAGTGGCATGTTCGATTTCGTATTCGCGGATTTTGGTTTTCAGGTCTGTGGTGGCAGCCTCCAATTCTTCGTTGGTACTGGCAGTGTTGTTATATACATTTAGGGCTGACGTGATGTCAAAACCGTAGTCTTGTGCTTTGGTCATGGCATCGCTGAGAGCCTTTAGGTTGAAGAAGTGTTGGTATTCCGTTTCGCTGACGAATTTCCATTTTATTCCGTATGTGTCTTCATACGCGTCGATTAAGGGATAAATGACATCAGTCCCGTCGTTTTTCCATCCCATCCACATATCGGGGAAATAATCTTCACCGTAGTTTTCGTCCGCTTTGTCGGGGCGGATGTAATAAGTGCCGTCGCTTTGTGCCTCGATAGTCCAGTTCAGGTGTGTCCGACCTGCCTCTCCACCCGCTTTTGAAGTTTGATTGTCTTCATAATAAATGTAAGTGTAGGTAAGTCCCTCATCTGCCGTTGTACCCAATAAATAGGTATTGTTTGTACTAGAGGTAATGAATAAGGGCAGCCCTTCATCCGTGACAACGGTTGTTTGGGTTGAGTTGGCGTTAAGGAATCCGTTAGCCTTGACATTGTAGGCATACTGTGTTTCCCCTGTTTTCAGCTCCTGGCCGGTTACGGTCGGCGGAGTCCATGACGTAGCTGCCGCACCTATCGGGCTAAGCAGCGTGGCAAACAGCAACGTAAAGTAATGCTTGTTTTTCATGTCGTTGAATAATTTAATATGTGAAACAATAAAAACTATGCCGTGATTGATTCTCAATCCGGACAGGGCAAAAGTATAAGTTTTGAATGCAAAAGCCTTCAATTTATGTCGCATGAATTTTATTTGATGTCACAAGGTTTGCTGTGTGATAGAGGGAAGTTGTTTTTGATACTATATATAATACAAAAGACAATTGCATTTCCAATAAGAAGAATAGTGTTTTAGAAAGTTTTATATAAATTCGTGTCGATTTTAAATATCATGAACACATGCGAACAGGAAAAACATGGCACGTTTCGTTTGCCTTCTATTTTATTCTATTATGTTACATAGTTGTCGCTTCAGAGATGAAGGGACAGGAGGGGCGTTTGTTTACTTCTGATGCACAATTGTCGAGTAGTTTGGTAAACCAAGTGTATCAGGATAAGAGGGGATTTATTTGGATTGCTACCCGTAACGGTTTTGACCGTTACGATGGTTTCCAATTCCAAACCTTTCATAAAACACAGAAATCGGGTTCGATGCTTTCCGAACACGTAACCTGTGCGTTGGAAGACGCAGCCGGGCGTTTGCTGGTTGGTATGGACAAAGGGCTACAGGTATATGATGAAAACACCGGACGGTTTCGGACTATACCTTTTATAAATAAAGAAGATACCTTAAAAGCATGCCATGTCATGTCCATGTTGCAAGTGCGCAATGGCGACGTATGGGTAAGTACTTCAGGGTTCGGCATGTATGTGATTCCGTCGGGGAAGGATGAAGCGCATTATACCTTGATGTTTGAGGGAGACAATAATGTGGAGGATATGGTGGAAGCGCCTGATGGTGCTGTTTGGTTAGCTGTGACAAATTACGGTATATACCGCCGGAAAGATGGAAAAGTCAGCCGTTATCTTTGTGAGAAGGCGTCTGTCTTGGGACGTTGTTGCTTGGCTTTTGATCGTGAAGGACATCTTTTCATGGGATCGGCCTCAGAAGGACTATTTGTTTTCGACGGTTCACGTAACATTTTCTTGCCGATAGAGGGGACTGCTCATCTGAATGTCTCCGTTCTCTGTCCATTGTCGGACGGACAGGTTATGCTGGGTACGGATGGGGAAGGAACCATGAATTATCGGTTCGGAGAACGTTCACCATCCCCTTGCGACTACTTTCATGCACAAGTGGATTTGAAACACGCTAAGATAAGCAGTATATTGGAAGACCGAGACGGCAATATTTGGTTAGGGCTATTTCAGAAAGGGGTTTTCATGCAACCTCATCAAGATAGCGGTTTCAGCTATGTGGGCTATAAGTCCGGGCGATATGATATCATAGGCTCAGCCTGTGTGATGTCTGTTTATGCTGGAAAGGATTGTACGTTATGGGTAGGTACGGATAACGATGGCCTTTATGCTTTAGACATTAAATCATATACAGTCCGTCATTATGCTTCCGATGTCGGAAGTTTGCCTGCTACGATAACCTGTATAGCGGAAGATAAAGATGGTAAGTTGTGGTTGGGTTCTTATTGGGAGGGAGCCGGATGGTTAGACGAGAAGACGGGACAATTTAACCGTCTTCCGTTTACCAGTAAGGGAATGGCAGTACATGTGTTTCGTTTATTGGCTGATAAGGAAAATAATTTGTGGATTGCAACTTTAGGTGACGGACTGAAGAAATATAATTTGAAAACACATGAACTGAAGGAATACAAAGTAAAACCAGAGGCTTCTGAACCGAAAGGCAACTCATTGACAAATATGTGGGTAAATGATTTGTGCTTATCTGAAGACGGGAGACGGCTCTATATTTGCATGAGTAGCGGATTGGCTTGCTTGGATTTGAATCATGATGACTTTGTTTCTGCATTCGGATGCAACTGCGTATTGATGGAGCAACCGGTGCATACGGTGGTCGAAGACAAGGAAGGCCTGCTATGGGTGGGCACACATGACGGAATATTCGTGTTGGACAGGCACGGACGTACACTGCGGCATTACACTACCGACGATGGCTTGCCTGACAACTATATAGCTTCCATGCGGTTCGACGGCCAAAATAATATATGGATAAGTACCTTTCACGGTTTGTCCATGTTGGATTTGAAGCGGAGCCATTTCACCAACTATTATGCAAGCAACGGATTGCAAGGAAATGAGTTTAGCGAACGGGCATCCTGTGGATGGGACAGTCTGATGGTTTTCGGTGGAAACAGCGGACTTACACTCTTCTCGCCCGAAACAGTACGCTACGCCGATAAACGTCCTTGTCTGCAACTGGTAGAAATGCGCATAGGAGATAAGGAGGGAACAACGGATACAAAATCGGGATTCTTCAAGGTGACGAATCGCCCCGTAATGGAATCCAACCTGTTTGAGGTGTGCCATGAGGATAATACTTTTTCCATACGTCTTTCAACGATGTCGTATGACATGCCGGACGGTGTGAAATATCTGTATTCCATAGACCACGAACCCTACGTGGCTATGGCGGGTTCATCAGGCATGCTGGCTTTAAACCATTTGCCGTCAGGAACTTATAAAATCCGAGTAAAGGCAATCGTTAATGGTCTGGAGTCCGATGTCAAAGCCTTTACCGTGATAGTCCGCTCTCCGTGGTACGCCAGCCTACCGGCGTTTATCGTTTACTTTTTAATAATGATGTTTCTTATCATGCGATTCGTTCATAGTCGTCGTTTGCGGGAAGAGGCCAGATTACGTTTGCAGGAACATATACATGCGGAACAATTGAACGAAATGAAGTTGCAATTCTTCATGAACCTCAGTCATGAGATTCGTACGCCTATGACGCTGATTGTAGGACCTTTGCAACATCTTATTAATACAGACTTCGATGAAATAAGGCAAAGGTCTTACCGTATGATGAGCCGCAATGCGGAACGTATTTTGGCTCTTGTCAACCAGATTCTGGATTTGCGTAAAATAGATAAAGGACAGATGATGATGAAGATGCAGCCTTGTAGATTTTGTACGAGACGTATATGAACTCTTCGACAGTAAGGCGCGTGAAAAAGAAATCCACTTTCATTTTGAATACGATACAGACTACATAGAGATATGGTTGGATAAAAAGAACTTTGATAAAGTGATCATGAATCTTTTGTCCAATGCTTTCAAATTTACTCCTTCTAAAGGTAACATCGGTATACGTTTGAAACAGGGTGAACACGACGTTTCGATGGAAGTTTGGGACGATGGATTGACGATAGAGCCCGACAAGATGGAGAAAATTTTCCAACGCTTCTATCAGGCGGACAATATAACTAATTATAATGTGGCCGGAAGCGGAATCGGCTTGAACCTTACGAAGCAACTTGTCACCTTACACCACGGTGAAATTTCGGTTTACAACAATACAGACGGTAAGGGATGCACGTTTAAGGTCGTATTACCCCTTGGCAACGCTCATCTTAAACCGGAAGAACTTTTGCAAACACCCATAGAAGAAAAAGCGGAAGAATCAATTTTGAAAATAGAAGAAGATTCTGCCGTAACCGAAGGGAATAAGGATGAGAACAAAACCAAGCATCGCAAACGTATTGTTATCGCGGAAGATGACGATGAAATACGAAGTTATCTATCGGAGGAGTTGCGAAAACATTATTACGTCGTGCCTTGTCGCAATGGGAAGGAAGCGTTGAGCGAAGTTTTACGGACTCCTCCGAGTTTAGTCTTGAGCGATGTGATGATGCCGGAAATGGATGGCTATACGCTTTGTGCCAAAATAAAAACCAACATTAATGTGAATTTTATACCAGTGGTATTGCTTACGGCCAAATCCCATGAAAAAGACAAAATAGAAGGATTGAGTACGGGTGCTGATTCTTATATTGAAAAACCGTTTAATATCAAAGTATTGGAATATACTATACGGAACCTGATAGCTTCGTATGATATTCTTCGTAACAAAGTAGGGGGTAAAGAAATGCCTGAAGAGAACATAGATGTTGTCGTATCCCAATCAGCCGATGACAAGCTATTGGAACGTGTATTGCAGATTATCAATGGGAATATCAACAATCCTTATCTAAGTGTGGAACTTATTGCGCGGGAGGTGGGTATCAGCCGAGCACACTTGCACCGTAAAATGAAAGAATTGACCAATCAAGGACCACGCGACCTTGTGCGTAACATACGCCTTAAGAAGGCCGCCGATCTATTGGCTTCGGGGCATCGTAATATTACCGAAGTGATGTATGCCTGTGGGTTTGAGAATGCCGCATCTTTCTCCATTAAGTTCAAAGCTTTGTATGGAATGTCTCCTATGGTTTATATGAAGGAACATTTGGCCAAGAAATGAGAAAATAGTTCTTTTTTTATATATTTTGAGACATGGCGTAAAATATCGGTAACACAGCCGTATGGCGGTGTCACCGATATTTTTCATCTTTGCAAAAGAGCACAGTAGATTTTTTGTATTATGTGTGAATTGAGAAAGGAATGTGATTTAGAAATGATAATCCTTAAATTAGATTGGTTATGCGAAAAATGAAAAACTTTATGCTTTCCGGACTGCTGTTGGCAACGGTTTCGATGAGTGCAGAGATTCCTCCGTCCATTCATGTGGACGGGGAGTACTTGACAGACACCCATGGCAATAAAGTGGTGTTGCACGGCGTGATGGATACGCCGAGTCCTTATTTTAATAATTACCGTTGGGGAAATGTAGCCAACGATGCCACCAAAAAAGACTGCATCGAGTATTTCGATAAGCTCTTCACGGCTATTACGGACTCCACGCAAGGGGCCTATTGCAATGTGTTCCGACTTCATTTGGATCCTTGCTGGACGAATGACCCGAATCTTCCTGTCACAGGTGAGGAAACGGGCGAGGCCAATATCTCGCAATTCAGCGAGAAGCGGCTTCGTACGTATCTGTCCACACTCTATTGGAAAATCATAGAAAAGGCTTTGGACCATGGGCTTTATGTGGTCGTACGTCCTCCCGGTGTATGTCCCGGTGGTATCAAGGTGAACGGCTACTATCAGGATTATTTGTTGAAAGTGTGGGACATCGTGTCGAGCAACACTAATATCAAGAAACATAGCGGGCAGGTATCCATAGAGTTGGCCAACGAACCGGTGAACATTTACGATGCCGATAGTCTGGAAAGCGTGCGCGCGCCGTATGACTTCTTCCAGCCTATTGTGGACAAGATACGAGCCAATGGTTTCGACGGTATTATTTGGGTACCCGGAACAGGATGGCAGAGCAATTACGTGTGCTACAAGAACAATCCCATCGAAGGCTATAACATAGGTTATGCCGTGCATGCTTATGTAGGATGGTACAATAACAATGACGAAAACGCTGACGGGGAAACGTTCATCCAAGAATTCGGAAAGGCGGTGCCGGTCGTAGAAACGAATCCCGTCATCATCACCGAAGTCGACTGGAGTCCGGAGAAAGAAGGGGAAGGGCACTATGACGAACACGGAAACTGGGTCCCGGCCAACTGGGGAACATGGGCAACAGGGTCTACTTCCAAATGGGGAAATGCCTATAAGACGATGCTCGATCATTATGGCAACATCAGTATGACCCTGTCCGGCACGGCGTGTTACATCGACATCGACAAATATCTGGCAGACGGTACGGTGACCCCGGCTTTCGACAGTAATCCCGAAGCTTGCGGGAAGGCTACTTTCGATTGGTATGCCGATTACGCCAAAGTGGATTTTGCACGACCGGATTTCACGAACGTGTCTACCAACCAGACGACGGATGGCAAGAAGTTCATCAATCCCGTATTGGCTTCGGATTTTCCGGACCCGGATGTGGCACGCCTGGGCGATACCTATTATATGGTATCGACCACCATGCATCTCTTTCCCGGGGCTACGATTCTGAAATCACATGATTTGGTCAACTGGGAGTATTGTGCACAGCCGTTGGAACAACTTTCCACTTCGGACAAATACAGTCTTATCGGTGGTAAGAACTCTTATGCCCAAGGCATGTGGGCCGCTGCTCTGACTGCCCACGAAGGCAAACTCTATCTGCTCGTCAACGGGAACGATGCCGGAGGATTCGTGTTGTCTACTGCCGATCCGGAAGGGAAGTGGCAGATGCAAAAGTTGGACCGAATTTATTACGACCCCGGCATGATTTTCGAGGACGACAAGGTATATGTAGCCTGCGGAATCGGCAATATCGACATTTGCGAACTGGACAAGAACTTCAACTTCAGGACGTCTACCACCGTCTTGAGAGACAAAGAAGGATTGGAAGGTTGCCACCTCTATAAAATAGGAGACTATTACTATATTTACGCCACTTACGGCGGTTGGCCTTCCGGTCAGACGATATTCCGTTCCAAGAGTATAACCGGGCCGTACGAAGAGAAAGTTCTGATAGAGAAGATAATTAACGGTTCGCCCAACACGGTTCATCAAGGGGCATTGGTTGAAACGCCGACCGGTGAATGGTGGACCATGCTGATGGAGGATAAAGGCGCCATAGGCCGTTTGCCGAGCTTGCATCCTGTAGAATGGGCCGACGGTTGGCCGACCTTGGCCAAGAACGGAGTGCCACAGTTGGTTTATACCAAACCGGATGTAGGAACCACCTATCCGGAGAAAATACTCCCGACCAATGATAATTTCCGCCAATATCCCTTAGGTATGCAATGGGAATGGAACCACAATCCCGACAACGGCAAGTGGAGCCTGTTCGAGCGGCCTGGGTTCCTGCGTCTGTACACTGCATCGGTGACCGACGACCTGATGCAGGCTCGCAATACCCTGACGCAACGTATTTTTGCTTTCCACAATACGAAAAGCCCCTACGGGTTGGACACATCGCGGCCTTCCACCGGCACGGTGGCGCTGCACCTGAAGAACATGAAAGAAGGAGATATGGCCGGTCTGACCATACAGCAAGACCCGTACGCCTATATAGCAGTCCACATGAAAGACGGCAAAAAACAACTCATCTGGGTGCAGGACACATTGAAGACGGTGGACGGTTTTGTTCCGGCTTCCGTCACGGAAACCTCCGTAGACATCGACACCGTGGTTTATCTGCGTGCACAGTTTGATTGCGGCACGGGAAAAACGAAGTTCTTCTACAGCACGGACAATAAGGAGTATGTGCAGTTGGGGAATGAGACTACGCATAGTTTCAACCTTTCCGTATTCGTGGGCGCCCGCTTCGGCATTTTCAATTATGCCACACAGGCATTGGGCGGTTTCGTAGACGTGGATTGGTTTACGACAGAAGAGCAGTTTGATGAAGACACATACTTCGACCCCAACTTCGAGGGCTATAATGAAGAAATGCTGACTGCGGAAGGGCTCGCCGTGGAATCAGCGGAAATGGAAGTGATGATCGGCCTGAGCAAGGCTTTGGAACTGACGGCAACGTTCAAGGACGGACATACGGAAAACGTGGCGGCCAAAGCCAAGTATGAAATCTCCGACCCTGAGGCCTTGGACATCCAAAGCGGCATGGTCATTGGAAGGAAGAACGGGCGCGTATCGGTAAAAGCCACTTATACCGACCCGATGGGGAATGTGTTGACCGTATCTTTCACGGCATCCTCCACGTTCTTCCCTTGGGGAGAGGAATATATCAATACGACGCTTTTCGGTGACGGCACCCGGTCGAATAACAGCCGGTGCGAGATCGAAACCTTCCGTCATTTGTCCAATATCCGTTATATGGATACGGCGGCGGCATTTGCCGTTTCCGCACGTTCTCTGGACTG
>OIWU01003139.1_pt1 | contig 13058 bp, 7 predicted proteins | sample 1587711 | NCBI WGS metagenome assembly OIWU01 (sample SAMEA3888909, study PRJEB22519) | human gut metagenome | biome: human gut; feature: human-associated habitat; material: faeces | place: Denmark | collected 2010 | reverse complement strand
CATGCAGTTCCTGACGGTCACCGCCTGCCTTTACTGCATCCATCATGATATTCTCTGTTGCCATAAATGGAAGCTCTGCCATCAGATGCTTGTGAATTACCTTCTCATAAACAACCATTCCGTCTACGATATTCAGATAAAGATCCAGAATACCATCAACTGCCAAAAAGCCCTCTGGAATACTGATTCTCTTGTTTGCAGAATCGTCAAGTGTACGCTCAAACCACTGAGTTGAAGCGACAAGCATCGGATTCATAGCATCTGAGATCACATAGTCTGCCAAAGAAGCAATACGCTCACTTCTCATTGGATTTCTCTTATATGCCATTGCAGAAGAACCGATCTGATGCTTCTCAAATGGTTCCTCTACCTCCTTTAAGTGCTGCAGAAGACGCACATCGTTTGTAAACTTATGTGCACTCATTGCAATACCAGCCAGTACATTTAATACACGGCTGTCTACCTTACGGGAGTAGGTCTGTCCAGAAACAGGATATACACCAGCAAAGCCCATCTTATCTGCGATCATCTGATCCAGTTTTCTGATTTTTGCATGGTCACCGTCAAACAGCTCCATGAATGATGCCTGTGTACCTGTTGTTCCCTTAGAGCCAAGAAGCTTTAAGGAATCGATTACATAGCAGATATCCTCATAATCCTGCACAAGCTCCATCATCCAAAGCGTTGCACGCTTTCCGACTGTGGTTGGCTGTGCCGGCTGGAAATGGGTAAATGCCAGTGTCGGCAGCGCCTTGTAGCGGTCTGCAAACTTTGCCAGCTCAGCAATGACATTGACTAACTTCTTCTTTACAAGCTGCAGTCCCTCACGCATGATGATCATATCAGTGTTGTCACCTACATAGCAACTGGTTGCACCCAGATGGATGATACCCTTTGCCTTTGGACATTGTACACCATATGCATAAACGTGAGACATAACATCGTGACGAACTTCCTTCTCTCTCGCCTTTGCAACATCATAATTGATATCATTCTGATGCTCTTTAAGCTCAGCGATCTGCTCGTCTGTAATATTTAATCCCAGCTCCTTCTCGCTCTCTGCAAGTGCGATCCACAGCTTTCTCCATGTGGTAAACTTCTTATCCTGTGAAAAAATATATTGCATTTCCTTGCTGGCATAGCGCTCGGAAAGTGGGCTTGTATAACGATCTGTTGCCATAGTAAACCAACCTTTCTTCTATATCTTTTTACTTTTGATAGTCGCCGCGGATGTCCTCTGTTGGCGGATCCAGCGGATATTTGCCATTGAAACATCCAGTACAAATGCCAAGTCCCTTTGACATTTCATACAGACATTCCTCGTCTAAGTATGCGAGGGAATCAGCTCCGATAATCTTACAGATTTCATCTACACTTCTGTTGTGAGCAATCAGCTGATCCTCAGATGGAATATCAGTTCCAAAGTAACACGGATGCAAGAACGGCGGTGAGGAGATTCTTACATGAACTTCCTTTGCACCTGCCTCACGAAGCATACCTACAATACGGTCACTTGTGGTTCCACGCACGATTGAGTCATCAATCATGATGACACGCTTTCCCTTTACAGCCTCTGTAAGTACGTTCAGCTTAATGCGAACACTTGACTCGCGGCTGCTTTGCTTTGGCTTGATAAAGGTTCTGCCGACATAGCTGTTCTTTACAAATGCCATGCCATACGGAATGCCGCTCTCCATCGCATAACCCATAGCTGCGACATTACCAGACTCCGGAACACCGACAACAAGATCAGCATCAACTGGGTGATGCTTTGCAAGAGAACGTCCTGCAATCAGACGGCTCTCATATACACTTACGCCATCAATATAGGCATCTGGTCTGGCAAAATAAATATATTCAAAAATACATCTTGCATGCTGCTCCTTTGGGATACACATGCTTCGGTTTGATTCAATTCCTTTTTGTGTGATGGTGACGATCTCGCCCGGATCTACGTCACGGACAAATTCAGCACCGATAGTGTCAAGTGCACAGCTTTCTGATGCCAGTATATAGGCATTGCCACGCTTTCCGATACACAGCGGTCTAAAGCCATATGGATCTCTTGCTCCAATGAGCTTTCTCGGACTCATGACAACAAGTGAATACGCTCCCTTGATTTTTTTCATCGCCTCTGCGACAGCTGCCTGTACGGTCGGCTGTTCAACTCTGGCTCTTGCAATCATGTACGCGATAATCTCAGAATCGATTGTCGTCTGAAAGATTGCACCTGTTCTTGCAAGCTCCTGGCGCAGCTGCGGCGTATTGATCAGGTTGCCATTATGTGCCAGGCCTAGTGTTCCTTTGATGTAGTTTAATACAAGCGGCTGTGCATTCTCTCTCGTAGAACTACCTGCCGTCGAGTATCTGGTGTGGCCTACACCGATGTTTCCTTTCATTGACTCTAAGTCTTCCGGGGTAAACACCTCGTTGCACAGACCCATTCCTTTATGACTCAGTACTAGTCCTTTGGGACCGCTAGTGTCGCTTACCGCGATACCGCAACTCTCCTGACCTCTGTGCTGCAGAGCAAAAAGACCATAATAAATAGTCGACGCTACGTCATTGCCATCCATGTCGTAAATGCCGAACACGCCGCATTCTTCATGAAGATGGTCATCTACTTCGTATTGCTGATGTATCATTTGTCTTTTCCTTCCTGTTGTTGTGACATTCTCACACAGACGAAGCCCTTTTACCATTTGCTTCGCCAGCCTAGGTTTCATGGTGCCTTTACGCTTCTTGCATTCTTTTCTGCCAAACGCACACGAACAAATCTGCCGCATGGACACCACCCCTAATTATATATGACCGCCTGTCGAAAATCAAGATGAAATTAGCCAAATTTCATGTTTTACTTAGTACCCGAATGTGCCCTCTAGTGATTCATCCTTTTCAATCCAGTCTGCTACCTTTACAACTCGGTAATTATCTTTATCATCACGCACATATACAGTCTCGATTCCTGCATTTATGATCATTCGCTTACACATGGAGCAGCTGTTGGAATTTTTTACATATTCACCTGTATCTGCTTCTACTCCTGTCAAATATAAAGAGCTTCCGATCATCTGATCTCTTGATGCACTGATTATGGCATTTGCCTCAGCGTGAACGCTTCTGCACAATTCATAGCGCTCACCCCTTGGAATCTGAAGTTTCTGTCGGATACAAAACCCTAAATCAGTACAGTTTTTGCGTCCTCGCGGGGAACCGACATAGCCAGTAGATACCACCTCATCATTTTTTACGATAACAGCACCGTAGCGGCGTCTAAGGCAGGTTCCTCGTTGGGATACGATCTCTGCCAGATCCAGATAGTAATTGACTTTATCACGTCTCATGCAATATTACCTTCTTTCCCAGTTAACGTTAACTGTTAATGTCTTCGTTTCTTACGGTTATAATACACGAAAATAAGACCGCCTGTCAACTCTGACAGACGGCCTTGAATTTTAACTATTTATACAAGACGACGATATCCGATCGGCTGCTTGTTATAGAATACATTATCTACTACGATACCTCTCTCTGCACTTGCTGCATGAACCATCATGCCGCCGCCGATATAGATTCCTACATGGCCTGAGAAGCAGATAAGATCACCTGGCTGCAGCTGCTCGTATGATACAGCCTGTCCATAGTTGATCTGTTCGCCGGAGTAGTGCGGAAGGCTGATACCGAATGCTGCGTATACGTTCATGGTAAATCCAGAACAGTCAACACCGCCTCCTGGTGTCAGGTTTGTACCGCCCCATACATAATTACACTGTCCTACCCACTGCATTGCATAGTCTACGATAGACTGTCCATTACCGCTTGGAGCTGGTGCTGGTGCCGGTGCTGCCGGCTGAGTCTCCGGTGCCGCTGGCTGAGTCTCCGGGGCTGGTGCTGGAGCTGCTGGCTGTGTCTCTGGTGCTGGTGCTGGAGCTGCCGGCTGTGTCTCTGGGGCTGGTGCCGGTGCTGCCGGCTGAGTCTCTGGTGCCGCTGGCTGTGTCTCTGGTGCTGCCGGCTGGGTTGCCTGAGTCGGTGCCGGGTTTGCATATACTTCAAGGTTGGAGCTAAAATCACCATAATACATGGTTACAACATTGTAGCCCTCCTGCTTTAAGGTCATACCTACCTGTGGTGAATACCATCCATCGTAAATATCCTTTACAGTTCCATCACTGTAGCTTACTCTTACAAACAATTCTGCGGTGTAGACAACATCACCCACATACTTTGTACCGCCCTGATAGCAAGCCTCAATGCCTGTTACAGATGCTGCAGTCGGAACTTCTACACTTATGGTTTCATCAGATGCTGAGCTGCTTGGTGCTGCAGTCTCGCCTGTACCATTTGTTACATTTCCTTCAGAAGATGCATCTGTGGATGGCTGTGTCTGAGTTTCCTGTACAGATTCTGCTGCTGAGGATTCTGCCGCTGCCTCGCTTGATGCTACTGATTCTGCAACCTGGGTAAAGTAGCCGGAATCTGATGCTAACTTATATGCTGCATCTGCAAGTGCAAGTGCGCTTTCCTGCTCCTGCTTAGATGTTGCTGCCAGATCTTCTAATCCAGAATCTGCTGCAAACTCACTGTAGTATCCAAGAAGCTCTGCTGCATAAACGATAGCTGCATATGCACGATAGTAGCCTTCGCCTGTTCCCTCTGCCATTGCCTGCTCGTATACGTTTCTGGAGTAGTTGATATCGATCATGAAGTTCTCCAGCTCCTGAGATACAAATTCATTGTCTACCTTCTGAGCCTGAGCGAACTGAGTCTTAATGGTGATACCGGACTTTGAAACATATCCAACCTCATCATTTGCAATATGTATCTTTACGAAATCACCCTGATCCTCGATGATTGCGTACTCTTCATCCTTGTATACAGTTCCAACAACATTTGCGCTGTCAGATGCACTGTCGCGAACATTTAACTGATCTGCTGTAACAACTGCATAGCGGTTCTGGATATTGTCCTCAGCAGTCTTGGCTGCTGTGCCAACTAATACGTAGGCTGCGCTTACATAACCTTCTACATCGCCGCAAGTGATACGATACCAGCTGCCTTCGCTGTTGTTTACGGAACTTTTGATGTTAACCTGGCAGTTACTGAAAAGTCTTCCGACTGTTACACTGCCTGTGGATGGCTGTTCACGCACGTTTAAGTAACCTGCTGCGCTTACCAGTCCTACATTAGAAGCATCTGAAGTGACAGCAACAGTAGCGGCCATAACTGTTTTTGGCTCTTCGGTTTTTGGCTCTTCGGTTTCTGTCTCACTCTCAGCCTCAGATGTTGCCTGAGCCTTAGGAACAAGATAATCTAAGATTGCCTCATCCGGAGTTTCCTCTCCTGCGTAGTAGTTATTCAATGTAACAGCCATGCCTGCGATTGCGCTCTCACCCTCAAGCTCACCTGCGGATGCCGGAGCAAAAAATGTACCAGACAGCATAGACGCTGCTAATATTGACGTAACAAATCTGTTTCCTTTGATCTTCATATATACCAAGCCTTTCTTTATAAAACCTCTTTACATTCTTATCTGCGAGCGAGTAAGCTTGCACTCCCTCGCTAGTTTCACAGTAACAATTCACGAGTGAACTATCACTAAATATTACAAAATTATTACACTTCGAGGGGCATTATAACAAAATTATTACGAGATGTCAAGTGAAATCGGGATAACGATTAAGAAAGAGAGCGCGTTTTTCGCCAAAAAAGCCACCTGCAATCGGTAATGTGACACTTTACTGTGCCTTTCCCGATATTAGGCGGCTCTTAATTATTTACTCTCTTCCTCTGAAGAAACTTCACTTACAACTTCCTTTGACTCATCAGACTCACTTGATTTTTCTTCTTTTGTTGATTCTTTCTCGCCAGTTTCACTTTCTGAAGTTTCCTCACCACTAGTTTCACTTTCTGATGTTTCTTCCTCGCTTGGTGCTACGTAAACCGGAGTTGTAAAGCGGATTGTGTCAATCACATCCTCATCTACCTTAAACTTGGAAGAATCGTCCTGAATCTCGGCATATTTCTCTGAGAACAATGCTGTCTTTCTGCTTTCGATCTCTGAATCTATGGCACTCTGACGTGCTTCCTCATCGTTATCATCAAGACAGCGGATGATGTAGATGCTGCCGTCATCGCTTCTATATACAGTGCATTCGTCTGTTGCCAGTGCCCATGCAGCTGCATTATATACAGCAGTTCCATCCTCACTAATGGAAATCTCAGAATTTGTTGCAGTAAAGTGACTGTCATTTTGATAATCACTGATAAAGTCTGCTGCATCATTTCCTTCCTCAAATTCCTTAAGGATCTTGTCTGCTGCATCGTTCATCGCATCCTGACGTTCCTGCTCTTCTTCTGAAAGTGTTTCTGCCTCAGTTGAATCTTCAGTGGATGCCTCAGAGGAAAGTTCCGAAACATTCTCGCTTGATGCTTCCTCAGTTGATACTGCCTCAGTTGATGCTTTTTCACTGCTTGCTTCTTCTGTGGAAGTCGTTACATCCTTGGATGCACTTTCTGATTCTGCTTCTGTATTCTCTATAGAAGATGCCTCTTCGCTGCTGTCTTCATCACTTGACACTTCTGTAGTTGCCCCATCGGCTGCTGTCGTCTCTGTCAGTTCACTTGGCGTCAGCTTTACATATGCGATCTTTTTGCGAAGGAACTCATCATCACCAACTGTCGTATCAACATCAGCAACAAGATCCATATAAACAAGATTTGCAATTGCATTCTCTGTATATGTCTTTTCAATCAGCTCATCTGTTGCGCCGACTGCTTCCAGATAATCCTCTGATTCTGTCTGAAGCTTTTCAATTGCCTCATCTACCTTTGCTTTTTGATCATCACTTAACTCAATGCCATTTTTCTTTGCATACTCATTTAATACAAGTGTCTGGCGAAGCTGTGACAGAGACATCTGCTTGATGTAATCACCGACTGTCATGCCTGAACCATCGCCCATATCGTTGCCGCAGATGTTTGATCCAAAATAGGATTCATAGGTATACTCCATGGAACGTATCATATAAGTAATCTCATCCAGCATGATATTTGTATCGCCAAATGAAACAGCAACTGTATCCTCTGGTGCCTTTTTCTCTAACTGTTCGCATCCGCCTAATGTACTAACGGCAGTAGCTGCTGCGAGGGCTGCTGCTGCATACTTCATAATTCGGTTCATAAATTTACCTCACTCTATTTCTATATTCTCTATCAACGCTCCGAAGTGCATCTTCTTTATCGGGCGCCTCGTGAACTTTGCTTTTCATTTTAGCATGATTTTATGAAACAATCAACGTTTTTATATCGCTTAACAGTTTTTTCAATGTTTTCAATGTCAGCATTTTTTCTTTGACTGCGCCATCTCCTGCCCTCAATAAGAAATAAGGATTGTCTTTGTCAAGCAGACGAAGTGCACCTCGGTAAGACTGTATCAGATCCGGCACACGCATCGTGTCAAATTTTGCTCTTGGATGCATGAACAGGCGAATCTCTGTTGACGAGGACTTGATTTCTTTAATATAAAGAGAATGCGCATCCGCACGAAGGATTGACACCTCAAGCAAGTTGGTGACTGGCTTTGGAACACTTCCAAAACGGTCGATAAGCTCGTCGATCATATCCATTGACTCTTCCTCTGTCTCGACTGCTGCAATACGCTTGTAGATTTCCATCCTGTCTTCTTCGTTTCGTATATAGCTGTCTGGAATGTAAGCGCTGATTGGAATGTCCACCGTTGTTTCAAAGGTTTCCTCCATCTCAAGCTCACCCTTTTCTTTTTTGACAGCCATATTTAACATCTTGCAGTACAAATCATAGCCTACTGCTTCCATATGACCGTGCTGCTCACTGCCAAGCAGATTTCCAGCGCCTCGAATTTCCAGATCACGCATGGCTATCTTAATACCTGAACCAAGATCAGTATACTCACGAATTGCCTGAAGACGCTTTTCAGCCTCTTCTTTTAAAATCTTGTTTCGCTGATACATGATAAAAGCATAGGCAGTGCGGTTTGAACGGCCTACACGTCCTCTTAGCTGATACAGCTGTGCAAGTCCGTAGCGGTCAGAATCGTGGATGATAATAGTATTTACGTTTGGAATGTTTAAGCCTGTCTCTATAATAGTTGTGGAAACAAGCACGTCTATATCACCGTTAACAAAGTCCATCATGATCTGCTCTAGCTGACGCTCTGACATTTGACCATGCGCAAAGGCAACATTTGCATCTGGCACAAGCTTTGCTATCTGTGCCGTAATCTGATCAATATCCTTGACACGATTATACACATAATAAACCTGTCCGTCTCTGGCAAGCTCTCTGTTTATTGCTTCGCGAACCATTTCCCAATTCATTTCCATTACATATGTCTGAATCGGTCTTCTCTCATACGGTGCTTCCTCCAACACACTCATATCGCGCACGCCTATCATACTCATATGAAGTGTTCTCGGAATCGGTGTTGCCGTTAGTGTCAGCACGTCAACGTCTTTTTTAAGCTGCTTAATCTTTTCCTTGTGTGTGACACCAAAGCGCTGTTCCTCATCAATAATCAAAAGGCCTAGATCTTTAAATACAACATCCTTTGACAGCACACGATGCGTTCCTATTACAATATCGGCAAGACCCTTTTTTAAGCGCTCAAGTGATGCCTTAACTTGTGCTGACGTGCGAAAGCGTGATAAAAGTTCAATTCGAATTGGATAGTCCTTCATTCGCTCAACAAATGTATTGTAATGCTGTTGAGCAAGAATAGTTGTCGGCACAAGAAATACGACCTGCTTACTGTCCTGCACAGCCTTAAAGGCAGCTCTGATGGCAATCTCTGTTTTTCCGTAGCCTACATCACCGCACACTAAGCGGTCCATGATTTTCGTGCTTTCCATATCAGCTTTTGTCGCATCAATTGCTGCAAGCTGATCTGCTGTCTCATCAAATGGTACAAGCTCTTCAAATTCTTTCTGCCATACAGTGTCTGTTCCATACTGATAACCGTGACCACTCTGGCGCACTGCATACAGCTCCACAAGCTCCTTTGCAATGTTGTTGACTGCTTTTTGAACACGGCTTTTTGTTTTTGTCCACTCCTGGCCGTTCAATTTGTTAAGCTTTGGCTGCTTAGACTCTGAATCAGCATACTTTTGTATCATATGAAGCTGTGTGACAGGAAAATACAGCTTTCCGCCATCACCATATTCTATCTTAATATAATCTTTTGTTACCTTATCCACAATCTGTCGCTCTGTTCCGCGATAAATTCCCAGTCCATAATTTTCATGCACCACATAATCACCAGGCTTTAGCTGCGCAAAATCACTTATTCGCTGACCCTGATAGTGGCTCTTTTTTTCTTTTTTCTTTTTCTTAACACCAAAGATATCGCTCTCTGTGATAACAGCAAATTTTAGCATCGGATATAAAAAGCCACGGTGAAGGTTTCCATAAGTAACCATGATCTCACCTGGATTTATCTTTTTATCCTCGTCCTCGCTGTAATATGCCAAAAGATCATACTCTATAAGCTGATTGACAATGCGGTTTGCACGAGTTCTTGACGGACACAAAAGGACAATTCGGTACTTTTCCTTCTTCCAGTGTGTCAAATCCTTAATCAAAAGTTCAAAACCTTCACGATATGTGTTCATGTTCTGAACATTTACTGCGTAGCTGTTTACCACCGTAAAGTCAGCCAGGCGGCTGTCAAGTGAAGACAGTGCTGCAACCTGACCGCGCTCAAAAGCAGCAAGCACATGTTTTGCCGGTGTTAAAAGTGCTGTCTGACCTGGCAAAAGAAAGCCCTGCTCCAGACGATTTTTCATGCTTTCCTCAAACTCAGCCTGCACACCATCACCGCGCTCTTTAAGACGCATCGGCTCATCAAGGAAAACTAACGTGTTCTTCTCATCAAAATATTCAGAAAGTTGAACAGTGCGCGGATAAAAATAGCTTATATAGCTGTCTGGTGCCTCTAATACAACATCTTCACCAAGTGCCTCTAATATGCGGTTTGTCTCCTCGCGAAGACGCTTCGCCTTGTCTGGCTCCTTTGCTTTTTTAAAGACAGCTAACTGGCTCTCAAGCTCATTTTGAATCATTCCCGCAGCACGCCGTCTTGCCGTATCATCTGCGATCACCTCTGCCGCTGGAAAAACAGATACGCACTCGATCTGATCCATTGAGCGCTGGCTCTGCGGTTCAAAGCAGCGAATCGTATCTATTTCATCTCCCCAAAGCTCGATTCTAACCGGAACCTCCATTGTCAATGGATATACATCAGCAATACCTCCGTGAACAGTAAACTGTCCTGGTTCCTCCACACGTCCTACACGCTCATATCCCATCACAGTCAGGTCATGCTTTAGCTTTTCAAGATCAAGCTCATCACCTTCTTTTAGCTTTATCACATGACTCATCAGCTGTTCAAACGGCACTGCCGCGCTCATGAGCGCATCCATTGTTGTGATGATAACCTTTGCCTCGTTTTGATAAAGTGCTGCAAATGCCTTCATGCGCTCTGCAATGATGGCATTTCCCTGCAGATCTGCGCTAAAAAAGATCAGGTCACGCGGTGGAATCACATAGACCTGACTGCAAAATAATTTATAATCTTCTTCAATTTCCCTTGCCCGCTGTTCACTGTACGTCACAACAAGCTGCACTTTTTTCTCTCCAAGAAAGGTGCTCATAAAATGCACCTTCTCGGAGTCAATACAGCCTGTCATGCCCACTGGATCTGTTCCCTTCAAAAAATCTCTTGAAAAGTCTTCATATTCCAGCAGGTCCGTCAGCGGATTTGCAAAAATACCCACAATTGACCCTCCTTATCATTATTTTGTTTTCTTCTGGTTATAATGATTCATGGTTGCCTCTAGTCCGTTGTTCATTAAGGAGCATACTGCATCTGCTGCTTCTTTGTAGCCGTCTTCCATTGCCTTTTTTTCTTCGCCCTGGAAATGACTAAGTACAAAATCTGCTAAATCCATCTTTGGCGGCTTTGCTCCGATTCCGACACGCACTCTTGGAAAATCCTGTGAATTGCAATGCAGAATGATATTTTTCATACCATTATGACCGCCTGCACTTCCTTTACCGCGCACGCGAAGCTGTCCTGGCTCTAGGTTAATATCATCATATACTACAATTAAATCAGAGATATCTGTTTTGTAGTAATTCATGACCTCCTGAATACACTCTCCGCTTAAATTCATGAAGGTCTGAGGCTTTACTAGAACAACCTTTTGTCCCTCAATCGCGCCTGTTCCAATTAAGCCCTTAAATTTTTTTGTTGTTACATCAATATTGTATTTGTCAGCAAGGTAATCAATAACCTCAAAGCCAACGTTATGTCTTGTTCCTCTATACTGTGCGGTTGGGTTGCCCAGACCTGCTATAATATACATGTTTTTCTCTCCTCTGTTAGTTCAATTTATTATACGGTCACTCATTCCAAGCGAATCGGCAAGTGCCTGCAGATCAAAATCTTCTGGCACTGTTATTCCATTTACAGGAAGCGGTCTGCGTCTGTCAAAGACATCATATACGTCAAACAGATCACTTGTGAGTACCTTCTCTGGATAAACCATCTGCTTAAACATCATCTGACCATCCATGTTGCGACGGCCCTGACGCATGTAATTTGAGCCATACTGTAGCCAGTACTGAGTACTGTCTACGTTGCAGAAATATCTAAAGCCTACATCCCAGAGCTTTTTGAATTTTTCATTTTCAAATGTATACCGTGATGGTCTCCAGTCTCCTACATCTGCTCCTAACGGATATAAAATAATATCTGTATCTCCGATTATAGATTCTACTTCGCGCTCCCACATATCTGTGTCCCATACAAGATGTTCATAGCTTGTACTTGTCATATTCAGATGACCCCAGCTGTGGCTGGCAAGCTCCCAGCCCAGATCGCGAATTGCCTGTGCAACTTCTCGTGCTGTCTGCTTGTCCTGCTCAATATTTTCATTTGGTGACGTATGATCTTCGCGCTTTTCTTTATCGTTTGCAGGTGTAGAAACGTAATAGTCACAATTTTCATTGTACCAGAAATCACTTGTGCGATAGCCTAAAATACCATCATATCCCGTAAATGCCAGAATACCCTTTGAACCCTGATAAGAAAAGTCAGGATGTGTTTCAATAAAATCCTCTAAAACAGTCAAAACGTCATAAGAACCATATGATACGCTTCCATCACGCTCAACATACTCATTTACAACCTTACCGTTTTCATCAAGACAGAGCTTTGTCGCAAATCCAGTTCCTGTCATATACTCATAATAGCATACATCGTCTTCGGAAAGTACAAATGGCTTTTTTCCTCTCGGAAGATAAATTGGCTGCTGCACCATCTGCATGGTGCCGTCTGGCTGCGTTTCCATCTTTGCAATCTTATGAAGGCTTATCAAAACATAACCCTTGTCATACATAGACTGCATTATATCCTTAAATTCTTCGATAGTTGTCATTACCTGATCATAATCACTGCTCTTATAGCTAGCAAATGCAAGCTCGCTGTCAACAATAAGACTATGGAAAAAGATATGCGTAATCTTATCATAGTCTGTCCACTGTACAGCCTGTGATTTCAAACTCTCATAGCTTTGAATGCAGCTAACATATGTTTCATTATCTGCATAGCCAGGTATTGACTGAATCTGCGCAATTGCACCGTCATAATCGTACTGCATTGCCTTTAAATTAGCAGCCTGTACTACTGGATCACTGCTTTGTACAAGAGCACCATCCGCAGCCGCCTCTGTTGCCTTCCATGTTTCGTATTCCACAGGTGCTTTCGTCGATGATGCCCGATCTGGCTGCACATGTGGAAGCGTCACTGGGCGCAGGCATACCCATGCCACTACACCAAGACCTGCACATGCAATTACAAGCAGCACCAAAAGTATTACAATAGGCGCACCTGATTGGCCTCTTTTTATTTTCTTTTTCTGATAGTCTTCCCAGCTGCGTCTTTTCTTTGCCATTTGTTCCTCCATTTTCTTTGTTTACGGCACTGGAACGGTCATTCCCTGAAGTACATATTTTGTATCAGT
>OIWU01003131.1_pt1 | contig 13087 bp, 8 predicted proteins | sample 1587711 | NCBI WGS metagenome assembly OIWU01 (sample SAMEA3888909, study PRJEB22519) | human gut metagenome | biome: human gut; feature: human-associated habitat; material: faeces | place: Denmark | collected 2010 | reverse complement strand
GAGGGGAGCCCCCTCTAGAGAAGGGTTCCCCTCTCCCTCCCAACATTCGCGTTTACGCCTTTTCCATCTCGTCCAGAATGGCCCGGGCCGCATCGGCGGGGACGGGGGCCTTGGTGATGGGGCGGCCTACGACGAGGAAATCGCTGCCGATGCGCACGGCCTGCGCGGGCGTCATGATGCGGCGCTGGTCGTCGGAAGCGGAGCCGGATGCCGGGCGGATACCGGGCGTCAGGCACATCAGGCCGGGGCAGCGGGATTTGATGGCTTCGACTTCGTGGCCGGAGCAGACCACGCCGTCCAGCCCCCACGCCTGGCCGCCCGCCGCGAGATCGGCGGCAAGGCCGGAAAGGTTCTCTCCGTAACCGGGCAGTTCGCCGGGGGCCATGCTGGTGAGCACGGTCACCGCGAAGAGCAGGGGCTTGGGGCCGCCTTCCTCGGCGCTTTGCCTGACCGCATCGACGGCGGCATGGATCATGCGTTCCCCGCCGAGCGCGTGGAGGGTGATGAGGTCGACGCCCATGAGGCAGGCCGAACGCACGCCGCCCGCGACCGTGTTCGGGATGTCGAACATCTTGAGGTCGAGCATGACCTTGAAGCCCATATCCTTGAGCTTCTTGACGACGGCGGGGCCTTCGTGGGTGAAGAGTTCAAGGCCGACCTTCATCCAGATTGGGCAGCCGCGCAGGGATTCGGCGGTGGCGAGGGCGTCTTCGGCGTTGGTATAGTCGAGGGCTGCAATGAGTTGCGCCATGAGTTCATCCTTCCAGAATGGTGTTTGCCAGCCCCGGGCGGTGTGCGGGGTGGAGCGTCGAGGCAAGGTAGACCGCGCGCAGCTCGTCATAGGCCTTGTCCAGATTGTCGTTGACGATCCATGCATCGAACCAGTGGGCCTGGCGGATTTCGGAGGCGGCGTTGGACAGGCGGCGGGCGATGCTCGCCTCGTCGTCCGTGCCGCGCCCGCGCAGCCGGCGTTCCAGTTCGCTCAGGGACGGCGGCAGGAGAAAGACGTATTGCCCGCGCGGGAGCGAAAGGTGCAGCTGGGCCGCGCCCTGAACGTCGATGTCGAACAGGACGTCCTGCCCGGCTTTCAGGGTTTCGAGCACGGGGGCCAGCGGCGTCCCGTAATAATTGCCGTGCACGTTGGCCCATTCCGCGAAAAATCCGGCTTCCCGGCGGCGGAGGAACTCTTCGACCGAAAGGAAATGGTAGTCCTTGCCGTCCGTTTCATGGCCGCGCGGGGCCCGGGTGGTGCAGGAGATGGAATAGGCGAAGTTCGGGAATTCGTCCCGCAGGCGTTGGATGAGCGTTGTCTTTCCCGTCCCTGAAGGAGCGCATACGACGAGCAGCACTCCGGAGCGGGCGGTTATGGTTGGCGTCGTATCAGGCATTGTCCTCCTCCTGCATGAAACGTTGACCCAGAGTGTCCGGCAGGATGGCGGAAAGGATCACGTGATTGGAATCGGTTATGATGATGGAACGGGTTTTCCGGCCTTGGGTGGCGTCCACCAGGCGGCCTTCCGTGCGGGCATCCTCACGCAGGCGGCGCATGGGAGAAGACGCCGGGTTGATGATGCCCACGACGCGGGAAGCGACCACGAAATTGCCGAACCCGAGGTTGATGATCCGTTCTTTTGACATGGTTATTCCAAATTCTGGACCTGCTCGCGGCATTTTTCCAGTTCGTTCTTGAAGTCCACCACAAGGCGGGACGTCTGGGCGTCCTGAATTTTGTTGCCGCAGGTGGCGATTTCGCGGAAGCACTCCTGAAGCGTAAAGTCAAGGCGCCGTCCGGCGTCGGTCCCGATTTCAAGGAGATCGCGCAGGCGTTCCAGATGGGCATGGAGGCGGGTGAGTTCTTCGCTGACGTCGAGCTTGTCCGAGAGGACGACCATTTCCTGAAGGAAGCGGCCTTCTTCCAGTTCACCGTTGACGGCGGCGAGGGCTTCGGAAAGACGCTCGCGGAGCACGGCGAACCGTTCTTCCTTGATCTCGGGCGCGCGTTCGTCGATGCGCGAAACCCATTCTTCCATCTGGGCGATGCGGGAGGTCATGTCGCGGGCCAGTGCCGCGCCTTCCGTTTCGCGGGATTCGTTCCAGTCCTCAAGCGCGGCGATAAGGCCCTCTTCCAGGCGTTCTTCCATTTCGTCGTCCCCGTCCTCGCTTTCGCGTTCCCAGAGCGTGGGGATGGCGAACAGGGCGTTGTAGTCCGGCTCGAAGGTGTCCCCGTGCAGGTCCGCGAGCGCGGCCACCTGATCCAGCATGGCCGAAGCCTGCGCCGCGTCAAAACGGAGGTTGGCCGCCGCGCCGCGCTGCTGGAGCGTGAGGGTGATTTCCATGCGGCCCCGCGCGGCAAAGCGCCGGACCACGCGTTCCAGACGGGATTCCAGCCCCCGCGCCTGAAGAGGAAGCCGCCATTTGAGATCCAGATGGCGGTTGTTTACACTCCGTATTTCCCACGTTTGCGTCCAGTCCGCGTCTTCCATGACGCAACGGCCGAAGCCGGTCATACTCCGCAACATAGGTCCTCCTTCGGGCTATCAGCGTTGGGGATGGCTATCCGCATTATGTTACGGCATAAAGTTTTTCGGCACAAGAGCGGGAGAGGTTTGTCCGGCACTGGCTTCCCGTTTGATTTCAGTATATCCTCAATCCGATATGGGAATATGCCGTGGAAAGGAACTTGTCCGCCGCTTTTTCGGCGTTTATTGTTCTTTTCCAGATAATACAAGGTATTTTGTCTTTTGAAGCGGGTTTTGGCAGTTGTTCCGGCCGTGGAATGCCGCGCGTGGAAATCCGCCCGTCGCTTTTCTTCACGTTCTTAATCAAGCAACAGGATGGGATGCCTATGGCCGTTCTTTGCGTGGAAGACCTCGATCATCTGGTGCTTACAGTCGCCGACATCAAGGCCACGTGCCGTTTTTATCAGCAGGTGCTCGGCATGACGCCGTTCACGTTCGGCAACGGGCGCACCGCCCTTTCGTTCGGCAACCGTAAGATCAATCTTCATGAAGTGGGCAAGGGGGATCTCCCTCAGGCCCACAATCCTCTTCCGGGCACGGCGGATTTGTGCTTCCTTTCCCGGACGCCGGCCGTTGAAATGCTGGATCACCTCAAAGCCAATGGTGTCCCTGTGGAAGAGGGGCCGGTGCGGCGCGAAGGCGCCCTCGGGCCCATTACCTCCGTGTATTTCCGTGACCCTGACGGAAACTTGATCGAAGTGGCGAATTATACGGAAGCCTGAGCTTCCGCGAGGTCTGTCATGCGCGTTTTGCCTTTCACGAAGTATTCTCCTTGCGGAAACACGACCATTCTTGTCCGGGAGTCCTCCTTGTCTCCGGCGGACAGGGCCCGCGTCGCCGCCGAAATCATTGCTCCGGGGCATCTGGAAGCGGAGCAGGCCGGGTATGTGGACACCGCCGCTCCCGTCCCGAGGCTGGACATGATGGGCGGGGAGTTCTGCGTGAACGCGACCCGTGCCTTTGCGGCGCTGCTTGCCGAAGAGGGGAAGCTCAGCCCGGAAAGCGGCGGGCTTGGCGGGATCGTGAGCGTATCCGGGATGCCGGAACGCCTGCGCGTCCGCGTCCGGCGTCTGGCCGCCCACCGTTTCGAGTCCTCCGTCCTCTTGGATCTGCCGCAAGCGCCCCCGTTGGAGAACGTGGCTCCGGGCATGTATCTTGTCCGGGTGCCGGGCATTGCGCATCTGGTGCTGGATGCCGCCGCGCATCCGCTCCCCGCCGACAAGGATCGGGACACCGCCGCGCTGTTTGCCCGTTTCGGGCTGTTGGGTGAGGATGCCGCCGGGTGCATCTGGCTTCATCGTGAACCGTCCGGCCTGCGGATTACGCCTTTTGTATGGGTACGCGGGACCGGGACGACCTACGCCGAGACGGCCTGCGGTTCCGGGACATTGGCTGCGTCCATCGTCTGCCGGGGCGTTTACGGCGACGGGGGGGAGCTGTCGCTGATGCAGCCGGGCGGTGAGCCGCTGCGTGTCGTGCCGGACGGATCCGCCTATCCCGGAGGTTGGGCCGCGTGGGTCGGCGGGCCTGTCAGGTGCATAGCCTGGGGGGATGTTTTTGTGGAATGTCTGGATGGAGAAGGGAGAACCGGGGGGGACCCCCATCCCTCCTCTTCCCAAGACTTTCGACCGTATCGAATCTCTCATCTCAAGCGGGGGAATGGCTGCATTTTGGGGAGAAAAGCTTCTGATACGGCGCGGGTTGCTCGGAACGATAATCATGTTTTTGTATTTTATCGTATTTATTGGAAATAATAAACATCTTTACAGGTAATCACCTGATGCAGGCAGAAGTGATCCGTTTCCTTCCAAACGAAGTGCGGAAGGAGACGGATCACACTCGCCGGGGTCCGGGGGGGCGCTTGCCCCCCCGGGCAGGGTCAAGGGGCGGCAGCCCTTGCCGCCGGAGGCATCATCCCTACCCCGGCCACGGTTGCGCAAAGGCCCGGGGGGACGTACAAGCGAGCCATGCAATACAAAACAATACTCTTTGATCTGGACGGGACGCTGACGGACTCGGAGCCGGGGATCGTCAATTCGGTACGGTACGCGTTGCGGAGCTTCGGGATGGAAGCGGAACCGGCGACGCTGCGGTCGTTCATCGGGCCGCCGCTGTACGACTCGTTCCGGGGCACAATGGGCATGAGTGACGCGGATGCGAAACGCGCCGTGGACACCTACCGCGTGTATTTCCGCGATAAGGGGATTTTCGAGAACGCTCCGTATCCGGGGGTGCCTGAAATGCTTGAAGCCTTGCGCGCTGCGGGTAGGCGGCTCATCGTGGCGACCTCGAAACCGGAGGTGTTCGCCAAACGCATCGCGGAGCATTTCGGGTTTGCGGGGGCGCTGGAGGGCGTATACGGCGCGGATATGGAAGGGAAACGTTCCTCCAAAATCGACGTGATCCGCTATGCCATGCGGGAGCGGGGCATAACCCCGTCGAGTGCGGTCATGGTGGGCGATCGGAAGTACGACATCACGGGTGCGCGTGAGGCCGGGCTTGCGGACATAGGCGTGCTGTACGGCTACGGATCGCGGGAGGAACTCGTGGAGGCCGGTGCCACGCGGCTGGCGGCAAGCGTTGCGGATCTGCGGGAAATGCTGAGTCCTTCGGACGGGTGAGGGCCTTGTGGCCGTTTTGCGCGATGCCTATGCGCAGAGCGCAGGACAGGAAAACTCCGCCATCCGTGCCAACAGTTTTCATGTGTTGCACAAAAAAGCCATAGGGGCGTCATGAAGCCGTCGCGTTGTGGGGGATACATCCGGATCCACGGAACAACCCCCGCAAGTGAGGAATGGTATGAACACCTCTCAATTGGCTGCATTGCGATGGATGATGGAACGGGAACTTTCGGCGTTGCGGTCGCCCCGGATGTCTCCGGAGATTTCTCTCAAATGTCCCGATGAAAACGAACTGGCCTCGCGTCTGAGCGAGCGTGCGGTGGATGAGCGGCTGACCGCCCGGCGCGTCGAGCGTATCCGGGATCTGGAGAACGCCCTGCGGCGTATCGAGGTCATGGATTACGGCGTCTGTGAGGCGTGTGGGGAGCCCATACCGCTCCTGCGGCTCTTGGCGTCGCCTTCGGTACGGTACTGCGTGGCTTGCCAGCAGGAACTCGAAGAAGAGGAGCGGGCCGTGGTCGTCACCGGATCATTTGACGCTCCGCGTCCCCGGCGTACAATGCCGCCGCGTCCCGTCACCCCGCCTATGCCCTTTTTCCTGCCCCGGCGCAGACAGGCAAGCCATTGATTCGAGCAGGATCAATGGCTTTTTTTGAAGAAGTCTGGGCGAAGAGCGTGGACTGCGGCTTCACTCGGGGCCGTGGGGTATGCCCATCCTCCGTGGGCAAGAAAGGGGAGAGCGTCAAGTGGCGATTACCCCGTGTGCATAGAGGGAGTGGGCTGGCCAGACACTCGCGGCGCCCCCAAACGGATTATTGCCGATAGGGCGGGATGCGATTTCCCCGCTTTTTTTGTTGCTGTGAAGGTTGGGTAAAGCGGGTCGGCGATGTTTGAGAAAGGGGTCCCGTCCCGGCAAAAGCGCCGGGACGGGACCCTTTGTTTCAGAATTGATGGATAAGGTGTTTGGTGCAGCCGGAAGGCTTCCGGCTGCGTTTCAGGATCAGCCTTGTCCGTGGTTCAGCGTGTTCTGGACGATCTGCTGCGCCAGGTCGTCAGTGGCCGGCGTACCGGACTGCACGAGGATCGTAATGTCTCCGTGGTCGCTGTGATGGGTGAACTCGGCGTAATTGCCGAGGCTGATTCCGTGTTCCTCTCCTCCGATAGCCGTCGGTGCCCAATCCCCGGAGAGGTGGAGCTTATCGCCCTCTATGGAGATGCCGATGCTCTTCAGATCATCCAGATTCGTAAGGCTCAGGCTGTCCGGCTTGGACGTGATGAGCACTTCGATATCGCTCTGGATGGGATTGTTGTCCGGGTTGGCGAACAGGCTGTCCAACGTGTCCTTTTCGGCTCCGACAAGGAAGTCGATGCCTTCACCGCCGCTGGCGTGGGCCATGCCCTGGTTGTAGACGAGGATATCGTTTCCGGCCCCGCCGTAGAGCGAGTTGTGGCCCGTCCCGCCGTCGAGGTAATCGTTACCCGCGCCGCCGTACAGGATGTCGTCGCCCGTGCCGCCGAAGATCTGATCGTCCCCTTCGCCGCCGAACAGCCAATCGTTGCCCGCGCCGCCGTGGATGACGTCGTCGCCGCCTTCGCCGAAGATCACCTGTGAATGCGCCGCTGTCTGGTCGCCGAGCGTATCGGCTCCGGCGTGGCCGAGTTGCGTGTGCAGATCCGTCAGGTTGATTTCCAGCGAGCCGTTGGAATGGCCCTCATGACCGCTTACGGTATATCCGAAGGATTCCTTCAGGGCGGAACCGTCGGCTTGTGCCTGCGCCAGCTTGTGGAGGCCGTCCTCCGAGGTGTCCAGAGTGTAGGTGTACTGTCCGGTTTCCGCATTGAAATGCAGGCTCCCGAATTCTCCCTGGATGTTGCCGTCCACGGCCTTGTCGAAGGCGTAGGCGAGCTGGTGTCCGTCCGCATCCATTCCGGGCAGATGATCGCCCTGGGCCATGCCCGGCGTCAGGTTGCCCAGATCCATGTCTGCAGGGGGTGTACCCGTGCCCATAAAGCTCACAGACAGGGAATCTTCGCCTGCCGGGGTCATCGCCGTGGCATGGCCGTCATTGACGATGATCTGGAAGTCATGCGTCACGAGGCTCCCCAAAGCGGCCCCGGCTATGGCCTCTGGGCTGGCGGTGAAGGCGTAGTGCCAGTTGCCGCCGTCGCCCTGCGTCAGCTCGAACGTGCCCAGGCCGTCGATGGTGACGGTGCCGTGCGTGCCGGTGGAATCCAGCGTTACGCCGTGTGCCTTGCCGTCGACGCTGATGGCGAAGGAATGCGTATCGTAGAAGGAGCCATCGGCCTTTACATCGGCATCGGTGAAGATGAAGGACCCCGTGGTTCCGTTGTCGGTGTGCGACTCCGTGATCACCGGGGCGTCGTTGGTGCCGGTGAGATTGACGGTGATGGTCTGGGTGGCCTTCCCGCCGTTGCCGTCGTCCACGGTGGCCGTGAACGTTTCTGTGTACTTGTCTCCCTCTCCGAGCGCGTCGCTGGTCAGGGTGTACTTGTAGTTGCCGTGTTCATCGATGGTCAGCGTACCGTACTTGCCTTCGGCTGCTGCACCGTTTTCCGCCTCGGCCGCTCCGGAGGGCCTGACCGAGAAGGTGTGCGTGTCATAGAAGGTTCCGTCGGCCTTCTTGTCCGCATCGTTGAACGTGATGGTACCGGTTATTTCGGCCTGCCCGCTGGCCAGTTCCGTCAGGTTGAGCACAGGGGTAGGGCTGGTGATCACAGGGGCGTCGTTGGTGCCCTGAATCTGGATCTGCAGGTCGGAGGGCGTCGTGGTTTGCGCTCCGTAGGTGTCGACGGCGACGACGTTGAAGTGCTCGTGGGCCATTTCGCCAGCGCCAAGATGCTGCGCCTGCCCGTTGTTGAACGTGTAGGTGTAGTTGCCGTCCTTATCGATGCTGATGGTGCCGTACTTGCCGGTGAGCGAGTCGACAAGCTCGCCCTTGTCGTTCACGAACTTGAAGGCAACGACGTGGTCGCCTTCGTCGTATTCGCGGGCCGTCACCTGCCCGGTCACCTTGGAGACGCCGCCGTCTTCAACCAGCGGAGCCGGGGTGGCGATGATGACGTGCTCGCCGCTCGTGATGACGGGGGCGGTGTTGGTGCCTTCGATATTGACGACGAGTTCCTTTGTATCTGACCGTCCTGACGTGTCAGTGACGGTCACCATGATGGAAGTCTCGTACAAACGGCCCGCCGCCATCTTGAGCACGGTTTCGGACGTGTTGTCGAGCGTGAACGTGTATGCACCGGTCGTGGGATCGATGGTGAACGTACCGTATTCGTTGGTTATTTCAGTAAGAGGATTGCCGTCGGCACCCTTACCGAAGGAGTAGGTCAGGTGCCCCTGATCCGCGATATCCTTGTCGAAGCCCACGGCGGTGTCACCAACGGCGTCAGCGTCGCCTTCGCGCACGGAGAGGACCTTGCCGAGTGTGAGCTCGGGCGTGTCGTCGGTGCCCTTGACGTTGACCGTTACATCAACGGTCGTCGTTTCCCCGTGCTTATCCGTCACGGTGATCGTGAAGGTTTCCGCAATGCTGCTCTTGGCATCGAGGCCCTGCACTTCCGGGTCGGCATTGTTCAGGGTGTAGATATACTTTCCGGTAGCCGGATCGATGTGCAGCGTACCGTACTCGCCTTCCACGACCGTTCCCTTGCCGTTGATGGAAAAGTGCAGGTTGTTCAGCCCTTCGTCATCCTTGATGATATCGTTCAGGTTGCCTTCCTGCGAGACGGTCACGTCCTCCACAACGTTCAGGACGTGCTCGCCCGGAACCACTTCGGGGCCGTGGTTGGTGCCGTTGATGGTGACGGTAATCTCCTGCTTAACCACCTCGCCGTGTGCGTCACGCACGTAGATGATGAACGAATCGGGCAACGTCTTGCCCTCAGTGAGATGGTCGGGCAATTTTGCCCCGTCGGTCGTGTAGGTGTAGGTGCAGTTGCCGTCCTTATCGAAGGTCAGCGTGACAGTGCCGTACTTGGTCGTCAGCGTGTTGTTTCCGCCCTCGAAGTAGTACTTGAGCGTCGAGGTTTCGGTTCCCTCAGGGAGGGGCTTCCCGTCAGTTCCCAAAAGCTTGTCGATGTCATGCGCCTTCAGGGTTCCTGAGGTCGTCAGATTGCCCAGCCCATCGTCGCCTTCCTGAATCGTCATATTCTGGTAGCTGTCGATGACCGGTGCGTCGTTGGTGCCGTGGATGGTGATGGTGATCTTGGAATCCGTCTCCTTGCCGTTGAGCATGACGTCGAAGTCTTCCTTCACCGTCTGCCCTTCGGCGAGGTCTTGCACCTTGCCCGGCTTGCCGTTTTCGCCGTTGTACAGGGTATAGGTATACTTCCCGGTAACGGGATCGACGATGAGGTAGCCGTACTTGCCTTCCGCGGTTACGAAACCGTCGGCGGCGCTGCTCTGGATTTGCTTTCCGGTTCCGAGCCCAAACTCATCCTTTTCTTCGATGCCGAAGACGCGGTCGGGAGGCGTTCCGGTGTGCCCTTCGCCGTCCCACTTGGCATGGAGCTGGCCTTCGAAGATCAGGCCTTCCGTGACATCAGGCGTTTGCGGCAGATCCCTGCCGTCCTCGACCACCGTGCCGTTGAACTCACTCTTGTCGGCGTCGATGATGAGGCCCGCTCCGCCGTCCCATCCACCCTCGCCGCTGTCGGGCTTATGGATGTTGATGGTGAGCTCCTTCTGCTCCTCGGAAACCTTGCCGTGGGGGTCGACCACCACGACCTTCGCGCCGTCGGGCAGCATCTCGCCGGTCTGGAGTTTATTGAGGGCTTCGTCGAGCTCCGTGCTCTCGTTGTCCAGCGTATACTTGTAATGCGTGATGATCGAACCGTCCGCCGCCGTCTCGTAGGTGAGGACGATGGTGCCGTATTCGGTCTTGAGTTCCGTGACGGGCTTCCCATCCTTGCCGACCAGCATGAAACGGAGCTGGCCGTCCGGATCGTCCACGTCGGTCGCGCCGGAGAGGGTCCCCGTGAAGACCACGCCGGGGACGCCGCCGTCGCTTCCATCGGGATCGTCGAAGGCGTCCTGCTTCACGTCGCCCTCAAGGCCGGTAACCGTATCCGTAAAGGTCGGGGCGTCGTTGGTGCCCTTGATGGTGATGGTGATGTCCTTCTCGACGATCTTGCCGCCTTCGATCTCCACCTGCACCTTGAAGGTTTCGGTCTTGACGTCGCCATCGTTCATGGACTGGACGATCTTCGAGCCGTTTTCGGTCAGCGTATAGGTATACTCGCCCGTTTCCGGATCGATGTTCAGCGTGCCGAGCGGCTTGCCGTCCGCGCCCGTGGCGAAGCCGGTCTGTCCCTTGTTCGTCCACGTCAGGCTGCCGCCGATATCCTCGGCATCGACCCTGCCGCCCAGCGTCAACTGTCCGGTGATGGAGGGATCATGGCTGTGATCGCCTTCCGAAGGCGTTACGATCGCGCCGTTATCCTCAGATATCACCGTGTTATTGAAGCTGATGGTCGGCATATCCGCCGTTCCGGTAACATCGATGACCAGCTTGCCGGAGCTGTGGGCCCCGAGCGGGTCGGTGACGCGGACGTCGAACACTTCCTGTGGGAGCTTGGAATCGGTGAGGCTCTGGCCTGCATTCAGCTCCTTCAGCAGCTCGGGCTTGGTGATCTCGTAGGTGTAGCTGCCATCCTGATTGAGCTTGAGGATGCCGTACTTGCCTTCGATGATCTGCACCAGCTTGCCGCCGCTCTCGATGCTGTAGCTGAGGTTGCCCGCCGCGTCGCCGTGGCTCTTGTCGGGGTCGTGGGCGCTCAGGTTTCCCGAAAGGGTGTGGCTGCCGTCTTCCTGCAACACGCCTTCACTGGTCTGGTCGGAAGTGATCTTCGTGAAGGTCTTCCCGTTCGCGTCGGTGACGACTTCGGCGATGACGTCCCCGTTTTCGTCGGTGAAGACGGGCCGGTCATTGGTGCCCTTCACGTAGACATCCACGTCCTGCGTGGGGATGAGGTTCGAGTTGCCGGTATTGATGTTGAACGAGCCGTCCGCGTTGGCGCCGCCGTTCACGAGGGATTCGTGGGCGGAATCGTAGACGCCGACCTTGAGGTTGTCGAACAGCTTTTCACGCTGGCCCGCGTCGAGGGCGTCGAGGTTCGCGGCTTCCTTCGTGCCCGGTTCCGGCAGGATGAAGGAGTAGACGATCTTGGACACGCCGTTCTCGGTGGCGACTTCGGCGTGCAGGGTCCCGTAGTCGGTGTGCAGGTCGCCCGCGTAGAACTTGCCGCCCACGACGAACCCGGCGATCAGATGCCCCGCGCCCTCTCCTGTGTCGACCTGCTTGACCTCGAAGGAGCCGAGCGCGTGCCCGCCGCTGTTGAAGTGGCCGTCCACGAGCTGGCCGTTGACGTCCACATCCGTATTGGTGTTGGGCACGACGCCCGCCTCGGTGATTTCGGCCATGATCGCGTTGGGCAGCTTGCCCACGAGGATCGGGGCGTCAGCGCCGCCCGTCACGTTGATGGTGACGTGCTGCTGCGACCACGCGCCCTTTTCGTCGCGCACGAAGATGGTGAATTCATCCGTGTACTTTTCGCCGTAGACCAGGTCTTCGTTCGGCGTGTAGGTATACTTGCCGGTGGACGAGTCGATGGTGAACACGCCGTGCCCGGTTTCGATCCGGGTATGAGCGTTGCCCATGCCCTTGTCGCCGTCAAAGGCCGCCTTCAGGTCATTGATGTCGGCACTGTCCGCGTCGCCGATATGGCCTCCGGCGATGCCGTAGGTCAGCCTGGAACCGAAGTCCACGTCCGTTCCCTTGGCATTGGCCGAGAAGGACTTGTCATCTTCGGTCATGGTGATTGTGGCGTGGGTCGTCGCGTTTCCGTCGGGCGTCGTACCCGTGGAAATAACGAGGCGGTGATCATCGCCGCCGAGCAGTTCCAGTTCGGGCCGATCGTTGGTGCCCTTGATGGTGACGCCGAATGAACCGTTGAAAACGCCGCCGTGCGGGTCGGTGACTGAGAAGTTGATGGTCCGGTTGGAGGAGTTGTCCGCGCCGAACATGTTCACGATCATGCTGCCCGCCGAGCCGTCCGGGGGCAGGGTAAAGGAGTATGAACCGTCCGGGTTGACGGTCAGGGTGCCGAGCGCCACCTGAGAGAGGATGGAAGCCGCGTTGCCGTAAGTGAGATCCTGATTCTGTCCCAGCAGCCCTTCGGCTCGAAGCTGCGCTTCGAGCTTGTCGAAGGCGTCCTTCGGGAAGTTGGAGTTGAAGAGGGTGGCCCTGACGTTGTTGAAGTCTCCGCCATTGCTCAGCAGGTGAGTCATGGTCCACGTGCCGTCGGCATTGTGGCTCGGCGTGCCGCAATTGCCCGAGCCCCGCAAGCTGATCTTGAACTGATCCTCTCCGGTTCCGAACCCCTTGCTGATGTCGTCGTCCACGTCCTTGAGGTTCGTTATATTCAGCGTACCGGAGGTGACCCGGTGCTCGCCATCACCGAGGGTGCCGTCCGTATCGGCCGTGGTCGCGGTGTTGCCGTCATGGACACCCGCCTCCTTGACGGTGATGCCCTGCATCGTGGCGGAAGGCCGGTCGTTGGAGCCGTTGATCACGACGGTGACGTCATGCGTGCTCGAAGCCGTTTCGCCGTGGGAATCCTTCACGCCGATGGAGAAGTCGAGTTCCACCTTGTCGCCGAGCTGGAGCTGATCGGTGGCGTTGCCGGTGGATTCGGCCTTCGTGAACGTGTACTCGCCGGTCTTGGTGTCCAGATGGAACGTGCCGTAGTCGGTTACGATGGTTCCGTCCGGCTTGACGGAGGTAACCGTGATCTCGGTCTTCGTACCGTCGGCGAGCGTCAGATGGCCGATCACGTCGCCCTTCCCGAACGTGACGGGGTTGTGAGCCTTGTCGGAGAAGTAATACGTCAGCTTGCCCTGATCGCTGGTGTCCACGTCGGTGG
>OIWU01003122.1_pt1 | contig 13108 bp, 7 predicted proteins | sample 1587711 | NCBI WGS metagenome assembly OIWU01 (sample SAMEA3888909, study PRJEB22519) | human gut metagenome | biome: human gut; feature: human-associated habitat; material: faeces | place: Denmark | collected 2010 | reverse complement strand
GTATTTGGCGAGGAAGGGCTTGTCGATAAGGTCTTCGGTGATCATCACGTAGGCCAGCGCCGCGCTGAGGGCCGCGTCCGTACCCGGGCGGATGGGAATCCATTCGTCGCCCACGGACACCATGGAATCGGTATAACGCGGATCGATGATGATGACGCGGGTGTTACGGGTGAAACGGGCGTGCTGGAGCGTTTTGGCCTTGCACCCCGACATGCGCGTTTCCGAGGGGTTGTTGCCGAAGAATACGGCCAGTTCGCTGTTTTCCATGTCGGAAAGCGAGTTCCCGTCAACCCAGCTCCCGCCGTACAAATAGGGCATACCTACCGTGATCTGGCAGGTGGAGTAGTCCGAATAGTGGTTCAGGTAACCACCCACGAGATTCATGAGCCGGGCCACGGGCGTGGCGGCCGGAGGCCAGCTTTTGCCCATGGTGCTGCCGAGGGCACCCGTGCCGTAGTTGAGATAGACGGCCTCGTTGCCGTAGGTGTCTATGGTGCCGCGCAGCCTTTGTCCGATCTCCTTGAAGGCTTCCTCCCAGCTGATACGTTCGAATTTGCCTTCTCCTCTGTTGCCCACTCGGCGCAGGGGATAGGGGATGCGCTGTTCGGCATAGATGCGCTGACGCATGGAGCGCCCGCGCGGACAAGCACGGAGCTGCTGCATACCGTAGCGGTCGTCTCCGGTGTTGTCCGTCTCTACGCGGGTGATCACGCCGTCTTTGACGTGCACCCGCAGGGCGCAACGGCTGCCGCAGTTGACGTTGCAGGAGTTCCAGAGGATGCGCTCTTCCCCTGTCCCCGAGGGGGCGGGCGGTGCGGCGACGGCGCTTCCCGCATTGAGGATTTCAATGGAAAAAGGAAAGAATGCCGAAGCGAGGACGACGGCGCCGCCCTTGATCACGTCGCGCCGTTTGAGCAATGCCTGCTCGGTACAATGAGGTTTCCGCATGAGCCCTCCGCAGAAAAAGGATTCCGTTCCCGGAACGTCCCGATGGGACGGGATTCGAGGAACAGGCAGGCTTGCAGCATACCGCACAGGAAAGGCGGCTGTCAGTGATAAGTGGGGGCCGGAGGTTCACGTTATGGGACGCAAAAAGGGGAAGGCCGGAGCCTTCCCCATATGGAAACGAGCGTGCTTGAAGCGCTACTTGAAGAACTTGTCGATATACCCCTGCACGAAAACGAAGAACACGATGAACGGCAGGACATATTTGACGTACAGGCGCAGCCCCTTCGGGAACATGAGGCCCTTGCCGGTGTCCGCTTCGGCGATGAAGTTGTCCCATCCCCAGCCGCGCTTGTAACAGCAGAAGAACAGGAACACCATAGAGCCGAGGGGCAGCAGGTTGTTGCTGACGATGAAGTCTTCCAGATCGAGGATCATGGAGCCGGGGCCGAAGGGCTGGATGCCGGACAGCACGTTGAAGCCGAGGGCGCAGGGCAGGGAGAGCAGGAAGACCAGAACGAAGTTGACGGTGACCGCCTTCTTGCGGGTCCATTTGAGCACGTCGATGCCGTAGGCTACGATGTTTTCCAGCACGGCGATGATCGTGGTGAGGGCCGCGAAGCTCATGAAGACGAAGAAGAGCATGCCCCACAGCTGTCCGCCGGGCATGCTGTTGAACACGTTGGGAAGGGTGACGAACACGAGGCCGGGACCGGAGCCCGCATCGACGTCGAAGGCGAAACAGGCCGGGAAGATGATGAGGCCCGCCATGAGCGCGACGAACGTATCCAGCAGCAAGATGTGGATGGACTCGCCGGTCAGGGAGCGCTGCTTGTCGATGTAGCTGCCGAAGATGGTCATGGCGCCGATGCCGAGGCTCAGGGTGAAGAACGCCTGCCCCATGGCGGCATAGATGGGCTCCCAGATGCCGTGCTGGAACATCTTGCCGAAGTCGGGCTTCAAATAGAACAGGATGCCTTTTTCGGCCCCCGGCAGGGTGACGGAGCGGATCACCAGAAAGAGCATGACGACAAGCAGGCAACCCATCATGATTTTGGTAATGCGCTCGACGCCCCTCTGCAACCCCATGGAGCAGACGAGGAATCCGGCGACGACCGTAACGGCCATCCAGCCGACCTGATCAAAAGGATCGCCGAGCGTCCCGCCGAAGAACGCGCCGATTTGCTCGGGCGTAAGGCTCGAAAGCTGACCCGAGCCCATGTACCAGCAGTAGGACAGCATCCACCCGGTGACGGTCGTATAGAACATCATCAGCACGTAACAGCCGATGATGCCCCCGTAGCCGTACAGATGCCAGAACGTCCCCTTGGGTTCCAGCTTGCGGAACGCCAAGCCGATGCCCTGCTTGGCGGCCCGGCCCACGGAGAACTCCATCACCATAATGGGAAGGCCGAGAATGACGAGAAAAACGAGATAGATGAGGACGAAAGCCGCCCCACCGTAGGCTCCGGTGATGAAGGGGAAGCGCCAGACGTTGCCGAGGCCGATGGCGCAGCCGGCCGATAACAGCAGGAAGCCGAGGCGGCTCCCCAACTTTTCGCGTTCGATACCCTGTTCCACTGTTGTTCCTCCTTAGGGTGTGGGAGGATGAATAGGTGACTTTTGCGCCTGAGGCAAGCGGAGACTGCCCGCCGGAAAACGTGCCGATTTCTCGCGCCAAAGGGAAAGGCGATACGTTGTCGGGGATTAGGCCATGTTCTTATACCGAAGAGCAGCCGGGCCCGCTGACGACGCTGCGGCCTCCGGTTTTGGGAGTGACCTGTATCTGCGTCCCGATGCGCTCCTTCAAGGCCGCCACATGCGAAATCACGCCGATGAGCTTGCCGTCCCGGTGCAGCCCGGCCAGCGTATCCAGCGCGGTGTCCAGCGTATCCTCATCCAGCGTGCCGAACCCTTCGTCGAGGAAAAGGGAGTCCACCCGCACCGTCTTGCTGGCCATTTGCGAAAGCCCGAGGGCGAGGGCAAGGCTCACGATGAAACTCTCGCCGCCGGAAAGGTTCTTGGTGGAGCGGATTTCTCCGGCCTGATAGCCGTCGATGACGTCGAGCTCCAACGGCTGCTCCTTGTTGCGGAGAAGCAGATACCGGTCGGTCATGCGCCGTAGCTGGCGGTTGGCGTGCTCGATCATGATTTCAAACGTCAACACCTGCACGAAATTGCGGTATTTTTTCCCGTCGGCGGAGCCGATGAGATCGTGCAGATCGTTCCAGCGGCGGCACTCGCGGCGCTGCGCCTCCACCGCCGCCGTGCGCTCCTGATGCGCCAGCTTGACCATGTGGTTGTCGTGGAGCTTCTGCCTCAGGCCGCCAATGGCTTCTTGCTGGGTCTTCAGCGTGTCCCGAAGCGTTGCCAGCGTCTCGTCGAGTTCTTCCCGCGTGCGATCCGTCACCTGTTTTTCGCGCTCGGCAGCCAGTTGCGCGATACGGTCGGCCAGGCGCGCTTCCAGTTCGGCCCGTTCCGTGAGCAGCTCCTGTTCCCTTTGAGCCAGCGTGTTCCGCACCGTTTCAGTGAGGCAGGCGTCCCGGTATTCCACTTCGTCGGCAAAGCCGGTTTGTGAGAGGCGAAGCCGGAAATCCTCTTCCAGCGGCCCAATTTGTGCCTGACGTTCCGCGATCGAGCGATCGAGCGTTTCCCGTTTGCTGGTCAGCCCAGCAAAGCGCTGTTTGGCGGCATCGACGGTTTGGCGGACGCCTTCAAGCCGCTTTTCGGCTTCTTCGACGAGCCCGTTGAGCCGTTTTTCTTCCTCATCCGGGGATTTGTCCCCGAGCAGCCGCCTCCGGTCGAGCCGCAGCTTTTCCCGATCCTCCGACAGGGAGCGGGCCGCTTCCCGCTGCTTGCCCAGATCTTTCTCCATATCGAGAAGCCGGGAAGCGAGATGCCGGGACTCCAGTTCCAGCGCGCTCATTTTTTGCTGTAAGAGGTCACGCCGCTTTTCCCGGGATACCCAGCGTTCACGGCGTTCAGACAGGGTGTGGAGCAAGGCCTCCAGCCCGTCCACAGCGAGGCTTTCGATGCCGTAAGGCCGCAGCCCCTGCAAAACGGTTTGGCGCAATGCCGTGTACTGCTCCAGAAGCGAACACCGCTCGCGTTCGGTGCGCACGGCTTCCTGTTCGGCACTGTCCTTATGGTGGAGGGCGGTTTGCAGGGCCAGTTCCAGACGGTTTGCTTCGTGCCGGGCCTTCTCCCATGCCGTCATGTCGGCTTGCAGCCCGGCGTCCTCCTGTTCAGCCTGTTGCAGGATGCGTTCAGCCAGCCGCCGCTCGGTTTCCGTCGTTTCCCGCAGATTTTGGAGCGTAAGGAGCAGGGTGGCCGGAAGCGGCTGCTTTGGCGTGGCGGGGGTGATGGAGGGATGTGCCAGTGCGGCGAGGCATTCGCGCACATGCGTTTCGTGTTCGGACAGTGTGGCGGCTTCTTTTTGCAGCTGTTCCGTCACCCATTCCCGTTCACGCGACAGCCCGGCGAGATCGCCTTGGAGGGAAGCCAAACCGGTTCCGGAGCGTTTCAGTTCTTCCTTGAGCCGCGCAAGATGTTCCTCCGGCCCGGCGGGGGCGGGAACGGAAAATCCGGTGAAGGGGTGTTCCGTGGCTCCGCACAACGGGCACGGTTCCCCGTTATGGAGATGCCTCCGCGCTTCCTCAAAAGCCCGCAGGCGAGAGCATTCGGCCTGTTCGGCTTCCCGTTTCTCATATTCCGCCTCCAGACGGCGGTGCACTTTTTCGGCGGATTGCAGGCGCTGCGTGAGTTCGGCCTCATTGCGGGCACGTTTTTCTTGCCGCTGCTCAAGTGTCTTGATTCCCAGAAGGCAGGTTTCGTATTGCCGCCGCGCCTCTTCGGTTTTGTCCAGCAGGCTGCTGCGGGTTGCCGTGTTCATGAGGCTTGCCCGCCAGTCGGCGACGCTCCGATCGCCTAAGAGTTCCGCCAGGGCCTTCCGGCGCAAGGCGACCGCTTGTTCCAGACGGGCCGTTTCCCGATCCTGCCGTTCCTTGAGGGCAAGCGCGTCCATATGCGCTTTGGCCGTCTCTTGTTGCCGGGCCAACGCCGCCTCGAGGGCACGTTTTTTTTCGCGCCCCGTTTCGGCCAGTTGGAGCAACTGACGACAGGCATGCTGGATAGCGGACAGGTGCTCGACAAGCCCCTGATCCGCCGCCGTGTGTTGCTGGGCGGTAAGCACCTCCGTAAGGCTGGCTCGGATGTCGGCCAATTGCGCGTTCAGGCTTTGATGGGTCGATTGCGCGGTGGTAAAGGCGTTTTCCCGCTCGGCAAGTTCCCGCTTGAGGGCGGACAGGGCCGTCTCTTTTTCAAGGAGCTTGGTGTCATATTCCCGCACGGCGCGGGTTGTCCGCAAACCTTGCTCGCGTTCCCGTTTGCCTTGTTCCAGCACTGTCCCGGCTGAGGCGAACGCCGTTTCCGTTTGCCGCAATTCAGCTTCACATACGGGCAAAGCCTCGCCGTATTCCTTTTGCTGGCGGAGATCCTGCGCCTGGGCGTTCCGGAGGGAAACGAGCCCGGCATACGCCCCGGAAAGCTCCAGCGCCCTGTTGGCGCGTTCCAGCTTGCGGCGTTCCGGCTGAAACGCTTCGAGCCGTTCCGCAAGCTGTTTCTTGCGGTTTTCCAGCATGGCCAGTTCCGCCTGAAGGGTGCGGATGCCTTCCAGCCAGAGCAGGGCCTGCTGCGTCTGGTCGGACCGCCGGGCCGCTTCAGATGCCTGTTCAATCAAGGCTGCGAGTTCCGTATGCAGGCGTTGTTCCTCCGCTTCCTCAAGGAGGTGGATGCCCGCCAGCTCCGCTTCCAGCGTTTCGAGTCTGTCGCGTTCGAGCACGACCCGCGCGTGTACGCGTTTGGATACATCCGAATAGATTTCCGTCCCCGTGAGCTGTTCCAGAATGGGCGCGCGCTGATCGGGCGGCGCTTGCAGGAACGCGGCGAACCCTCCCTGCGCAAGGAGCATGGAGCGCGTGAAGCGTTCGAAGTCCATCCCTGTGGCTTCCTCCACTTTGTCGGCCACGCCTTGAACATTGGTTTCGAGGATCTGACCCGAAATGGCGTCGGAAAGTTCGCGGCGCGGGGCCTGCAATTCCCCGGAGGCTTTTTTCCTCGCCCGCCACTGGCGCCAGTGGCAGCGGAACGTTCCCGAGCGGGTTTCGAAGGTGACTTCGGCAAAACATTCCCCGGTCTGGCGGGACATGATTTCGTTTTCGCTTTTGGTGACGTGGCGCAAGCGCGGCGTGCGTCCGTACAGGGCAAGGCACACGGCGTCGAGGATGGTCGTCTTGCCCGCACCCGTGGGGCCAGTGATGACGAAAATGCCGTCCGACAAAAAAGCCGGATGCGTAAGATCAATGGCCCATTCCCCGGCAAGGGAATTGAGGTTCTTGAAGCGGATCAGGAGAATGCGCATGGTGTTTCCGTTAGGCGTGAGGGTCTTCTTCGAGGAATGAGGCGACGGTTTCCCTGTAGGCCAGACGGAGATCCGGCCTTTGCTCGTCGGGCACGCCGTGGGCGGCGAGGCAGCGCTCAAACACCTCGTATACGTCCAGGGTGTCCAGCGTGTCGGCATCGTCATCCCGTTCCAGGGCGCGTTCCATGATCCGGGCGTTCTTGATGCGCAGGACTTCCATGTCCGCTCCCGCCGTAAGCGCTTCGACCCGGTCGCGGAGATCGCTGATGAGTTCGCTGCCCGTATAGATGATTTCGAGCCACGGGTGCCCGCCCCCGGCAGCGATGGCTTTCAGCCGGGATTCGATGGCCTCCCATGCCCCTTCAATGCGTTCCAGCTCCTGAAAAACAGGAACGGGCAGGCACTCCACGGATGCCTGACGGCCCGCGAAATCCACGAGGCAGACGCTCTTGGCGCCGCGTTCCCCGAAGCCCATGGGCACGGGGGAACCGCTGTAGCGGCGGGTTTCGGAGCCGCCGATTTTTTGTGGGATATGCAGATGCCCGAGGGCGAGATAGTCGATGTTGTCCGGGAAGCAGTCGGCGGTCACTTGTGCGAGCGACCCGACATAGAGTTGTCGCACGCCGTCGCCGTCGGCGGTCTGGCCGCCCGACGCGAAGAGGTGCCCGGTTGCGAGAATGGGGAGATCCGGCCGCGTCCGGTACGTTTCGGCCTGCGCGCTGATGGCGGCGTAGTGGCGGCGGATACCGTCGATGAGGTTCCGCTCCTTGTCTTCAATGCTTTCGCCGGGCTCGACCACTCGGATGTCCCGATCCCGAAGATAAGGGACGGCGCAGACGATAAGCTCGGGCTCACCGTCCGGGCCGTCGAGCCGAAGGATCTCGTGTCCGGGGTCGTCCGAGATCGAGCCTACGACATGGACGTTGAGGGCGCGCAGGAGCTCTTTCGGCGCGGTCAGGAAGGAGGGCGAGTCATGATTGCCCGCCACCACGACGATATGGCGGCAGAAAGGCATGACCCGGCAGAGGAAGCGGTAATACAGCTCTTGCGCACGGTTGCTTGGGGCGCTGGTATCGAACACGTCTCCGGCGACGATCAGTGCGTCAACATGCCGGTCGCGGACCGTATCCGCCAGCCAGTCGAGGAACGCGGAAAAGGTTTCGTAGCGCCTGCGCCCGTAGAGGGTGCGCCCGATATGCCAGTCGGACGTATGCAGTATTCGTAATGATGTTGTTTCCATATCGAAGGCTCCGTAGCCGGCCTCCGTCAGAGGCCGGTTTCTACAGATAGCCTGTGAGCACGGGGCGGGCAAGCCCCCCTTACTTGGCCGAAGGGGCGGGAACCTTGGGAGCGGCGATGTCGCTAGTCTGTTCCTGCTTTGCCGGATGCCGCTTCTGATACTCCTTCCAGCCCCAATAGCCGCCTCCGGCGAGCAGTGCGGCGAGGCAGACGACGCCGAGGGCCACGGCCCATTTTTTCCAGCGGCTCTGTTTGCGTAAGGGATCGTCAAAGGAGCGGCTGGCATTGGGAGGCAAGGCCGCCGCGTCGGTCAGGCAGGATCCGAGCATGAAATTGATGGGGATTTGGCTGTTCACCGCCCATCCCGAGGCATCAAGGACAGGACCGAGCGTCCTGCGCCGCAGCTTCAGCCACGCGAGGAACATGGAGGGGCCTGATATGCACAGGAAGATCCCCACGAACAGCAGGGGGAACTGCCACCATGCCAGAGAGAACAACGCCGCCGCGATGCTGGCGAGCGCCGTGCCGATGGCGCCGAGGGCGAGCCCGATAGCCGCGAAGATCCCCATGCTCCGCCCGATGTCGAACGGCTTGGCTTCCTTCTGGGCATCCGCGGTCAGTTTATCAATGGATTTGGAGGCGTCGGACATGAGCGCTGAATCTTTGGACGACGCGAGCTTTTCGAGCTGGTCGGTGATCATGCGCCCGAACCGTTTGTAAGGCGCGAACATGGCTGTACGGATACTGATGGGGTTATCCACCAGCTTGACCAAAACGGCTTCCCAGCTCTGGCCTTGCGTGTCCACAAAAACGCCGTGCCGCCCCGGTATCAGCAGGTTGGAGTCACCCGCCGTAACCGCCGCGACGATATTCATCTGTTGGCCCGTGTCGAGGCGTGAGCACTCGCAATAGGCAAGGCAGAGATGGCTCGGCTGGGCCTGTGCCGCGTGGTTGGTGATGTCGTCCACGCGCAGGCAGAGATTGCAACCTCTGCCGTCGATGAACAGCGTGCCGATCTGAAAGGTCGTAGGCCGTGAAAGGGCGTAGAAGTCGCAGAAGGAAACGAAGTTCATCAACAGCCGGTGCAGGTGGTGATGGTAGAGGACGAGGCGCTCCACGTCCGTGAGCGTTTTGAGGTGGCCCGCCGCGTCTTCGTCCTGTTGCGTCAGCGCCTCGAAACGGGACGGGAGGTCGCTGGAGAGCAGTTCTCCAAGCCGTTCCATGCCGAGTTTTTCCACGCCGCTTTCGGGCTTGCGGGCAACCAGTTCCGCATACGGGGCGAAACGCGTTTTGATGGTCTGCCATTTATCGGAGGTCAGCTCGTCCCGTACGCCGAGGAGAGGAACGGCAATCGTATCTTTCAGAGCGATGATCTGATCGCGCCATGCGGGGTTGAGGCCTTTTTCAAGAGGAAGCGGCTGATCCGCCGCGATATGCGCGAGAGGCAGTTCGCGCATGGCCTCGTCATCCGTGTTGAGGGCGTGATCGACAAGCTGGGCAAAAATCGTTTCCGGGGCATTGAGCGCATCCGAGGCCCGAACGTCAAAGGCGACAAGCTGACAGCGCGTGAAGTAGTCATCGATTTTGGGTCGTACGGACTGGAAAATCTGGAAGGCCGTGTCGGTACCGGAACCAAGCGGAAACGTGTCCGCATAGGCCGCAAGTTCGTCGAACCACGCCTTGTAATCCTGTATGTTGCGCATGAACGTTTGGGCCAGTTCGAGCGTGGCGCCTTGCTGGCCTCCGGCGTCGGTTGCTCCGCCCGTCGTTGCGACGATGTCTTCGATGAAGCGGTTCATATCGGGATCGAAGGAAGGGTGCGGCGTCATCACGCCGTCGCCGTTGAAGGCGGTCTGTGTAGCCGCGCCAATGGCTTCCGCTACATCCTCCTGCGTGAGAGCCCCCTCTTTTCCACCTTGCGTGAGGATACGGCTTGCTGTGGAATAAAGCAGGCGGCCTTCATCCGTATCCTGCCTGATTTCCTCAAGGGCCAACTCCGGACGGCTTTCGGCCAGCAGCGCCGGATCGCTGAGGCGGTCCACAGTCCAGCGAACGGCGTCGAGAACCTCTTGAATGCGGATGCGCCCATCCTTGTCGGCGTCAAGCAGTTCCAGCGTCCGTGCGTCGAACTGGAGCTTGTCGATAGGGCAACTGAGCGCGACCCAGAGTTTGGGGTCAAGCTCGTTGAGGTGCAGCAGTTCTTCAGGCGTCCGCAAGGTCACCTGATCCAGACCGCCGATCCTGTGAAACTTCCAATTGAAGGCCGCATGATTGGGCATGGCGTTCTCCTCTAAGCATGGTGTTCTTTTGGCTGTAGCCCGGATCGGGGATGTTTCAAATGAAAATATGCGGGGGGTGGCGTACGGACCGTAGCCTTTTGCGCGAAGAAGACGTACAAACGGGAGACCTCGCCTCAGTGGAGAGGTTTTTCCCTGAAAAGGCGTAACAGAAACCTAAAGGATATGACAATGCCGAAGTTGCAAGCGGCGCGAGTGACGCAATGCGGGCTGGATTTCGCGGTGGTGCTGGTCGACCCCAAGCTGTTTATGAATCCCAGCGAACTGGAAGCGTTTTCGGAACGCGCCCAAGCGCTCTTTCCCGGCGTTCCGGTGGCGATGCTGAGTTACGACGATCTCAAGGTGACCCGCTATCATGGCCCCGATGATGTTGTAGCCTTCCTCAAGCAGGTGCGTGTGGTCAGCCTGCCGTGGGTTGAGTACACCATCGGTGAATAAATCGAAGGGACCGAAGCGATTCGGTCCCTTTCCGTTACGGCGCAAGCAGGCGGAGCGGGGCGGAAACCACAATATCCAGAATGTTGAGGACTCCGCTGCCGATACTGTTGAAAACATTGGCTAAAATGCCGGTAGCGTTGAAACTGCGCTGCGGCGCGTCGAGGCTGCCGTAGTAGCGCACTGGAATTTCCGGGATACCGGGCCCGGTTACGTTCAAGGCATAGTTGAGCGTTTTGTTGATGAGATTGATGCTGCCTTGGCCTCGGACGGACAGGCCGCCGGAGAGGTTGAGATCGCGTGTGGTCAGGATTCCCTTGGAAAGCGCCCCGGAAGCGCTCAGGGAACTGAAACGGCTCATAGGGCCGGGTTTCTTCGCATCCAATTCCCCGTTCCGGATAACGAAATTGAGGGTGCCGCTCAGGGCGGCGGGGATATCCGCGCCGGAGCGGAGCAGGCCGGAAACGTCCGCGTCAAGGCTTCCCGTGCCGGACAGCAGTTGCTCCTGCCCCCGTTCCTTGCACAGCGTCAGGACATTGACGGCGCTCAGCGTATACCGCAATCGCGCGAGCAGCCCTCCCGCAGTGCCCTCCGCGCGCAATCCGGCCCCCGCCGTTCCCCCAGCGACACGGGCCTTGATGGGGTCGGCCGTGAGCACGCCGTTTTTGATGGTCACGGGAACGGTCAGGTTTTCATGCGGAATGCGGGCGATGACCAGACGTTCCACACTGAGATCCCCATCCAGCTGCACTTTTCTGAGCCATTCGGTCTGCCACGGTGTACTCGGTTGTGCGTATTTGGAAGACGCGGGCAGATAGTCCCCCAGACGCAATGTCCCAAGCCGGAGCTTGGCGGTCCAGTGCGGAGGAGTTCCTTTGGTGCCTTCGATTTGACCGGCAAGGCGGGTATCATCGACGCGCCCTTCAAGCTCTGAAAGGCGCAGTATGGACTCGTCCGCCCGGATTTTTGCTTTGATCTGCGCCTGCCTGAGCGCCTGTTGGGGAAGGCTGGAGGGCAACATGCCCCATTGGGCGAGGAGGGCACGGAGGTTTCCCGTGGAAACGGACAACGAAGCGTCCCATGCCGGATTGGCATCCAGACGGGTTCCGCTTACGGAACCGGTGAACGAGGCGGAGGCGTCTTTCGTGAGAAGCTGCCCGGAGAGCTCTTTAGCCTCCAGCGTGTTGGCTTGCGTATTGAGGGACAGTTTGCCTGAAGCCTGCCCGCCGATGCCGTTGGCTGAGAGCTTGCCTGAAGCGGAAACGGCGTCGGCGAAAAGATTGAAAGGACCGCTCGTTGGGAACTGGAGCGCACCCGTCAGGTCGAGCGAACTCTGCCCGGCCGGCGTCGTCAGGCTGCCCTGCCATTTCCCGGTGTAGGCATAACGCGGCTGCGTTCCCTGCGTCCGGCTTCCCGCCCCCTGAAAAGCGACGCGCAATTGCGAGAAGGCGAGAGTTTTTTCTTTTTTGGCCCGAGAAAGCGACAGGTTGCCTTTCTCGATGAGCACTTCCCCCTTGCCTTTCAGCGAGGAGAGGAAAGCGGCGGGCGAGGTCGGCCGTGAAGCTGGCCGAACCTGTCAATGTGCCTTTCAGAACGGGATATCCCGCTGCAGGGCTGAACAGGCTGTCGACGTTGACGCCGCTGGCCGTGAGGTTCAGGGCCATGACGTCGCCGGGGATGAGATCGCCTTGTGCCGATCCGCCGTACAGTGAGCCGCAGCGGATGGCGACTTTGGTCTGTTCCGTTCTACTGGCCGGATCGGGCGTAATGCGGACGGAAACGCCGTTGGCCGCCCACTTCCAGAATGTGGCGCGGGCGGCTTCCAAATGGATGTCATAGCCCACCGCCGCATTGGAATCGTCTCCTCCGAGAAGCGGCGGCACTTTGTAGGACGGCGCGGAAACCGCCTTGTTTTCCACTTCGGGGAATATCCGGTTCAATGGGGCGTCTTTGGTCGCAAGGTGCAGCGCAATGACGGGATTGGAAAAATCGTTGACGCCTCCGCCTCCCGTAAAGACGGTATTCAGCGTCGTCGCGGTGACGGAAGAGGCGACGAGTTTTTGCGGGGTCAGCTCAAACGGAAGCGTTCCCGAGATGTTATCCAAGGCGACTTGCACGCCCGGCGGGAGATCCCGCGCAAAGCCGAACCAGCGGGGAAGGCTGAGGTGCTTGAGGGCGAGCGTCCCCCGCAGCGTCGGCACATAATCCGCGCCGAAGAGCAGCCGTCCGTCCAACGTGGCCTGATCCCCTTCGACTTTGAGGCTGGCCCCCTTGATGGCGATCTGCGGGAGAGGGGCACCCTGAAAGAGGGAGCCCAAAGGGGCTTCCGCCGTGAACGGAAGCAGGACATGGACGGGAACGGATTGGCGTTTCAGTGAAAAAGTGCCGTCAAGGGAGGCCACGCCGTCAATGGCGAGCGTGCCTTGAGTGGTGCGGGCCGTCACACCGAGGACAAACCGGGGGCTGCCCTCGCCAAAGGAAAGCGGCATGGCGCAAGTGGCTTTGAAGCGGAGCATGGCCGCGGCATCAGCCGGGAACGCATATTCCAGATCGGATATTTCCAGATCAACGTTGCTGAGGGATTGGATTGGGGTGGCCTGCCCGTCCTTTTCCGGCGGCGTGTTTCCGTACCATTCCATTTTGCCCACCGAGAGCGAGAGCTCACCGGGTTCTCCGTTTCCCGGAACGGTGGCGCTTCCGGAAATGCCGGACATCCGCCACTGAGAGTGAATCCCGGACTTGTTCGCGCCGGGAAGGAGAGAGGCGATGGTTC
>OIWU01003121.1_pt1 | contig 13109 bp, 10 predicted proteins | sample 1587711 | NCBI WGS metagenome assembly OIWU01 (sample SAMEA3888909, study PRJEB22519) | human gut metagenome | biome: human gut; feature: human-associated habitat; material: faeces | place: Denmark | collected 2010 | reverse complement strand
AAGCTGCGCGGCGGCGCTTTTGTTGCGACCATCCTGTCCAACATGGGCCTGCACGCTTATGCTGAAAAGAACGGCATGAAGATCGAGTGCTCGAATGTCGGCGACCGTTACGTTCTTGAAATGATGCTCAAGAAGGGATATATTCTGGGCGGCGAGCAGTCCGGTCATGTAATTTTCCTGGAGTATGCTTCCACCGGTGACGGTGAACTGACCGCGCTTCAGTTCATGTCTATCCTCAAGGAAAGCGGCCGAAAGTGCTCGGAAATTGCAGCGGAAGTCGTTCCGTGGCCGCAGGTTATGATCAACGTCAAGGTGCCGAACGACCAGAAGGCAACGCTTCAGGAGAAGCCGGAGATCAAGGCTGACATCGAAGCAGCTGCCGCCGAGCTTGGCGACAACGGCCGAATCCTCGTCCGTCCGTCCGGCACAGAGGCGCTTGTCCGCGTCATGGTCGAGGGAAAAGACAGCGCGCAGGTAGATACTTTGGCAAAAAGGGTTGCCAAAACGATTGAGTCTGTCGTATAATAGAGATAAGAACCAATGGGGTGGATGTGGTTTCGCATCCACCTCGTTTGTTACAGGCGGCGGAATTTTTCCGTCTGCCCAATACAGCCACGCTGCGGTGCGTCTGCCGGACGCGCGGCAATATACCAGCAGGGAGGTGAGACCAGTTTGGCATACAAGTTCACAACAAGCTAAAGCGCCAGAACTGCGATGCAGCCGGTATCGCAGTTGACGAGGAAAGGGTTAATCGAAATTTCGGCGGATGCCCTTCGGCCACAGGTGGGTTGGTCGTCAGCAGGCTGTTAAAGCACACAGGTGACTGTGCGGACAGAGCAGCTATGCATTACGCACTATTTTTATGCCCAAATCCGGGTATGCAAATTTTTCTTTTTGATTTTAACTGTTTGATAAATATATTCCGTTTTGGAGGAGTAAACTGATTATGTGTGGAATTGTTGGTTTTACGGGACGCGAAAATGCGCTCCCCATTCTGATCAAGGGTCTGTACAGTCTGGAATACCGCGGCTATGACTCTGCCGGTATCGCCGCATTCACCAAGGAAGGCCTGCGCGTCGTAAAGACCCGCGGCCGCATCGCTAACCTCGAGGAGAAGATCCGTGAGGTCGGCTGCGATATGAAATGCACCTGCGGCATCGGCCACACCCGCTGGGCGACTCACGGCGAACCGTCCGACCGCAACTCTCATCCGCATCTCGGCGGCAAGGGCAAGGTTGCAGTCGTTCACAACGGCATCATTGAAAACTACAAGGAACTGCGCGAACGCCTTGAAGCGCATGGTTATGAGTTCAAGTCCGAGACCGACACCGAAACCGTTGCGCATCTTGTCGACTATCTGCACACCGGCAAGCAGGAGGATCTTGCAAAAACCGTTCTGGCTGCCGTGCAGCGTCTGCGCGGCTCTTACGCGCTCGGCGTTGTATCTATGGATAATACACAGGAAATCGTCGCAGCGCGCCGCGGCAATCCGCTCGTCATCGGTATCGGTGAAGGCGAAAACATGATCGCATCTGATATCACCGCTATTATCAGCCGCACCCGGAAGTTCATCATTCTTGACGACAATGAAGTAGCGATCGTACGTCCGGATGAAGTCATTGTCATGAACGAATTCGGCGACAAAGTCGAAAAGGAAGTTCAGACCGTCAACTGGGATATGTCCGCAGCAGAAAAGGGCGGTTATCAGCACTTCATGCTCAAAGAGATCATGGAACAGCCTAAGGCTGTTGCAGATACCGTGACCCCCCGTATCAAGAACAATGCCGTTTGTTTCGAGGACAACGGACTGACCGATGAGCGTCTGCGCGACATTGAAAACATCCACATCATCGGCTGTGGCTCTGCGCTGCATGCAGGCATGGTCGGCAAGCGCGTCATCGAGGCAATGTGCCGTATCCGCTGCTCGGCCGAGGTCGCAAGCGAATTCCGCTATGAAAACCCGATCATCGGCAAAAAGGATATGTGCATCGTAATCAGTCAATCCGGTGAGACGGCTGATACGCTTGCTGCAATGCGTCTGGCGAAGCAGGCCGGTGCATTCACCATCGCGATTGTAAATGTGGTCTCCTCTACGATCGCACGCGAAGCTGATGGTGTCCTGTACACCTGGGCCGGCCCGGAGATCGCTGTTGCAACGACCAAGGCTTACTCCGCGCAGCTTGCCGCACTGTATCTGATTTCCGTAAAGATTGCGCGCGTGCGCAGTCTGATCTCGATCGGCGACGAGCGTGCGCTCTGTGCTGAGCTTCAGCGGCTGCCGGAATGCATCACCGAAGCGCTCAAATGTCAACCGGATATGCAGCGCATCGCTACGCTGTATGCAAACCGTCCCAGTGTCTTTTTCCTCGGCCGCGGTCTGGACTATGCCGCAGCTCTCGAAGCATCCCTTAAGCTGAAGGAGATTTCCTATATCCACTCTGAGGCATACGCGGCGGGCGAACTGAAGCATGGCACGATTTCTTTGATCGAAGACGGTACTCTCGTTGTTGCTCTGGCAACCCAGCCCGCGCTGTTTGAAAAGACGGTCTCCAATATCCGTGAGGTCGTTGCACGCGGCGCCTCTGTCGTTCTGGTAACAACGGATGACTTCACCGGTGACGAATCTGTCTGCCAGCATATTATCCGCCTGCCCAAGTGCCTGTACGAATTTTCTGCTTCGCTTTCGATCATCCCAATGCAGCTTTTTGCATACTATGTTGCAGTTGAGCGTAACTGCGATGTGGATAAGCCGCGTAACCTCGCCAAGTCGGTTACAGTTGAATAAGCCAATTTTATTGTTGTTTTTGCACAAACCATACCAGTCGTTTTAAGTGAAAATAGTAGATTTGTCGATATTTTCTTGACATTTCCAGTTAAAGCGCATATAATATTTATCGACATGAGAAATAATGAATCAACACTCCTCTCCCCGGGAATATCCGACGAGACTTTGTGCCGTCTGGCGCAGCAGTCGAACGGCTCTGCGGCGGAGGATCTGGTCAAAAGGTATACCCGTCTGGTCAAGACCTGCGCACGCCCCTTTTTTCTTGCTGGAGCAGACGCAGAAGATGTGATCCAGGAGGGGATGCTCGGACTGATGAAAGCGATACGGGAATTTGACAGCACCAAAGGCGTTCCATTCAGCGTATTCGCCAGACTGTGTATTCAGCGGAAAATATATTCCGCAACACGCTCTGCATCAGCTCTTAAGCATCGGCCGCTGAACCAGTCCATGTCATTAGATCGACCTCTGTTTGAAGACCTTGCGGAATCGCACACACGGGTAACGGCACCGATAGGTGATCCAGAATCGCTGGTGATTGGCAATGAGGAGAGGGAAGAGCGCACCAGGCAGCTCTACTCGCTCTTGTCTGAATTTGAGGCAAACGTTTTGACATTATTTCTGGACGGTCTCTCCTATGAGGAGATGGCGGAAACGCTCGGAAAGCCCGTCAAATCGGTGGAAAACGCCATCCAGCGCATCAAGCGAAAATCGGCTAAGATCAATCCCTGTTAGGCGATTACAGGCCTCAGCCTGTTCGCAATATAATCCAAGTTCCCCAGCGACCGCAATCAAAGAGAGGTAAAAGGAACATGTACGAAGACAAGACTTTAGTATGCAAGGAATGTGGTAAGGAATTTGTATTCACTGCCGGCGAGCAGGAATTCTACGCAGAGCGTGGCTTCCAGAACGAGCCGCAGCGCTGCAAGAGCTGCCGCGACGCACGCAAGAACGCTGCTCGCGGTCCGCGTGAGTTCTTTACTGCAACCTGTGCTTCCTGTGGCGGCGAGGCTCGCGTTCCGTTTGAGCCGAAGTCTGACCGTCCGGTTTATTGCAGCGAGTGCTTTGCAAAAATGCGTGAGCAGTAATATTGTAACGCTGAAAGAGCAATAAACGACACGATAAAAAGCGCCAGTAATGATTTTCTCATTGCTGGCGCTTTTTCTTTTACTTGTAAATTGCAATAACAAATCGAACACCGATCAGGGAATTAGTCCACGGCAGCATGGAGAAAACCCTGAACGAGCGGCTGGAAAGGGAGGCTGAGTCGCTGACGCAGGCCCTTACGTCCATTCTGCGGTGTAAAGGATCCTTACACAATGCCCGACCGCAGTCCGGCAGTTCCGCTCGAAGCTCGAAGTATGTACGGGACACATCTTCTTAACCATCTGACCGCCGATCGAACCCGCCTGACGGCTGGTCAGATCGCCGTTATACTGGCTCATCATATCTGTTGTTACCGGCAGAGGTGCCGTCTTGTTATTGGCATTGAAGATTTCCATAGATTCCTCTGTATATTTCTTTACGGGAACCAGTCTCTCGGTCAACGGACAGATATTGGTATCTCCCATAATGATGGTCGTATACTGTACTCCGGGCTGGGAACGCATCTCCATCATATGGAACTCTCCATCCTGATACGTATTGCCACATACTGTTTCTGCCTGTCTGGACCAATGAACGCCTTCTACTCCATAGATCCACAATGTTTCCATGTCTCCATCATCAAAAATGCTTTCCAGAAAATATTTGAATACGCCTTCCGGATTCTTACAGGAAGAAGTAATCGCATACACCGGTGCACATCTCTGCCAGTATTTTCCAACCTCTGCGATAGGCGGCATAAATACCAGTTCGCTGTCCTGTCCATTCGCAGCCAGTCCATCCGACAGCTGATCAGACCATCCGCCTGCCCAGTAAGTAAATGCTCCGAACTCCCCTTCCATGAATTTGGTACGGCAGTTGCTGGTCGCATTCGTCAGAGATTCCTTATCGATATAACCCTTGTTGTAAGCATCCTGTAATCTCTTGATCGCTTCCTTCATGGAATCCTCGGTAAATCCATCTCTCCATACGCCATCCTCTCCCTGATAGAAAGAAGGATATGCATCCTGATAGAATTCCGGCAGATAATTGGTATAAGGAGCTTCATTTCCTACAAATCCGGCTGCGGATACACCAATGGTATTTCCATTGATACCGTCTCCATCCGGATCACCGTTGCTGAAAGCATCCAACATTTCCAGATACTCTTCATACGTCGTCGGAATGTCCAGTCCACAGTTATCCAGCCACTGTTTTCTGAGGAAAGTCATACATCCGCCACCTCCGCCAAGTGCCAGTCCGTACAGATGTCCATCCAACATATTGCCTTCTACGACACTCACATCCGTGTTGGGATTCTTCTTCAGCTCTGAATTGTTCCAGGCATCCGTCATATCCCAGAGAGCTCCCTCTCCCGCATATCCGGAATAATAGGAAGATCCAAGGATAACGACATCTGGCCAGTTCTCCGGTCCGCTGGCAAAGGTCTGTCCCAACACATCATAGTAGGCATTGTGATCCGGTTGGATGACTTCCAGTTCGATTCCTGTCAGTTCTTCCCATTTATTGACCCATTCTTCCTGACCGTCTGCCAATGTCGCCTGGAAAGTTCCGTCTACCATAATCGTAATCTTTTCCGGTTTCTCTACATCATCTGCAACATCTGCAACATCCCCGGCAGTATTTCCTGCCTGTGCATCGCTATCTGTCTTTCCTGTATCATTTCCCGTATTTTCCGCAGAGCTCCCACACCCTGTAAATATCATGGAACATACGGTAACCGCAACCAGTGCGACTGATAATAACTTTTTCTTTACCATAAATAACCTCCGTCCATATTCTGTTATCTTCTCTGTTGTTTCTTGTTTCTTATTTTGTTTTGTTTCTTTGCTGCTTGATTTGTTGATTATTGTCACTTCGGCGCCGGAAGTATCAATGTGCTTTCATTATATCTGTCATTTTGCACAATTTAAAGTCACATATTTCAAGATTTAGTGTATATATTTTTTGTTATTAGAGGCTCATTTTTTATGTCAATGATACACATTTTATTTTATTACATTCCATTTCATTGCCTTTTTCACCTATTATGATACTATAATAATATCTCTCAGGAGGGTTTTTGTTATGAATTCCAGAAAAAATAAATACTTCATAAAATTGATAACATCCTACAGTCTGCTCTTGGTCATTGTGCTCATTCTGGGAATTGTTTTCCATTTTATTCTTTCGCATAATGCAAAGCAGGAACTATTGAATGAAAATATGCTTTCTCTTAAAAATGTATCCGAGCAATACAGCAACTGCTATGCGAATATTTATCTGATTTCCAAGCGAATGGCAAATAATTCCAGCCTTTCCCGCCTGGCGGAAGCCGATCAGGGGGAACGAGCGTTTTATTATAATGCCTATATTACCAAACAGGCTCTGGTAGATATGTATTCTGACTATTCACTCCAGCCAATTCAGACCTATTATATCCATCTGCGTCATACAGACTACATAATCAGCTATAATGATTTTGAGAATCTCTATTCCTTTTATAAAAACAATCAAATGCTGGATCCCTCAAAATATGAGGAATGGAAGGAGACTCTGGAATCCTCAGACAATTATAACCATTTTCTTTCTCTTGACCATTTTGCGACCGAATATACACCACACAGAAAAAACTATTGTTATGCTGTCTCTCTGCAGAATTATACCTTCAAAAATATCAATGCTGACATCATTTTTGAGCTGAATGCTGATTATATGCAGCAAATGGTGGATTCTGTCGATCTGATGAAGAATGGCTGTCTCATCATCCAGGATAGCAGCAGTGACACTATGCTTACTTTCAGTAACAATGAAGCGCTGTTAAAAAAAATAGATGTTTCTCTGCTTTCCTCGTTAGATTATTCCGAACGGGGATATTCCAGCACAGTATTTCAGGGTGCTCCCGTCACAGTACTCTATACCTCCGCACAGACACCGAATCTGAACTATTATCTGATTGTTCCCACGTCCTACCTGAAAGCACCGGGAAACGGACTGCAGTTACTGTCTCTATTCGTTATCTTTCTCGGTGTCGTAGGAAGCTTTTTGATTATTGTTCTGTTGTCCAAGGCCAATTATAAACCCTATGAAGCAATGGAATATCGCCTGCGGGAAGTGAATTTCAACCACGAAGAGCTCATGCGGTTAAATGAGTCCCAAAAGATCACCCTCCGCAATTATTATTTTGATCAATTGATTCATGGTACGATTCTGAGTGAGGAAGAAGCTGCGTATGCCCAAAATTATCTTTCCATTTCCGCTAATGCCAATTCCTTTGCTATCTTATACTGTAATGTCTACCTGGATACTTTGGAGCTAAATAATGACCCTCAGGGAATGATCAACATCCTCTCCCCTGATTATGCGGATGTTATTTCCGATATCCTTTCCAGTTATTTTATACATTCCTATATCATGCAGAGTTCCCGAAATAGTGTTTATACTATTTTATTATATGACAGGGAAGAACTGGACAAGGTCGAAGATTTATTTTCACATGTTCATACTACACTATTGCAAGAATACAATATCTGGATTTATGGTGGATTAGGCTGTACAACCGACACCATCTCCTCCGTCTGGAAATCGTATCGCCAATCCAAAGAGGCTGTAAAACGTATCTCCAGCCCAGTGTACCTGTGTCTGTATCGTGAGATTTTGGAATTTCAGGATTCCTTCTTTTATCCTAATGAGGTTGCGGATCAGCTATATAATTTTGTAAAATCCGGTAACTTCAAACAGACAAAAACAATTTTTAATTTTATAAAGGACGAAAATTTTAAGAAACGAAAACTTAATTCCAGACAAGTGAAATGGCTTTTAGAAAATATAGAAATTACGTTATTGAAAGTAATCAGGGATAACGACATTTCCTATGATGACTCAAGCTTAGCCGGTCTGTCCGAAGATTCTACCCTGAAAAATTACGAGCAGATTGCTCTGGAATTATGTGAAAAAAACAAGCAACCGGAAAACGACAACCAGCTGATTGTGCGCATTCAGGCTTATATTGATGAGAATTATGGGGATCCATCCTTATGTTTAAGCAGAATATCGGACCTGTTCCACATCTCCGAGAGTTACTTTTCCTTCCTTTTCAAAAAAACAGTAGGGGTAAACTTCTCTACGTATCTGGAACAGGTCCGCATGACGCAGGCAAAACATCTGCTGGAAACAACGAATATTAAAATAACAGATTTATACGTGGCGGTCGGTTACAACAATCTGACCAGCTTCCGCCGTGCATTTAAGAAAAAATACGGTGTAGCACCCAATGCCCTTCGAGAATAACTACTTATTCTTTTTCGGTTGCTTTCTCGCGCAGCACTTCCTCAAACTGTTCGATGGGTACCGGTTTGGAATAGTAATATCCCTGCTGCCAGGTAGATCCAAATTTCTCGATATAGTCGCTGACTTCCTTATCCTCAATACCCTCAATACAGGTTTCGGTGTTTGTCCTCCTGGCATAATCCACGATAGACTGCACCATGGCCTGATTCTGAGGTTTTTGCTTAATATCACGGATGAAACTCATATCTACCTTCAGTTCGTCAAAAGGAAGCTCCAGCGCCAGACTTAAGGAACTGTTGCCTGTTCCGAAGTCATCCAGTGCGATCTTGATCCCCTGGGAATGGAAAAATTCTACCTCTCCGCGCAGGAAATGAATATCCAGATCTCTGCATCGTTCTGTCAATTCGAGGCAAAGCTCCTCCGGCTTCGCACCGGTCTCTTTTAAAATATTCATGACAGCACTGCGGAACTCTCTGCGCTCCAGCTGTGCCGCCGCCACATTGACATTGACGAAAAAGCCTTCCGTCTCCTTGCGCAGCTTCTGTACATCCGTAAGTGCTGTCCGCAGGATCCAGTTCCCCAGATCAAAAATACAGGGGTCCTGTTCCAGCCATTCCATGAACACACCGGGGGACACCATTCCGTAAGGCTCCAGTTCCCAACGGAGCAGCGCTTCCATTCCCCGGATCTTGCCGGTCTTCGTATCGGCAATCGGCTGATAGAACATCCGAAAGCCTTCAAAGTTATGCGTAGCACACTGATGGATCACACCGATCAGTTCAAACTGGTTCTCGTCACTGCCACAGACCTCATCATTAAAAATCACCAGCTCTCCGTGATGCTCAAGCCGGGAATGGTTCAACGCGTAGGTCAGACGGCTGCGGACCGCATTTGTCTCCTTCATATAAGGTTCCATAAATATTGCGCCGGCAGATACCTTCAGAGGGATCTTTTTCCCCTCTACCTCTGTATTTTCAAACGCTTCTACGATCTCATCGTATATCTTCTGCAGTTCCTCTTTGGATACATTTTTAAAGCTGATTACAAATTTCGCACCGGAGAGCCGGTATACATATCCCTTTCCCCTTAACAGGCGCAACAGCTCCTGTGCCGCACAGTTCAGAATCTTATCCGAAAAAGCAGCACCGTACATAACATTGATATGACTGAACTGATCCAGTCCGATCTTCAGCAGAGTCCCCTGTCCGCTTTCCTCCAGGAATTCCCTGATCTCCCGGTCCAGCGCAGGTTCCGTATGCAATCCGGTGGTCGCGTCCACCTCGTCGGAAATACCGTAGTTGTTATATCGTATTACGATCACAAAAGGCTTTCCATCCTTATCATTCAGCATTTTCGCCCTGGCGCTGATCCGGTTGTAGGTGCTTCCGTCACGCACCCGGTACTCCCAGGGCTCGTCCATATTTTTCCCGGCAACTCTCTCCTGGAATCCCCTCCGGAAATCCTCCAGATCATCCGGATGAATCTATCTTTTTGATTTTTCTTGTCCGCGGATGGTATAGTTCTCCTGCATACCAAAATATTCCATCGTCTTCTCGGACCACCATATCACGCCGTTCCGCAGATTGGTTATGGATATGTAGGACTTTTTCGCCAGAGAAGTAATGGCTTTTACAATATCCGGGAACAGGATATCCATTTCCTCCCAGAATTTCTGTTCATCATATGTATTGATACTCATGTCTCCTCCCGACACTTTCTTCTGTATGCCCACAGTCTCTGAATGCACCCTTGCATCAAATAAATTATAGCATATCGAAATGATGTTTACGATAGTATAATGAATATAAATTTTTTATGAAATAAAATATCTTATGATTGACTTCGAAAACTATCTGTAATACTATGCAATATAGCAATTATTTCAAATTTGAAATATTCACTTTTGTAATTTCAGTAATTACACTTTGTATAATACTAAGTAAGGAGGCCTTCGGATGAATACTGATATCGAATTCGTACAAAAATTCAATCTGGCTTACAACGCCATGTGCAAACCTCTGTGCCAGCAGTTAAAGCTGCCACAGACAGCTTTTGATATTCTCATGTTCTTCGGCAATAATCCGGAATACCACACTGCCAGTGATGTCGTGGAGATCCGCCGGATCAAGGCGAATCTGGTGTCCGTCAATGTGGACAAGCTGGTGTGCGAGGGGTACCTGGAACGCAGAGAGGCTCCGGATGACCGTCGGAAGACTCTGCTGTTCTGCACGGAGAAAGCACAGGATGTCATCGAAAAAGGCCGCATGATACAGAGCATTTTCAAAGATACTCTGCTAGATGGCACCGATGAGACAAGCAAAGAGATCTTTTTCCACATGCTTCATGTCATGGAGAGAAATATGGACAATATCCTGAAAGGAGATAAATAAATGCAGATTTTAATCACGATTCTTGTCACTTTTTTCGCCGGCATGGGAGCCGGCCTGGGCACCGGATTTGCCGGAATGAGCGCTGCTGCCGTCATCAGTCCCATGCTGATCACTTTCCTCGGCATGGATCCGTATCTGGCCGTCGGCATTGCGCTGTCCTCGGACGTTCTGGCCAGTGCCGTATCCGCTTATACCTATGCGAAAAATAAAAATATTGATGTCAAAAACGGCCTGATCATGATGGGAAGTGTGCTGGTATTCACCGTCGTAGGCAGCTACGTATCCAGCCTGGTGCCTTCCGCTACCATGGGGAATTTCTCCGTGTTCATGACTTTCCTGTTAGGTATCAAATTCATCGTCCGGCCCGTAATGACCACCAAAGAAGCCATGCAGGGCGTCTCCGCGAAAAAAAGAGCCATTCAGTCTCTGGTATGCGGTATGCTGATCGGCTTTATCTGCGGTTTCGTCGGTGCCGGCGGCGGCATGATGATGCTGTTGATCCTGACTTCTGTTCTGGGCTATGAGCTGAAAACTGCTGTGGGAACCAGCGTCTTTATTATGGCTTTTACCGCTCTGACCGGTGCAGTTTCCCATTTTGCCATTGGGGGCATGCCCGACTGGACCGTATGGATCCTGTGCGTCATCTTTACCCTGATCTGGGCCCGGATTGCCGCACTGTTCGCCAACAAGGCCACACCCAAGACTCTGAACCGTGTCACCGGTGTGATTCTCGTGATCCTGGGTCTGGTAGTAATGGGCTTCAACCTGTTAACCTAAGTGATTTCCCATACCTTGTGTATTCTCCGGCGGAGCGATCGTTACATTGCTCCGCTGATTTTTTATAATCTCACGGATTTCAGACAGATCCTTTGCAAAATAGATTCCTTCCTGTCTCTCCGGGGAGGACAGCCCCATCTCTGTCATATGCCGCAGCAATGTCTGTAATCCGTCATAATAATCATTGAGATTATAGAGGATACAGGGCGCAGTCAAATGCTTCAGAGACACCTTGGACATCACCTCTGCGATCTCTTCCAGCGTGCCGGTTCCTCCCGGAAAGGCAATAAATACATCCCCCAGTTCGATCATCTTCGTCTTCCGTTCTGTCATATCCTTCGTGACGATCAGCTCCGTGATCTCATCATACTGGTATTCCATATCAATGAAAAACTGCGGTTCCACGCCGATGACTTCTCCGCCTGCCTGCAGTACGCTCTCTGCCAGTTCTCCCATGAGTCCTGACTTGGAGCCTCCGTAGATCAGGCGGCTGCCGCTCTCTCCGATCCAGGTGCCGAGTTCCCGCACCGCCGTTTTCAATGACGGATCTTTTCCTTCATTTGCTCCCAGATATACTGTAATGTTCATGCCTGTTCTCCCTTGTTTCTTATGTGTATGGTTGTATATTGTGTTTATGCCTGCCGTTGCTCAGCGCCCGGACTCCTTCCACGGATCCTCTATTCCACGCTGTTACGTTCCTCAATGCTCTCTACATATTTGATAAACTCTTCCGCCACATGGGACAGGGTATGATTTTTATTCCAGATCAAAGCATAATCCGCATGGGCATTCGGATGCTCCACCGGCCGCACGCAGACGTCCTTGTCTCGGATCAGGGAGGAAATCGATGCCGGATAGATCGAGATGCCGACGCCGTGGAGGCTCAGTTCGTAGGCATTCATCATATGTGCGATCCTTCCCCGGATCACCGGAGCATGCCCTGTGCCATCGAACCATTTATCGATTTCACCTTTTCTGGATTCTCTGGAGGGAATCAACAGATCATAGGGCAACAACTCCGAGGGCTTCACCGGATCATTTTCCCAGGAATACAATGCATGTCCCTTGGGGATCACTGCCACCCAGGGTTCTTCATACACCGGCAGCACGTGGAATTCCTCTGTGTTATAAGGGGCCGTGATCATGGCAATCTCACACAATCCCTTCGTTACGCGGTTATTCACATCATCTGTGTTGCCGTTCCACAGATTGTACTGTACATGAGGATGTCTCTGCTGAAATCCAGAGATCCATTCCGCAAAAAGGCGAGGGCCACAGCCCTCTACCGAAGCAATGTACAACGTACCCTGCAAGCCTTCCTTCCGCTCTCTGACATCCTCCTCCGACCGGTTCACCAGGTCCAGGATCTGATTCGCATACTGCAGGAACAGCTCTCCCTCTTCTGTCAGGGACACTTTATGGGGTGTGCGAAGGAACAATGTCGTCCCCAGTTCCGCTTCCAGATCCTGGATCTGACGGCTCAGGGGCGGCTGCGCGATCGCCAGCTGCTCCGCGGCTTTCGTGAAGCTTTTCTCCTCCGCCACTGCCTTGAAATATCGGATATGCCGCAATTCCATCTTTCCAGCATCCTCCTTCCATGTTTTTTTCCAAAAAATCCAGCATAATTATTCTCTTTGTCCGATAGGTTGTGTTTTTCTTTTTATTATATCGTGAGCATAGCTCACTCAATGCAATTCGCAAAATCACACTTGCAAGCAAGTGATTTTGCTTTATTATATCATGATTCGCACCTTCGGTGCTTGACGTTGCTTCGCAACTATCATGAT
>OIWU01003115.1_pt1 | contig 13120 bp, 9 predicted proteins | sample 1587711 | NCBI WGS metagenome assembly OIWU01 (sample SAMEA3888909, study PRJEB22519) | human gut metagenome | biome: human gut; feature: human-associated habitat; material: faeces | place: Denmark | collected 2010 | reverse complement strand
GAGCGTGCCGCGTTTCTTATACCCTGCCAAGGGCTACGGGATTATTTCACTAACTTTCAATTTACAGCATTCCAAGCGCCGATAGCAACGCACCGATGATAATGCAGAAATCTGAGCAGTTGAATACGATCTTGCGGAACGCCTGCCATTTCACCGGGAAGCTCACATAATCCACCACATAACCTCTGCGAAGGCGGTCATAGGTATTGCTGAAGGCACCACCAAGCAACAGCGATAGTCCCAGTCGCAGCAAATTGTTGCCTCGATGTCCCAGACTCATGATAAAGACAACGGTCAATATCAGTGTAAACGCCAGTGAAACAACAGCCACCAGACGCCTTCTCTTCTGTCCGGCATTGAGCATCATGCCTTTGTTGTGATGCTTGCGGATCAGAAGTTTCCCCCTGCAGATCTCTCGTTCTTCCCGCTCGTCCACATGCGACTCTATATAATTTTTTAAGAAAAAATCTCCCCAGAAAATTCCTGCCAGTATCACAAGGCATACCACTGTCATATATTCCGCTCCTTTTTCACGCCGGCCGTATTTCCCCTTGAAATTCGCTTATTCGTGCTCTGCTTTCCGATTCTTTATCTTCAGAAACGCCAGAAGTGCCCCATACAATACTCCCGCCACAGGCCATACGACCCAGGTAATGTCCCAACGCATCGTCGGCAGGCTGATAGCCAGATAAACCGCTGTCCAGACGCACCAGTAAATTGCTGTCACATGCTCATACTTCCGGTTAACTGCCTTATTCTCCACAGTATAATCCCCCTCCTGAAGCAATTTCTGATAACCGCCCCAGATAATACCGGACCACACGAACAGCCATACAGCGATCGCCACTACAATGAGCAAAGCATCCGTAGCAAGGATTACCGCATAACCATTATTCCCGAAAAAAATAGATACTGCCAGCAACGGTACCACTCCCAGAATACACAATACAACACCCAGGGTTATGCAGATCCGGTAGGTTCCCGCAAATGTTTCTTTTGCTTTCTCCACGATTCCGGACACCCCATATTGCAGTGTCAGCTTTTCTTTTTCCAGATATTCATATTTATTATACGGGATTCCGGTGAGAAGAAATACCGCTACCGCAACTACCACCATCAGTAACAGTACGATGAGACCGATTCCTCCTGCGACATTTTCTGTAACCGCTCCTCTTTTGGCACCTGCCATTCCCAACAACCACAACAATACAACAGGAGAGAGCACACATAAGGATACCGCCGGAGCAATCCGGGCAGCATATTTTTTCGTAGCTTCCAGAAAAGTATTAGCTTCCTCCACCGTGATCACTTTGCCCTCTGTGATCTCCGGTGTCATTCCATCGGTGAATTCCGTCTCTTCCATTTCATCTTTTAATAAGTAATCCGTAGTAACTCCGAACAACTGGCTCATACTGACAATGCGTTCCAGATCCGGGATTGAGGCTCCGCTCTCCCATTTGGATACAGACTGTCTGGAAATGTCCAGGCGTTCTGCCAGTTCCTCCTGGGACCACCCATATTTCTTACGCAACATTATTATTTTTTCTGACAGGATCATTTTCATTCTCTCCTTCTTTTATTAATGTTTTCTTGTGCACACATAGATCGTCGACATAGGAAAATCATAACAAAAGAGCCGGTTGACAACTACCAAGTGCCCTTGAAATTTTGTCAACCGGCAGTTGCATTTCCGGATTTTTCTAAAATTTTCAGCAATATTACTGTACCTCACGGATCAGACAGTATTGCTTTAGTGGGAAATTCTTTTCCATCACGCCATATACCTTGAATCCAAATTTTTCATAAAATTCCACGTTTTTCGGATTATGAGTCTCCAGGGAGATCATCAGCTTGTGCTTCTGGGCATAGTCGATGGCTTCCTCCAGAAGCTCCGCTGCAATTCCGTGATGCTGCATGGATGGATCCACCGCCAGATAAATGATATGCAGACGCTGATTCTGATGCAGTTGATCCGTCCAGCTGGAATTCAGATAATCCTCACCCTTCATAAAATTCCGAAATGTCTTTAACGAAGGATCCTCCTTGATCAGATAGGAATCCGTCTGTAAAGCAGCCATGGCCTCTGTAAAATAGAACTGAAATACATTGTACGGCTCCGCTTCATCCGATACCACCAATACACTGTTCAGATCCGCGCTGTCTGCGAAGATCTCACAGGTCGCATAAAATTCATCCATGTCACATTTAAACAGCTCCGGCATCAGATTTTTACGGACTTCCGGATCCGGAATCAGCGTCTCGTACAACGGATCGTGTGCAAAGCACTGATTCAGCATTTTCTCCACTTTCGGAAGGTCTTCCTTCTGCACACGATATAACTTATCACTTTCCATAATTGTATTTACTGTTATCTCCTTATTATGATGATGTCAGTCCCCAGCTTTGTTGTCTGTGGATCGTTCCGTGCTCTGCTCTCGCCATCATTACAATTCGAATATCTCTGTCACAGATCTCTCCATTTGTTGCACGATATTCATCAGGCTGACCACAAGCTTGCTGCATGCATGCTCCAGGCTGGTAATTTCTTCCCGGTAGTCCATTTCCTTCATACCGGATCCTGTCAACGTCTCCAGTTGTTTTTCTTTTTGGAGAAGCTGCTTGACCGTTCCATATAGATTTTCATGCTCCGGCAACCTTCCGTAACCCCATTTCAGGCGATCCTTCGGCTGATGGAATACATAATCCGTAAAATGCCTATATACTTCTTCATCAAAATTAAAGGCATAGGCATTGTTGTCTACCTGATACAGCTTACGAAGTGCGGAGGAAAGTCTCTGTTCCTTCAGATTTCTCACCGCTCCGCCCAGAAGTCTCAGATTTGCACTGCATATCTCATGAGGATACAACACATTTCCGTACCAGTCAATCCGCACAAAAGCGTCCTGCTCCTGTTGGAACCTTGCAAGCAGCTTCTGTTCCAGTGGTCTGGTCTGCCGGAAAAGTCCCTCCGCCTCGTCGTATTTTCCATCTCTAAGCAACTGTTTGTAGTTACGGTTGTATTCCTCTACCGCTTCATATTCCTCCCGGCATCTTCTAAGTGCCCGGTCACTTAAAATCTCCAGTTCCTCAATTTTTTCAAGCAAAACCCGTTTTTTCTCTCCCAGCTGCCCCGCCACATCGGCGCGGTAGCAGATTTCCCGACACTGTTCCAAGCCCTTGCGAATCCGCTGCACCACCGGTGAAAACTGCAACGGTACCACTGCCGTTTCATCGAGCGCCAGGATCAGCAGAGCAAACAGCTCGTGATGCAAACGATATACCTGTTCATCATAAAACTCATCGTTGTCAAACTGGGAATGGTAGTGGGTCTCCATAAAGCTTCCGCCGGTGAAATCATTTACCATGGACGGTACACCTGCGATCGCCATGGAAAAATCATCCGACCAGGTCTCGATCGGAGATGTCACTGCTGTCTCTTCCGGATAGGCTATCGTCAGATTCGGCAGATCCGCCAGATATTCCTCCAGAAAGCTGACGTATTCATAGCAGCTGCGGATCCTCGCTCTGGTACCATGCGCTAACGCAGGAAGCTCAAAGTTCAGATCTGCGATCACCTTGCCCACCCATTCAGGATGTGCGGTAAATATCTGCTCATAAGCTCCCGTAGACCAGTCGAAATTGGAATCAACCACGCCCCATTCCTCGGATGCCATGGCACAGATCACAATGGTATTGTTCGGTTGAAAACCACTGTCCCGCAACGCCTTTGCAATACCAAACATCAAGGCGACCGCTGTATTGTCATCCTGGAATCCGTCAAAATAGGAATCATAGTGTGCAGACAAAAGCACCATGCGGTCCGGATGTTTCCCGGGAATCTTACCCACAATATTATAAGTCGTGCAGTTTCTGGTCACCCTGGATTCCGCATCAAAGGTGACCGTTATTTCCTCCTGATCACGCAGCAGCTCCAACAGGCCTGCCGCATCTTTTCTGGAAATGGAAAAAGCGGGAGCATCCTCCGGTCCGGCGATATCCTGTGCATTCAGAGCTTCATCGTCGATTTCACCGTAGCCGCCGCTCTGCACTGCGATCAGGGCTGCGGCTCCTTTCAGATGTGCCTGGTATACCGGATAATTGATCCACCACTCATCTCTCTGGTTAATCTCCACCAATACCAGTTTATCCCTGACATCTTTTCCATGATAGTCCGTCTCCGTTCCTTTTCCCAGATACATCATGGAAAATTCCTTCGGGCCATCGGTGACAAAGGTTGTCTGATAGGCTCCCAATTCTGCTGTCACGGTCTCCCCGGCCGCATTCGTGTAGCTCAACGCTGCCTTATGAAATTCCCAGCCGTCTACCGTCACAGCATCCTTTGTAACCTCAGACAGTCCGATTTTTTCCATTTCTGTCTTCAGCATCTCTCCGGTCTCAAATTCTGCCTTAGAACCCGCCGGGCGATACCCCAGTGTCGGATGTGACCGGTATTGTTCCATTCGCTTTGCCAGTTCATACGAATACGGTATATCCAGATTCTGTAACACCTTTTTCTGTAAAGTCACCCCGTTGTCATGCATATTCTGTCACTCCTGTTTCTATCCTGTCCGTTCTGTCACAGGAACCGTTACTTATTTTTTTACCATAGAATTCATATTTTCAGTAATTTTCTGCAGAATCTCTCTGTTTCTCTCTTCCGCTTCCAGTGTCTCACTGGCATGGGCAGACACTTCTTCCGTAGTCGCTGAGATTGTCTGAATGGAATCCACGATCTCCTGGTTGGCTGTTTTCAGAGCTTCTACTGTCTGAAGCATCTCACCCAGATTATCCACGATCGTATAGCTGCTGTCTTCAATTGCCGTGAAACTGTCCGCCGCGCGCATCGTTCCTTCCCTTTGGCTGCCGATACCGTCTATCATCTGACGGATGACCGTCACCACTTCTCCAATCGCTCCGGATACATTTTGGATCAACTCCGCGATGTTGCCGGTAGCATCCTTTGTCTGGGTGGCCATTCCCGAAATCTCCGTCGCCACTACGGAGAAACCGCGGCCGGCTTCACCGGCTCTGGCTGCTTCTATGCTGGCATTCAGCGCCAGAAGACTGGTCTGATTAGCTATTTTGCTGATGATTTCCACGATGGAATGCATCTCCTGCATATAATGATCCAGCGTTTCCAGCTTCTGTGCCGCCAGTTCACTGTTTCTTGCAGAATCCTCTGCCTGCTCCTTCAGACCTGTCATCTCTTCTTTTCCGGCATCCAGCATTTCTATCGTATGTTCCATATTGCTTCCGATCGTCTCTGCCACTTCACCCACAGTATTTACTTTTTCCTGAATAGCCTCCGTCTGGGACGTCTGCTGCTGAATCGCCGCTGCAGACTCCCCGGAACCTGCAGACACCTCCTCCATGGCTGTTTTGGTACTGTCAAAAGCAGTTTCCAGTTTATTCAATTCCGCTGTGATATCAGCTACTGAAGTCTCCATCCGGCTGCTCATTTCCATGACCTCACGTAAGGTTGCTTCCGCGCGGTCCTGCGCAGCTGTAATGCTCTCTATATTTTCATCGGTGTTCTTCTGGTTGGATATGGTAGCATAGATGGATGTAATGCACAGCAGAATCATTACCGAAATCTGTATAAATCCTGCGTCCTGCCCCAGATAGCCAAATCCCCCTTGTGTGGCTCCCAGGAGCACCACCAGGATATTCTCTACCACCGTCCCCACATTAATAAGTGCAAATGCCTTGACATCATGATAAGGCATGACTGCAAACATCATGGGAATTACAAATGCATACACCATGTTGCACTGTGCCGTAAAAAGCAGCACCGTATAAAACAACGCAAATCCGATCAATGACAGATGTTTTATAGCTTTGGCCGCATGATCCCTCTTCCAACAAATAAATTCTGCCAAAACCGGTATGATCCCAAGAAGCATCAGCACTACCAATACCGGAACCGACACTGTGTGTTCAACAAATCCGATCACGCTAATGAAAAGCATACTTGCATTGATCACACCATGTGCTATCATGGCCACCCGGTTACTTCGTTCCAACTCTTTCATTTGCATTCTCCTTCTCTCCCGTATGATATTATGCCAGGGTCAAAAAGTCTAAGCCCATATGAGCTTGCTTATAAGTGGGTGAAAGACCTTAAATTCATAACGTAATTCCTCACATCCCTTATATTGTAATTCATGATGGTATCCCCGTCAATAAAGCACACGAAAATGCAGTCCGGTTTTCTATGAAAAACGGACTGCATTTTCTGTCATTTATATGTTATCTCCCTGCCGGACAGCTTCCAGCACCCTCTTTATACCTTGAAAACATCCAGTACCTTTTCCAGCTTATCCGCTAATGCCAACAGGTTCTCAGAAGAATTCATCAGTTCTGTCATGGTATCACTCATGCCATGAGCCGCCTGCATGGTACTGTCTGCGGATGCTGCATTCTGTTCGGAGATTGCCGACAATCCTTCCACTACATCACGGATCGCACTTCCGGACTGTCCTAAGACATCCATCTTCTCCCGGATACCGTCAATATGCTGCAGGGAATTCTCCACACCATCCGCTACTGCCGCAGTCTTCACACCGGTCTCCTCTAACTTGCTCTGCTGGTGATTCATGTTGGCTTCCACTTCACCCATGATCTCCACCATTCTGCCGGAAGACTCCATGATATTTTGGATGATCTGCTCGATCTCGGTTGCGGAGCGCTTAGACTGGTCAGCCAGCTTACTGATCTGCTCTGCTACCACTGCGAAGCCTCTTCCCGCTTCTCCGGCTCTGGCTGCTTCAATGCTGGCGTTCAGTGACAGCAGATCTGTCTCGTCCGCAATATCCTGAATCATGGATACTGCCTTGGTGATATTCTGAATTGCTCCGTTCATATCCGTAATCTGTTCCGCTACCCGCAGGACGGATTCCTTGGTGCTCTCGTTGGAGCCGTTCAGTTCCTTCATGATCTCTTCGGAAGCTTTCTCCGCTTCTGCCATCCTACCGGCATAATCCGTCAGAGATTTTACTTCCTCAGATATATATTCGATCTGCTCGCCGATACGCACTACATTTTCATTAGCATCCGTTGTCTCATTGGCCTGATTCCTTGCGCCGTCTGATATCTCGCCGACAGCATGGTATACATCATTCACAGATTCCTGGGTATCCTGTGCCATCTTGATCAGTTTGTTGGAAGATGCTGTCAGATCATCCGCGGAATCCTTGATCTCTGTTACGATCGAACGGAGAGTTTTTTGCAGTTTTACAGAAATACGATATACATCCCCAAGTTCATCCTTTTTACGGCACTGCTTTTCATCCGGCTCTGCATCCAGTTCTCCGTTCACGATCCTGCCTAGGAAATGCTTCGTCTTCTTCATGGTCTTCACCATGCTACGGGATAATACGCTTACCAGCGTTGCCGCCACAAGAACACATGCCACAGCGATCAGAATAATATCCTTCACCTGCATCGAGATTGTATCCTTGACATTCTGCATCGGCGTCGCCACTTCGATGGCACCGATCACAGAGCCATCAGAATTGATCAATGGCTGATAATATACATAATAATCTACTTCGGAAATGTTGCAGTCCGTCAGGAACAAAGCCTCCCCAGTCTGAATCTGTGCATAGACATCGTCTTCCAACGCCGTACCGTTAATACGTCCTCCTTCCGGCTTGGTCAATGTCGTGATCAGACGCATATTTCCATACAAAAAAGACACCTGGAAGCCTGTCTTCTCCTGCAATCCATCGATCAACTGTGTCTCCCCGGAAATGGATGTGCCGCCCTTGCGCACCTTGCCTCCCTTATCTCTGGTGTAATCGCCTTCATACAGATTCGTGTAGGTTTCATCCACACTGACACCAACGATCTGCAGAGACTGCTCAATCTGTTTCTCAATTCCGGTCTCTAATGCTTTGGCCCCCACCGTAGCCACCAGTGCACATACAATGATCATCGGCAGAAGGCTTAACGCCAGTATCTTTTTCGAAATTGTGAAAAATGGCTTTTTGTTCCCTTTTACTTTCGTTTTCTTATTCTCTGTCTTCTTCATACTTACCACATCTGCCTTTCTGTAAAAGACTTTATCACATTCGGTCCGTCTCGAAAACGTTTAAGTATTTTCTCGCTAAATTCATTGTAACATTTTCCATATAGTAATACAATTCGACAAAATTACAAGTATTTTATTGTTAAATTTGGTCATTTTTCCTTAACGTTAAGTAAAAATATCTCTTTTGTTTACGAAACAGTTAAGTTTTCTGCTTCCAGACCGGCATACGCAGTATCTTTATCAATAGCGGAATGATCATAATAAACCACACAATAGGCTCCGCTGCGATGACACCCGGGTATCCGAACATGGGAACCAGCGTCGCCGCGATCACAATTTTCCCTATCATTTCCAGCGAGCTGGAGATCAGCGGTACAATACGTTCTCCCAACCCCTGCATGGCATTTCTCACAATACAGATTACCGCCGTCACATAATAGAACAAAGTATCTACCTTGAGATATAACGTTGCATTGTAGACCACTTCCGGGTTTTCACTGCCCGTGACCAGCCATACCAGCCAGTCACCGATGGTATAAGCAGTCACAATATTAAGCGTACACCAGATGCAGGTATAACCGGTTGCCAACAGGATTCCTCTGCGGATCCGTTCGATTTTGCCGGCTCCCAGATTTTGTCCGCAATAGGTCGCCATGGTCTGACCGAAGACGCTGAACATGATCATGAAGATCTCGGAGATCTTGCGGGCTGCCGTATGAGCAATGATAATATTCTGTCCCAGCTTATTGATGGAAGTCTGCAATGTCAATGTACCGATATTGACCAGCGAGCTCATGAATCCCATGGAAAGACCGGAGCTTAACATATTGCGGAGCATTCCGGCATCCTGCAGCTTCAGATCATTCACACGTATCCGCAGAATTACATACTTTTTCCACAGATAGACCGCACACACTACCACAGCGATCAGCTGCGACAGCACAGTAGCAACTGCAGCGCCCAGCACTCCCATATGCAGCACCACGATCAGAAGCAGATCTCCTCCGATATTCAGCACCACCGACACCGCCAGCACGATCAGCGGGGTCACGGTATCTCCGATCGCTCTTAGGGTCGCCGCTAATACATCATATAGTAATGTAACAACAAGTCCCGCTATGATCACGGATACATACTGTGTTGCTGTGTTCAGCAGATTTTCCGGCACATTCAGGAATCTGAGGATCGGCTGCAAAAATACAAGCCCTCCTATCGTCAGTACCACAGCTGCCAATAGGCCAAGCACCAGAGAATTGCCCAAGGATCTGCGCAATCTGTCCATATCCTTCGCTCCGAAGCACTGTGCCGAAATAATAGCAAAGCCATTGCACATTCCCATCAGGAATTGTACGATCAGATTGCTCAGCGTCGTCGTGGCCCCCACTGCCGCCAGGGCATTATCTCCCAGAAAAGTACCTACGATGCGGGTATCTGCCAGGCTGTAAGTAAGTTGCAATAAATTGGCCAAAAAAATAGGAAGGGCAAACGTCAGTATCAAAACTGACGGTCTGCCCTTTGTAAGATCTTTCATATAGTTCCTCACTTCTACACTTCCGGGAAAAATATAGATTTTCCCGCGTGATAGGGCTACAGAACTTTTTTAAAACTTTTTCTTGGCATTGTCAAGGTATTTCTTGGTCTCAGCCACCACAACACCATTTAATGCCAACAGTGCGATCAGGTTCGGGATCGCCATCAGACCGTTGAAGATATCTGCGATGGTCCATACTGCCTTAACAGTCATGTAGGGTCCGATGAATACGCAGGCAATGTAGATCCAACGGTATACTTTGATTGCCTTCGGCTTCTGACCGATCAGGTATTCCAGGCATCTCTCGCTGTAGTAATCCCAACCGAGGATCGTGGTAAATGCAAAGAATACCAGGCATACCATCAGGATAAAGGATGCAATAAAGCTGTTAAAAGGCAGCCCCTGCTGGAAAGCTCTGGTGGTAACATCCACGCCGTCCAGACCTACGTTCCAGGAATCGGTAATTACGATCGTAAGACCGGTCATGGTACAAATGATCAGAGTATCAATGATGGTACCCATCATTGAGATCAGACCCTGTTTGGCAGGAGAGTCGTTCTGCGCTGCAGCCGCTGCGATCGGTGCACTACCGATACCGGCTTCGTTGGAGAAAATACCTCTCGCAATACCCTTCTGCATTGCCATGATAACCGCTCCCAAAGCACCGCCGGCTACGGCACGCATACCAAACGCACTCTGTACAATGGTTACGATAGCTGCCGGAATGGCAGTTACATTAAAGATCAATACTAACAGACAGGCTACTACATAAGTCACTGCCATAAAAGGAACGATGACCTGTGCCACGGTGGAGATACGCTTTAATCCCCCGATAACAACCAGTGCCACGCAGATGGTCAAAAGGATTCCGGAGATCACCACGCTCCAGGAATAGTCCATACCGAAGAGCTGTACGGTATGTGCATTATTTGCATCGAAGAAATTATGTACCGCACTGGTGATACCGTTGATCTGGGTAAAGGTTCCGATACCGAACAATCCTACGCATACACCCATAAAAGCGAAGATCTTCGCCAGCCATTTCCAGCTCTTGCCCATACCGTTTTCGATATAGTAGAAGGGGCCGCCGATAATGTGTCCATCCTCTGCTACCACACGATATTTCACCGCCAGCAGGCACTCGGAATACTTCGTAGCCGTACCTACCAGCGCAGCGATCCACATCCAGAACAAAGCTCCGGGGCCGCCTGCTACAATAGCCGTTGCCACACCAACGATATTACCGGTTCCGATGGTAGCGGACAATGCCGTACACAGTGCCGCAAAGCTGGATACTTCGCCGTCTTCGCCCGACTTTTCATTGGCAATTAAGTGTTTGATTGCATGTGGAAGCTTCGTGATCTGCAAAAAATGAAGTCTGGCTGTAAGAAAAAGACCGGTCGCCAGAATGAGGACGATCAGGGGGATGCCCCAGACGAAATCATCCACTGTGGTCAGAAAGTTACTAATCATGTCTAACATATTCCCTCTCCTTCCGTCACCTCTTGTGACGTCCTATCGTAGATTGATTTCTTCCGAAGAGAATGGGAATAAGCATATAGATGCTCTGTCCTTTTGCCTGAGAGATTGGCAGCTTTACTGCCGTACACCTTCGGCGCCTTCTATACGGAAATACGATAATTGCTTTCCGTGGAAGGACTCTCCAGAGTAAATCTTTACCGCGCTAAAGCGGCAACAAAATCACAATAGCATACTTTTTCACCCATTGCAACTTTTTTTTATCTTTAGTCATTGATCTGACCAACACAGGCATTGACTTTTATGGTACCTAATTACTATAATATAATTCATATGAATACTAACACGAACAATCACAAAACTTCATATTCCATTATACGTGGACTGTTTTTCCTGATCATGTGTTCTGTGATTTTTACGGTACTGTACTACAGTCTGCCCAGGCAGAACCGTGAGCCGGCAATATCGGATTATATTGACTTTTCAGAAGGCTGGACCACCTCCGATGGAAGCCCCGTTGATTTTTCCCATATCAGCGGCACCTGCACAGTGACCAAGAAGCTTCCTGCGCTGACTCACGACATGGCACTTTTCTTTTTTTATAAAAGTTCCAATGTCACGATCCTGATAGACGACCGGCAGATCTATGAGGCCATACGACCGGAGGGAGTTTTCTTCGGCAAGACGCCGGGAGCCTCTTATGTCTCTCTGCCCATCTACCGGGAAGATTCCGGGCGCACGCTCACCCTGGTGATCGATAATCCTTACGGAGACGGCAGTGGCAAGATCAATCATATGTACCTGGGACGTAGTGAAGATATCCTGATAAGCCGCATCCGCGACAAAGCACCCGGATTCGGCATCAGCTTCCTGATCGCCCATCTTGGTCTGGCATTTATCCTGTTTTATCTGCCATTACACAAGAAGCACATCATCGGCAGTGAGATGCTTTATCTGGGATTATTTGCTCTGAATACCGGTATCTTTATGTTGGCAGATAACCGTATGCTGCAACTGATCCTGCGTAACAGCCATATTTATCATACAATTGCGGAACTTTTTATGATGCTGATCACCATTCCACTGTTTCTGTACCTTGGCAAAATGTATACAGAGTACTCCCCTGTGATGGTACAGACAGTATGCCTAATCAGTGTCATGGATTTCAGTATACGTTTCTGCCTGAATCTGACCGGTCTCAAGGTCTTCCATGAAAGTCTTCGTCTGACCCATATTACTTTTGGCATTCTGATCGCACTTGTTATCTATGCCATCGGCAAAGGGTTTTATCAGAATCAAAGGCAGCATCTGAAGCACAATCTATATCATAACCTTGGAATTCTGTGTCTGTGCTTTGGCGTTCTACTGGATATCCTGCTGCTATGGTTCGGCAGTGCTCCCGAGACCAGCTTCTTCACACGGATCGGTGTGCTTATGTTCCTGATCATGGAAGCAGTCCAGGTTACCCTGCGCCTCATGACCAACTATCAGGAAGGTGTTCGCATGCAGCTGCTCAGCCGCCTGGCTTATCGCGACGGTCTGACCGACCTGCTGAACCGTACTTCCTATATGGAAGAATTGAAAAGATTGGACGCATCCCATAATTTTCATGTGTTGCTGGCACTGTACGATGTGAATAGCCTCAAATATGTGAACGACACCTACGGTCACCAAAGCGGTGATGAAATGATCCGCCGGGTAGCGGATACTCTGTCGGCACATCTCGGTTCCTTAGGAAAATGTTACCGGATCGGCGGAGATGAGTTCGTATTCCTGTCGACCGTATCCGATTCCGAAAAAGAATTTCTCAAGTTGCAAAGAGATTTCGAAGCGTCTCTGGGAACTCTGAAGCTTCCTGACGGTTCCGAGCATCCCATTACTGTAGCCATGGGATATTCCGTACTGACCCATAATATGCCTCGTTCCATGGACGATATGGTCCGGGAGGCCGATGCCAAAATGTATGAGGCGAAACGACGAATGAAAACAGAAAATTGATCATAAGATTGGCAGCGTTTTTGCTGACAATCTTATGAATAGCGTGGCTCATTGCAGAGAACTGCCAACAAATGTGGAGT
>OIWU01003112.1_pt1 | contig 13125 bp, 10 predicted proteins | sample 1587711 | NCBI WGS metagenome assembly OIWU01 (sample SAMEA3888909, study PRJEB22519) | human gut metagenome | biome: human gut; feature: human-associated habitat; material: faeces | place: Denmark | collected 2010 | reverse complement strand
GCCCCAGCTGTCGGATCTGCGTGACTCCGGTTCCATCGAGCAGGATGCCGACTGCGTCCTTTTCCTTTACCGTGATTCCTACTACGCCAGCCAGAACCCCGATGGGGCAGAGGTGGATGCCGATACCGCGGAGTGCATCGTGGCAAAGAACCGCCACGGCGAGACCAGCACGGTGCCGCTGGGCTGGGATGGCGCACATACCCGCTTTATGGATGTGGACTTCAAACGCTGATGAACGACGAAACATCAAAATTGATCGCAAAAGTAGAACGCTTTGCCCGGCAGGAGCAGCTGTTTGCGCCTGCGGAGCCAGGCCGGGCTCTGCACCTGTGCGCCGCCGTTTCGGGCGGAGCCGACAGCATGGCGCTGCTGCGGGTGCTGCTGGAGCTGCGGGAAGCTTTTGGGTATCCCCTTACGGCCTGCCACGTCAACCACGGCCTGCGGGGTGAGACTGCGGACCGGGACGAAGCCTTTGTCCGGGCAGAGTGTGCCCGGCTGGGGGTGCCGCTGACAGTTTTCCGCCCGGCAGATGTGGGAATGGCTGTGCCGCCCCATGCCGGGGAGGACTGGGCCCGCAGACTCCGCTATGCCTGCTTTGCCCAACTGCTGGCAGGCGGGATAGACTGCATTGCAACGGCCCATACTGCTACTGACCAGGCCGAGACCCTGTTGTTCCGGCTGGCCCGGGGCACCGGGCTGCACGGGGCAGGGGGTATCCGGCCCAGGCGGCCCGGTTACTGCCGCCCGCTGTTGGGCCTGACCCGGGCCGAGACCGAAGCGCTCTGCGCCGCCTTCGGGCAGGGCTGGGTGACGGACGAGACGAACGAGTCCGATGCCTACGCCCGCAACCGCCTGCGCCATGGGGCCGTTCCGGCCCTGCGCAGCGTCAACGATGCGGCAGAGGAAAATCTGGCCCGCTTCTGTGAAAAGGCGGCCTGCGCGGACGCATACTTTGCCAGGCAGGCAGAACAGCTGCTTTCTGGCGCATGTCTGGATGCAGCCAAGACTGCCCGCAAGGCCCCGAAAGCTAAGGCGGCGTGGCGGCTGGAGCCGCTGCAGGGCGCTGACCCGCTCATTCTGGAGGCAGCGCTCCACAGCCTTGTTGCCCCGGTGCGGGATGCCGAGGAAAAGTACATCCGCCTGCTGGCAGAGCTGGTGGAGCAGGGGAGCGGGGCGGTGCAATTGACCGATACGGTCCGCTTCTGCGCAGGCAGCGGGATGCTCTGGCAGGAAGAGGGCCGGCCGGAAGCAGCTGCGGCCCCTGCGTTTTCGCTGCCGTTTGCCCCTGCCGATGGGGCGGAATTTGCCCTGCCCGGGGGTCAAACCCTGAAAACACGGCTTTTTGTAAGCGGTTTTCGAGAAAAAACACAGGGTGTTCATAAAAAAGACTTAAAAAATCGGGCGGATTATGCTAGAATAACCTTGTTATATTCTGCCCTTACGCTGCGCACCCGTCAACCGGGAGACCGGTTCCAGCCTGCGGGGCGGGGGCTGAGCAAGCCCCTGCGCAAATGGATGAATGAGGCAGGCATTCCTGCCGGAATACGAGAGGGCCTGCCGCTGTTGGCGGCGGGCAGTGAGATCCTGTGGGTCTGTGGGGAGGGCTTTGCCGAGGGGCTGGCCCCGGACGAGGAGACTGTACAGATCTTGCAGTTGGAATTGGAAAATGGAGGAACAACCCATGAGCATGAATGACGATATCAAGAACATCCTGGTCAGTGAGGAAGCACTGAAAGCCAAGGTTGCCGAACTGGGTGCACAGATCAGCAGGGATTACGAGGGCAGAAACCTTGTCCTCGTCTCCATCCTCAAGGGTTCGGTGGTTTTCATGGCCGACCTGATGCGGGCCGTGACCATCCCCTGCAGCATTGATTTTATGGTCGTGTCCAGCTACGGCGGCAGCAATACCACCACCAGCGGTCTGGTCAAGATCATCAAGGATCTGGACGGCGACCTGTCCGGCAAGGACGTGCTGATCGTGGAGGACATTCTGGATACCGGTGTCACCCTTTCCAAGCTGGTGCCCATGCTCAAGATGCGCAACCCGAACTCGGTGAAGATCTGCACCATTCTGGACAAGCCCAGCCGCCGCAAGGCCGACATCCAGCCCGATTACGAGGGCTTCCAGGTGCCGGACGAGTTTGTGGTGGGCTATGGTCTGGACTACGATGAGAAATACCGCAACCTGCCCTATGTGGGTGTGCTGAAACCGGAAATCTACGCATAACAAAAACGAATTAGAACTGGAGTTGATCCCTTTTGCAACCGAAACGACCTCGCTTTAATCCCCTGATCCTGGCGCTGGCACTGGCCGGTGTCCTGATGATCTGGTCGGTGCTGGGCACCAGCGACAGCAGTACCGGCGGCTCCACCATGAGCTACTCGACTGTGGTGCACTACTTTGAGAACAATCAGGTCACAGCCTTTACGCTGGACCGCAACACCAGCATCATCACTCTGACGCTGAAGGAGGGCAAGCAGGAGCTGCCCGAAACTACAGGTGCCACCGCTGCCACACAGGCCTCCGGCGGTCTGCTGAGCAATTTGTTCTCCTCCTCCACCTCTTCCGTGGGGGCGACCAGAAACGATGACGGCACGGTGACGGTGCGCTACAAGCTGCCCTACGCCTATGTGTTCATCGAGAATGTCCAGCAGTATATCGATTCCTACGACGCAGCCAACCCGACCGCGCCCATGGAGTACGATTACACCACCCTGAAGGAGTCCATCCCCTGGATGGAGATCCTGTTCTACCTGGGAATGCTGGGCTGCACCGGCTTCCTGCTCTTCTCCATGATGCGCGGCGGCGCTGGCGGCGGCGGTATTATGAACGTGGGCAAGGCCAAGGTGAAGGACGAGCACGAGAACAAAAAGACCGCGACCTTTGCCGACGTTGCCGGTGAGGACGAGGAAAAGGAAGAGCTGAAGGAGGTCGTGGAGTTCCTCAAGAGCCCCGACAAGTTCAACACGTTGGGTGCCCGCATCCCCCACGGCGTTCTGCTGGTGGGCCCTCCGGGTACCGGTAAGACCCTGCTGGCCCGTGCCTGCGCCGGTGAGGCCGGTGTGCCGTTCTATTCCATTTCCGGCTCTGACTTTGTGGAAATGTACGTCGGCGTGGGTGCATCCCGCGTGCGTGACCTGTTCGATAAGGCCAAAAAGACCATGCCCTGCATCATCTTCATCGATGAGATCGATGCTGTGGGCCGTCAGCGCGGCGCAGGTCTGGGCGGCGGCCACGACGAGCGGGAGCAGACCCTGAACCAGCTGCTGGTCGAGATGGACGGCTTTGAGGCCAACGATGGTGTCATCGTGATGGCAGCCACCAACCGTGCCGACATTCTGGATAAGGCACTGCTCCGTCCGGGCCGCTTTGACCGTCAGGTCTATGTAGGCCTGCCCGATGTCAAGGGCCGTGAGGAAATCCTCAAGGTCCACACCAAGAATAAGCCTCTGGCTCCCGATGTCTCCCTCAGAGTCATCGCACAGCGCACCGCAGGTTTTGCGGGTGCTGACCTGGAGAACCTGGTCAATGAGGCCGCTCTGCTGGCTGCCCGCCGCAGCCGCAAGGCCATCACCATGGAGGACATCGAGGAGGCTTCCATGAAGGTCATGGCAGGCCCCGAGAAGAAGAGCCGTGTTGTGACTGCCGAGGAAAAGAAGCTGACCGCCTACCATGAGGCGGGCCACGCCGTGGCAGGCTTCTATTGCAAGCACCATCCCCGTGTGCATGAGATCACCATCATCCCCCGGGGCCAGGCTGGCGGCTACACCATGTATCTGCCTGAAAAGGATCGCAGCTATGTGACCAAGGGTGAGATGTTCGAGGATATCGTTTCCAGCCTGGGCGGCCGTGTGGCCGAGCAGCTGATCCTGGAGGATATCTCCACCGGTGCCTCCAACGACCTGCAGCAGGCAACCAACATTGCCCGCCAGATGATCACCAAGTACGGCTTCTCCGAGCGCCTGGGCCCCGTGGTCTACGGCACCTCGCAGGAGGAGACCTTCCTGGGCCGTGATTTCACCCAGGGCAAGGGCTACAGCGAGAGCACCGCTGCCGAGATCGACGGCGAGATGCGGGATATCATCGATGAGGCTTACGAGACCTGCCGCCGCACCCTGACGGAGCACATCGACCAGCTCCATGCGCTGGCACAGGCTCTGATGGAGCGCGAAAAGCTCAACGAGAAGGAGTTCAACACCGTGATGGCTGGCGGCAAGCTGCCCCCGCGTGACGGTGACGAGCCTGCACAGGAACCCGCCGCACCGGCGGCCCCTGTGGAGACCGCAGAGCCTGCCGAGAGCGCAGAGCCCGCTGAACAGGCGGAGCAGGCCGTGCTGGGCGAGGAAATGCCCGACCCGGCGCAGGATGCCCCGCAGGATAACGAATGATCGAAGGGAGCGAGTGTCGTGGAGGAAAATTTTAACCCGGTCGCACGCACCCGGGCCAACTATTATACCCCGGGCAGCCCGGTGCAGTTCGTCTGTGTGGAACTGCTCAAGGGCGAACTCAGCGGTGAGAACGCAGTCTGCCTGACCTTCAAGAACATCTCCAAGGTTACCCTGACTGCACTGGAGATCCACTTCAAGTGCAAGGGTGTGGACGGCATCATCCTGTGTGAGGATGCCTTTGAATACCGCGAGATCGAGGTCAAGCCCGGTGAGAGCTTTGGCATGGACGATGCCGTGTTCGTGACCCAGAAGGCCATCACCAGCGTGGATGTGGTCCTGAAGAACGTATACAGCGGCAAAAAGGTCGTGCATCTGGATGCCATCAAGCGCGTCCGTCTGCCGGCCCCGCGCCGCCTGAGTCCGGAGCTGGAAAAGGCACTGGAAAGTCGGATGAACCGCACCGGCCTCAAGTATATGCCGCAGGTGTTCGAGAACGGCTGGTACTGTGCCTGCGGTTCCTTCCACCCGAAGGAAGAGGACACGGTCTACTGCACCGAGTGCGGCTGTGACCGCATCCTGCTGCAGAACGCCCTGAACACCCTGCTGCAGCCCGGCCAGAAGGCCGCCCCTGCAGAGCAGGCCCCGGCGGCGGAGGCCACCCGCGTGGTGAGCGCCGCTCCGCAGGAAGAGCCGACCCGCATCGTGGCCAGCGCACCGGTGCAGGCAGAGCCCACCCGGGTTATCCCGACGGCCCGCCCGGCAGAGCCTGTCGGCGCTCCGACCAGCTTTGCACCGCCGGTGGAACACACCCCTGCTCCGGAAGCAGAGCCTACCCGGGTGCTGGATGCCGCCACCCGCGCGGCGTTCCCCGGCAGCGGTGCAGCGGCTGTGGATGACGAGGGCACCCGTGTGATGCCTGCTGCTGCCCGCCGTGCTGCCCCGGCCCGCCAGCCGGAACCCGAGGTGGAGCAGTACGATGAGGAGGACGATGCGGAAGAGAGCCGTGACGGCATTGCCGAGACCCTCGTCCGCTGGGTCCCGCCCATCACCGCCATCGTCTGCGCAGGCATTGCGCTGTGGGGCTTCGTCTATTATCAGTTTATGATGTAAATGAATGACGGAGGAGGCTGCGCTTCCTCCGTTTTTTGGTTGTACGAAGGAGAAACGTTATGCCCGACGAAGCACTGCAAACCGCTTTTGAGATCAAAACTACCTGCGATGAGATCAGCCGCAAGCTGCTGCGCTGGCACTGGGAGAACAAGCCCGGGGAGCACAGCCTGGGAGCCCTGCTGGATCACATCCGCACCCGCCAGCAGGAGAGCCCTGAATATTATGACCGTCTGCCCGATCTGGCGGGCCGAAACAGCTGGCAGCAGCTGGATACCACCCTGTGTATGCGGGTGCTGCTGGACCCGGAAAAGGATGCTGCCCGCCCGCTGGATCTGCTGGGCAATACGGAGCACCCCGCTGCTGCCCGCCGGGCCTGCAACGCGGTGCGCACTGCCCGCAACGAAGCGGCCCATGCCTCCGACCGCACGGCGGCTGCGCAGGCGGCGATCCTCTTCAACGAGGCCGTGGGAGCACTGGAAGAAGGCTATGCAGGCGCGCCCCTGCGCACCAGTGAGCTGGGCCAGTATTACCGGCTGGCTGAGGATTATCTGAGCCGCTGCGGGGCCAAAAAGCCCATTGCGTCGGCAGCCCCGGAAGAGAAAGCACCCCGCACGGCAAAGTCCGGCCAGAACACTGCGGGCAGGAAAAAAGAGGGGGCTTCCGGTAACGCATCCCGCCGCAGAACAAAGCAGAACACAAGCGGCCGCAGCTCCGGCGGCAGATCCCAGAACCGGAAGCAGGGCAGCAGCCAGAACAGCCGTGCCCGGGCCAGACAGAAGCAGAAACAGGCCAACCGCACCGTTCTGCTGGTACTGCTGGCGATCCTGGCCGTGGGTCTGCTGATTCGCGGCTTTACCATGAACTGGCAGTGAAAGAGTGAGGAAACTATGAAGCAAAAACTGATTTTTCTGGATATTGACGGTACTTTGCTGCCTCCCGGTGAGATGACCGTTCCGGCCAGTGCCGTGGAGGCCATCCGGCAGGCCCGGGCCAACGGCCACAAGGTGTTTCTGTGCACCGGCCGTAACCTGCGCATGACGAAGCCGCTGCTTGCCTATGGTTTCGATGGCTTTGTCTGCTCTGCAGGCGGCTATGTAGGCTGTGATGGGAAAATTCTCGTGGATCTTCCCATGGAGCCTGCGCAGGTCGAGGGCCTGCGGGAGGTGCTGGGGCGTGCCGGTGCCGAGTGCACACTGGAAGCCCGGGATGATACTTACGGCGGCATCAGGATGATCGAGCGGTTCGCCCATTTGTTCCCCCGCAAGCCGGGGCAGCTGAACAGCGAGGCCGAGCGCTGGCGCAAAACGATGGAGTATGGCATGACCATCCGGCCCATTGAGGAATACCACGGAGAGCCGGTTTACAAGGTGGTGTTCATCGCCCCCAACGAGGCCTGCCTTACCGAGGCAAAGCAGCTGTATGAGGATCAGTTCATCTTCTGCGAGTCCCGGCTGGGGGATACCCCGTCAGCCATCGTCAACGGGGAACTCATCAACCGCAAGTTCAACAAGGGCACCGGCATCAAGGCCATCTGCGATGAGCTGGGGTGTTCGCTGGCCGATACCATCGGCTTTGGCGACAGCGACAATGACCTGCAGATGACCGATGTGGTAGGCATCAGCGTCTGCATGGCCAATGGCTCTGACAACCTGAAAAAGCTCTGCGACCGCATCTGCCCGGCTGTGACGGAGGACGGCGTGGCAAAGGAGCTCAAAACTCTGGGCCTGATCTGAGAGCAGCCTTCCACAAAAGAAGAGATGATAACAAAAAATTCCCGCTCCATCGAGCGGGAATTTTTGTTAGAGAGGGTTATTTCTGATGGACTGCCTTGTGATATACCGCGTAGGCGATCACGGCAGAGAGGGCCTCTGTGATCCAGAAGGCGTGCCAGACACCGGTAGGGCCCATGCGGCCGCACAGCACCCACGCAATGGGCATGATGAAGATGATGTAGCGGCAGAGGGAGATGACCAGCGAGGCCGCACCCTTGCCCAGACCTTCCAGCGCGCCGGAAGAGGTGGTGGACACCGCCGACACCACAAAGCCGAGGCAGATGATGCGCAGGGCGGTCTGGCCGATGGCGATGGTCTCGGGGTTAGAGGTGAACAGACCCATCAGCGGGCCTGCAATGGTCAGGCAGAGCAGGGTGCCAATGGCCATGATCCCAGCACTCAGGCCCAGTGTCAGGTTGTAGAGCCTGGACACACGGCCATGCTCCCGGGCACCGTAGTTGTAGCCCACCAGCGGGCGCATCCCCTGCACGATGCCGTTGGCCGGCAGGTAAAGGAAGGTCTGGAGTTTGTAGTAGATGCCCAGCACCGTCACATAGCTCTGGGAGTAGACCGCCAGCAGGCCGTTCAGGAAGGTGACCAGCAGGCTGGGCAGGGCCAGATTCAGGATGGCCGGTACACCGATGGCATAGAGCTTGCCGTCAAGGGCGGCATCGAACCGCAGGCAGCGGCGGGAGAAGCGGACGGCGACTTCGGTGGTGCAGTAGACATAGAGGTAGACCACAAGGGAAACGGCCTGCCCGATGCCGGTGGCAAGGGCCGCACCGGCAATGCCCAGGGCGGGCACCGGCCCAAGGCCGAAGATGAGGACCGGGTCGAGGACGATGTTGGTCACGCAGCCGGTGATCAGCGCCACCATGGCAACGTTCATCCGGCCCACGGACTGGAAGATCTTCTCAAAGGCGAGGTTTGCCATGTTGACCAGCGAGAACAGAAACACGATGGTGGAGTAGGTCACGCCCATGTCCACCAGAGCGGAATCGGTAGTGAAGCGGCGCAGGAAGCCGGGCATGATGGCAATGCAGAGGACCATGCCCAGCACACCGTGCAGCAGGGAGAACATCATGCCATGGGTGGCGGCCCGGTTGGCGTTTTCGTGGTTGCCTGCGCCGAGGTAGAGCGCGATCTGGGCGTTGATGCCGATGCCGAAGCCGATGGCCACTGCATTGACAAAGTTCTGGATGGGAAACACCAGCGAAAGCGCCGTCATGGCCTGCTCGCTGATCTGGGCCACAAAGAGGCTGTCCACGATGTTGTACAGGCTGTTCACCAGCATCGAGATGACGTTGGGCAGGGCCATGGAGAGAAGCAGCGGGAACACCGGTCTGGTTTTCATAAAAGTATCGTTCATTTTCATTGCTCCTGAGGGTCAGATTTGGATTTGAAGGCAAAGCAAAAGCCACACAATGGCTTTTGTACCATTGTGTGGCGAAAAGTTGCAGAATGCTGTAAAAATCCACACGATATTTTATTGGTTCAAAGATACCACATCACAGGGATACTTGTCAAGGACTTTTTAAAATAAAAGTATGACTTTTTACAGCGGGCCCTTGCCCTTGACAAGGGGCGCGGCGGCGGTAAAATAAGAACAGAACGCACAAAAGGAGGATCTGCCATGAAATGGATGATCGCGTCAGACCTGCACGGGTCGGCCTACTACTGCCGCAAAATGCTGGAGGCCTTTGAGCGGGAGGGAGCCGACCGGCTGTTCCTGTTGGGCGACCTGCTCTACCACGGCCCCCGCAACGACCTGCCCCGAGAGTACGCCCCCAAGGAGGTCATCCCCCTGCTGAACGGGAAAAGGGAGAAGCTGCTCTGCGTGCGGGGCAACTGTGATGCCGAGGTGGACCAGATGGTGCTGGAATTCCCGGTGCTGGCCGATTATGCGGTGCTTCCGGTGGGGCAGCGGCTCATTTATGCGACCCACGGGCATATCTATCATGTAAAAAATCTGCCGCCGCTGGCCCCGGGAGATGTACTGCTGCACGGGCATACCCATGTTCCGGCCTGGACAGAGTTCGGGCAGGAAAATCTTTACCTGAACCCGGGTTCTGTGAGCATCCCCAAGGAGAACAGCCCCCACAGCTACATGACCCTGGAAGGAAACACGATGCAATGGAAAGAGCTGGAAAGCAGCGCTGTTTTCCATGAACTGACCCTTTGAAAAGTCCGCCGGCCGGTTTTGCGGGCAGCTTGAAATTTGCCCACCGGTATGGTATGATAAAACTGAAAACAGATCGGCAAAGTTCCGCAGAGCAGTGCGGGGCAGGAGCCTTTTTGTTTCCACAATGAGTTAGCCAAAACTAACAAAATGACGAAAACAGCGGGCTGGACTTGTGCAGTTTGACAGGGGTGCCCGCAGATACAGTATGGAGGGGACAACAATGGTAGAAACGATCCTGAGGGTCGATGGTATGATGTGCGGTATGTGCGAGAGCCACATCAATGATGTGGTGCGCAAGACCGCCCGGGTGAACAAGGTGACTTCTTCCCACACCAAGGGCGAGACGGTCATCGTCTCGGAGCAGCCGGTGGATGTGGAGGCGCTGAAGGCTGCCATTGCCGAAACGGGCTACACCGTGACCGGCGTGCAGACCAGGCCCTATGAGAAAAAGGGCTTCTTCTCGTTCCTGAAAAAGTAACAGCCCGGTGTTTCTGGCCGGGCTGATCATGCAAAACAGGAGGTATCTCGTTATGAGGATCTTGGTGTACGGCGCAGGCGTTCAGGGCTGTCAGCTGGCCCACAGTCTGGCACAGAACAAGAAAAATGTGGTCACCCTGCTGGCCCGGGGCGAGTGGAAGGAGGTCATCGACCAGAAGGGCCTGACCATCCGCCACATGCTCCAGCGGAAAACAACGGTGGATCGGATGCAGACAACAGATGTGCTGGCCCCCGAGGATGTGTATGACCTTGTGTTTGTCACGGTGCAGGCCGGGCAGCTGGCCGATGTGCTGCCCATCCTCAAAGCAAACCGGAGCCAGTACTTCATCTTTGTGGGCAATGATCCCTATGCGCAGGAGATGCTGCAGGCCATGCAGCGCCCGGTGGATAAGATCGCCTTTGGTTTCCAGAACAATGCAGGCCGCCGGGAGCATGACCGGCTGGTCAGTGTGCACATGGGGATGGGAATGACTGTCGGCGGAGCAACCGCACCCCTGTCCGGCGCGTTCCGCCTGCGGCTGCAGGCTGCCTTTGAGGGGACTCATTACAAGCTGACCTATTACAGCGATATGGACGAGTGGCTCAAGAGCCACATCGCCTTTATCCTGCCCTGCGCCTATGCCTGCTATGCGGTGGATGGGGAACTTTCCCGCACCACAGTGGAACAGCGCAGGATGATCGTGGGTGCCGCCTGGGAGTGCTGTGAGATGCTGAAAGCGGCAGGTGTACCCGTGAACGATGCGGAGAACACCGACCGCTACCGCGAGGGCACCAAACAGCGGAAAAAGACCGAGCGGATGGTCTACTGGATGGCGCAGACGGTCGTTGGGAAGTGGTGCATTTCGGATCACGCCATGCGTGCGGTGAGCGAGATGCAGTATCTGGATGAAGCGTTTGCCGCCCTGCGGGCCACCACATTGGTGGAGATGACTGCCTGGGATGAACTGCGCAGATCCCTGCCCAGAAAGAAGTAAGAGCCGGAAAATGTCCGGAGCATGAGAAAAAGCCTGTCGGTTTTTGCGCTGACAGGCTTTTTTCTATTGGTTCCGTGCCCAGAAGACGGCAAGCTGCTGCTCCAGCTCTGTGGTGCTGCGCAGGTATTGGAGCTGGTGCCAGTGGCGGGGGAACAGGCGGGTGTATTCGGTGCGGGCAAAGCGGTCATCCAGCAGAAGCACCACGCCCCTGTCTTCCTGCGTGCGGATGACCCGGCCCGCCGCCTGCAGCACTTTGTTCATGCCTGGGAAGCGGTAGGCGTAGTCGAAACCGGTGCCGCCCGCCTCGTCATAGTAGTGGCGCAGGATCTCCTGCCGGGGGTTCACCTGAGGCAGGCCCACCCCCACGATGGCACACCCGATGAGCCGGTCGCCCACCAGATCCACGCCCTCGCCAAAAATGCCGCCCATGACCCCGAAGCCCAGCAGCGTTTTTGCGGGGCTTGGGCCGAACTGTTCCAGAAAGGCTGCTCGGGCCGCGTCGTCCAGACCACTCTCCTGGGCCAGCGTCCCGATGTCCGGGTAACGGGCGGTGAAGTCCTCATATACCTGCCGCAGATAGGCGTAGCTGGGAAAAAAGGCCAGATAGTTGCCCACCTTGGCCCGGGCCAGTGCGGCCAGCGCATCCGAGACGGCCTGCACACTGGCCTCCCGGTCCCGGTAGCGGGTGGAGATGCCGGGCAGGCAGTAGAGCCCCAGATGTTCGGGCGGAAACGGGCTTTCCAGTGCCACAGCCCGGGCATCGGGACAGCCCAGCACGGAGCGGTAGTAGCCCGGCGGGGTGAGCGTTGCGCTGAACAGTGCCGCAGCCCGCCCGGCAGCAAGGCTGGCATCCACAAAGGGGGCAGGGTCAAGGCAGAGCAGCTCCCATTCCAGCTCGCTGCCCCGGGCTGTCAGCTGGGTGACAAAATGCGCGTCGTACCGCTCTGCCGCCCGGGTGATATCCTGCACCGCAAAGTAGAGCTCGAGCAGCTGGGCGTGGGCATCGGCCTCCGGGTTGGCCTCCAGCCAGTCCTGCAGGGGAGGCTGCAGGCTGAACAGCAGCCGGAGCAGCTCCTTCGGCAGCTCTTGCAAAAAGACCGTGCCATCCTGCGCCAGCAAAGGCTCCGGCAGCGGGAAGGCAGTTTCTGCCGGTTCGGTGTCCAGAAGGCTGGTCTGTTGGGTGAGATCCTCTGCCGGCGGTTCGGTGGGCGCTGAACCCCGGCGGGGGGCCAGCTTCGTTACCGCCCGGCGCGCTTCCAGAAAGCCCTTGTCTGCCTTTGTCAACGCGGTTTTCAGTGCGCTTTTTCCTTTGCCGATGGCCCGTCTGGCATCGGTCAGGCAGCTCTTGCAGAACCGCGCCGAGTACATGGCTCTGGCCCGGTCCGGCAGGTTGTGAGCTTCGTCGATGAGAAAAATGTAGTCGCCCGCCGCATCGAAAAAGCGCCGCAGGTGCACGGTGGGGTCGAACAGATAGTTGTAGTCTCCGATGACCACATCACACCACTCGCTCAGGTCCAGTCCCAGCTCAAAGGGGCAGACCCTGTGCCGCCGGGCAGTCTCAGCCAGGGCGGCCCGGTCATAGGGGACGGTGCTGTCCAGCAGGTCGGCCAGCGCATCCTTCAGTCGCTCGTAGTAGCCGTTGGCGTAGGGACAGGCTTCCGGCAGGCAGGCGGGACGGCCCTCAGCATCCTTGCACAGGCAGGCCTTCTCCTTGGCCGAAAGGGTCACGCTGCGCAGGGAAAGCGCCGGGTCTGCCGCTCGCAGACGGGCCAGTGCATCCTCAGCAGCGGCCTGTGTCGTGTTGCGGGCGGTCAGGTAGAAGATCTTTTCCCCCTTGCCCTCGCCCATGGCTTTCAGGGCAGGGAAGAGGGCGCTCATCGTTTTGCCGATGCCGGTGGGTGCCTGGCAGAACAGCCGGGTACCGCCCTTCTGCTCTGCCTTGCCCGCAGCACAGGCGCGATAGACCTCCCCGGCAAGGGCGCGCTGCCCGGGACGGTAGGCCGGAAACGGAAATTGCAGGGCCCCAAGGCTCCGGTTCCGGGCTTCCACCCAGTCCAGCTGCCGTCGTGCCCAGGGAAGATACTGCCGCAGTAAGTCGTTGAGAAACGCATCCAGCTCAGCGGCGGAGAAGTGCCGGGTATAGCGGATGATCTCATCGGTGTCGATCTGGTAATAGGTCAGCCGGACATCCAGTGTTTCC
>OIWU01003110.1_pt1 | contig 13132 bp, 17 predicted proteins | sample 1587711 | NCBI WGS metagenome assembly OIWU01 (sample SAMEA3888909, study PRJEB22519) | human gut metagenome | biome: human gut; feature: human-associated habitat; material: faeces | place: Denmark | collected 2010 | reverse complement strand
TAAGAGGAAAAGCAAATGGGAAAAATTAGTTGGAAAGCAGGAACCTTTATATACCCAATTCCGGCAGTAATGGTATCTTGTGGAACCATGAAAGAATCTAATATCATAACTGTTGCATGGACAGGAATTTTAAATACAAATCCAGCGATGTGCTATATTTCGGTAAGACCAGAAAGGTACTCACATGATATTATAAAAAAACATGGAGAATTTGTAATTAATTTGACAACAAGAGATTTAGCATATAAAACGGACTGGTGTGGAGTAAAATCTGGCAAAAATGTAGATAAATTTAAAGAAATGAAATTAACAAAAGAAGCAGGAAAATTTGTAAAAGCACCATTAATAAAAGAAAGCCCTGTTTCAGTTGAATGCAGGGTCAAAGAAATAATTCCACTTGGAAGTCATGATATGTTTATTGCAGAAGTACTTTCAATAGATGTAGATGAAAAATATATAGATAAAAAGGGAGCTTTTGATATTAGCAAATGCAATTTAATAGCTTATGCAAATGGAGGATATTATCCATTAGATAAAAAAATTGGAAAATTTGGATATTCAGTGCAGAAAAAGAAACAATTAAAAAAATATCAAAGATAAAACTTTGATATTTTTTTTGAACCTTTTTGTAAAATTAGACATCTAATATATGGAAACAGTAATTATTTATTAATATTCTTAATAAGCTCTAACATTTCGAGCAATTTATCAATATTAATATTTTCCTTTTGAATGAAATTACATAACTTTTGATTTTTAGAGATATCTGTGCCTGCAAAATCACTAGAAAATCCTAAAAAATCATTTGGAGTAATACGATACAGCTTAGACAACTGTATAATAACTTCAATGGGGACTTTACTGTTTCCAGTTTCATAATGTCCATAGGTTGAGCGAGGAATTTTAAGAAATTTTGCGACTTCTTGCTGTGAAAAATCATGATCCTCTCGAAAATCTTTTATTATCTCGTTAACTTTTTTCATAAACTTCACCAATATAATTTTAACCAAAAATTGAGATAAAATTATTTATATGCTCAAAAAAAGATTTTTTTATATTGACACGCTCAAAATATTAGCATAAAATGTAAAAAAGAACCAACAAATGAGAGAAAAAAGAGAACTTTAGGACAAAACTAAAAAGGAGGAAACAAAAGAAAGATGGATGAGAAAAAACTAGAAAAGCAAGGAGAAGCTGGAGCTGAAAAAAGTGCAAAAAAAGAAACAATTGGAATAAAATTACCATGGTGGATAGGATATACATTATTAATAATTATAATTGTTTCAGCGTTTTTTTTAATTTATAAAGTATTTACAAAATATAAAACAATAGAAACAATAGCAAAAATAGATGATTCTGTATTTACAATAAATCTAGACAAAGATACAATTGAGGCGGGAGAGACAATAAAAATAGAAACAACAAAGTATAAAGAAAACGTTACATTAATATCATCTAATCCAGAAATAATAAAAACAGAAGGAGATACAATTATAGGAGTTGCAGAAGGAGAAGCAACTATTTATGCAAGTTACAATGAGGAAAAAAGCAATGAATTAACATTAAAATGCATAGTTAATCTAAATGAAATTGTTTTAGATAAAAGCGAATTGGAAATAGTAATAGGTGGAGAACAAAAAATAATTGCTACTTTGGTTCCAGAAAATTCAACTTATAAAGAGTTGAATTGGCAATCCTCAGACAATAGTATAGCAACAGTGGAGGATGGGTTAGTAAAAGGATGCAAAAAAGGAAGAGCAACAATAACAGTAACAGAGATTAATACAAAAAAAGAGGCTAAATGCAACGTAACTGTAAAACCAATTGAAGTAGAAAGTATTAGTTTAGATGAAAAAGACGTAAAATTAGGTGTTGGACAAAATTATATTCTAAAAGAAACTATAAAACCAAGTAATGCAACAAACAAAGATATAATATGGTCAAGTTCAAATACAGCGGTTGTCTCAGTACAAGACGGAAAAATAAAAGCAGTTGGGGTAGGAGAGGCTAGTGTAAAAATTACTGCAAGTAATGGAAAAATAGCAACATGCAAATTTCATGTTACACAAAATGCACCAACGAATAAAAAGAGATATGTTATAAATTCTTTTAATGTAAGAACAGGACCAGGAACAAATTATACATTATTAGCTACTACAAAAAGAAATGAAGAAATTGAAATACTAGATGAAACAAATAGCTATGCAAAAATAAGATTAAGCAATGGAACAGTAGGATATACAGTTCTAAAATCATATTCTTCTTCAAGAATGTATTATATTGAAGGGGTGCCATTTATAAATCAATTTAGTTTAGGATATCCGACAGGATGTGAAGCTGTTGCTGCAACAATGGCTGCAAGATATTCTGGATACAATGTAAGTTCTGCAACAATTATTGCAAACACTCCAACAGATACGAAAGGAAAAAGAAAAGAAACAAAAACAAAAGAAATAAAGACAGAAGTATTAAATGAAGAAACGGGAGAAATGGAAACAAAAATTACTACAACAGAAGAAACAGTATGGGTAGGAGAAAATCCATTTAAGTATTTTGTGGGACACCCAACAAAGGGAAAATCAACAGGATCATATGGTTGCTTTGCAGGTCCAATTGTAACTGCGCTTAGAAATTCTGGCATTTCATGTACAGACATTTCTGGCTCATCAATAGATACAATCTTCGGCTATATAGAAAAAGGAAAACCAGTAATAATATGGTGCAGAGCTAGAGGTGCTGATTTAACTCAAGGGGTAACGTGGCAATATCCGGATGGAAGTGGAGAATTTACAGAACTTGATGGGGAACATTGTGCAGTGCTAATCGGGTATGATGGAGACTATGTATATTTAAATGATCCAGCAGTAGGAAAAGGAGTAAAACAACCTAAAAGCAAATTTATAAGTAATTGGAAAAAATTATATAGCCAAGCAATAATAATCAATTAAAAATTAGCAAAATAAAAAAAGTAAAAGTAATTACAAAAAAAATCGGTAAAAACGTTGACAAATCTAATGAAATATGATAAATTATATAAGCTATGTTTCTAAATGGGAGCATAGCTTAAAAAACGCATCGTTAAAAACCCGCAGAACAAAGTTGGAGGTGGAGCTAAAATGGCTGCAAAAGGACCAAGAGAAAATATAACATTAGAATGTACAGAATGTAAAAGAAGAAATTACGTAACTTCAAAGAACAAGAGAAATTACACAACAAGTAAAAATAAAAGAAACAATACAGATAGACTAGAAGTTGCTAAATATTGCAAATATTGCAAAAAAAGAACAACACATAAAGAAACAAAATAAAGAGTGTAAGCATTAATTTATAAAATAATGCGTCCCCTTACAAAATAGGAGGAATAAAATGGCTAAGGAAACAAAATCAAATAAAGATTTAAAAAATAAAAAACATTTTTTTAAAGACTTTAAAGCTGAACTAAAAAAAGTTATTTGGCCTACACCAAAGCAAGTTGTTAATAATACAATAGCAGTTGTAGTTATTGTGTTAATTACAGCCGCAATTGTTTTTGTATTAGATGTAGTGTTTGATTTAATTAATGAAAAAGGTATTAACAAGTTAAAATCAAATGTTAAACAAAAAGTAGTTGTTGAAAACAATATAGAAACAAACACAGATCAAAATAATGTAGAAACAAATAGTGCAGAAGGTGAAGCAGAAAGCCAAGAAAATTCTGTAACGGAAATAGGAGGCTAAGATAAATGTCTCAGATAAAAGAAAATTTAGAACCAAGATGGTATGTTGTACATACATATTCTGGGTATGAAAACAAAGTAAAAACAGATTTAGAAAAAACAATAAAAAATAGGGAACTTGAAGATTACTTTTTTGATATAGTTGTTCCAATGGAAGAACAAATAGAAATTAAGGATGGAAAAAGAAAAGCAAACCTTAAAAAAGTATTTCCTGGATATGTTTTAGTAAAAATGATAGTAACAGAAGAATCATGGTACATAGTTAGAAATACAAGAGGTGTAACAGGATTCGTTGGTTCAGGAACAGATCCAATTCCATTGACTAATGAAGAAATTAGAAATATGGGATTTGAAACTACTATTATAAATGTAGATTATGAGGTTAACGATTCTGTAAAAGTAGTAAATGGACCTTTATCAGGATTTATAGGAACAGTTCAAGAAATAAACAAAGAAAAGAATAAAGTAAAAGTAATGGTTTCAATGTTTGGAAGAGAAACTCCAGTAGAATTAGAGTTCTCACAAGTAGAAAAAGTATAGGAGGAAAATAAAATGGCAGAAAAAGAAATTACAAATGTCGTTAAATTGCAAATAGAAGCTGGAAAAGCAACACCAGCACCACCAGTAGGACCAGCATTAGGTTCAACAGGTATTAATATCATGCAATTCACAAAAGAATTCAATGAAAAAACAGCAAACCAACCAGGTATGATAATACCAGTTGTAATAACTGTATACCAAGATAAATCATTTACATTTATTACAAAGGTACCACCAGTTGCAGTTTTAATAAAAAAAGCATTAAAAATAGAAAAGGGTTCAGGAAAACCAAATAAAGATAAAGTTGCTACAATAACAAAAGCACAAGTAGAAGAAATTGCAAAAACAAAAATGGAAGACTTAAATGCAGCTTCTTTAGAAACAGCAATGAGTATGGTTATGGGTACTGCTAGATCTATGGGCGTAGTAGTAGCTGAATAAAAGACTTAATTTAGGAGATAAACTTAAAAACTGACATCACTAATTCACAAGTAGGGGACATAGCTCCTCAAAAGTGGAAGTGACAAAAGGATAAGCTTTGTCCCCTTACATTAATAATTTAATTGGGAGGATGAAAATCCGGTAATACCAAAGGAGGAAATAAAATGAAAAAAGGAAAAAGATATCAAGAGTGTGAAAAACTTATTGATAACACAAAAAATTATAATGCAAAAGAAGCATTAGAAGCATTTGAAAAAATGCCAAAACCAAAATTTGACGAAACAGTTGAATTACACGTAAAATTAGGTGTAGATGGAAAACAAGCTGATCAACAAGTTAGAGGAACAGTTGTACTTCCAAATGGTACAGGTAAAACTCAAAGAGTTTTAGTTTTCGCAAAAGGTGATAAAGCAAAAGAAGCAGAAGCAGCAGGAGCTGACTTTGTAGGAGCTGAAGAACTAGTTCCAAAAATTCAAAATGAAAATTGGTTTGATTATGACGTTATAGTTGCAACACCAGACATGATGGGTGTTATAGGAAGATTAGGTAAAATATTAGGACCTAAAGGATTAATGCCAAACCCAAAATCAGGAACAGTAACTATGGATGTAACAAAAGCAATAAATGAAATTAAATCTGGTAAAGTAGAATATAGATTAGATAAATCAAACATTATTCACTTAGGATTTGGTAAAATTTCATTTGGAAGCGAAAAATTATTAGAAAACTATGAAACAATAATGGAAGCAATCCAAAAAGCAAAACCAGCAGCAGCAAAAGGACAATATATTAAAAGTATTGCAATAAGCACAACAATGGGACCAAGCATATATGTAGGATAGGATGATTATTGATTCAACACATAAAATTTTGACCAGAGACAGTAGGCAAAAGTAAGCCCTACCGAGGTAAAATAAGAGTATATAAAACTCTGTTAATGCCTCGAGTAGGTATTTAACAGAGTTTTTAATTTTTATAATATAAAATAATAAATAGGAGATGCATATAAAAACTGACATCACCAATTCATAAGTAGGGGACATAGCCCCTCTGGAAGTGGAGATGACAGAATAGTAAGCTGTGTCCCCTTACCCTAAAGGGAGGTGAATCAATTGGCTAGCGAAAAAATTATAGAGCAAAAGAAAAAAGAGGTATCTGAATTAGCTGCAAAAATAAATGAAGCTAAGGTAGTTCTTTTAACAGATTACAGAGGTATTAGCGTTGCAGACGTAACAGATTTAAGAACAAAATTAAGAGAAAAAGACGTTGAATACAAAGTTATAAAAAACAACATAACAAGAAGAGCATTAGAAGAATGCAAAATAGAAGGTCTAGAAGAACTTTTAGAAGGACCAACAGCAATTGTTATGGGAAAAGGTGATTATCTAGATGCATGTAAAACAATATATGAATATGCAAAAGATAATGATTTCTATAAAATAAAAGGTGGAATAATTGATGGAAAAGTTATGACAGCAGAAGAAATAATAACACTTGCAAAATTACCATCAAAAGAAACATTACTATCAATGCTTGCTGGTGCATTACTTGGAACTATATCAAAATTTGCAGTTGCACTTGATCAAGTTAGAATTCAAAAAGAAGCAAACGCTTAATTATTAAAATCTAAAAAGGTGGTACATACAAAAACTGACATCACTAATTAACAAGTAGGGGACACAAGCTCCTCAAAAGTGAAAGTGACTAAGAGGTAAGCTGTGTCACCTTACAAATAATCAGGGTGGTGACCAACCACTAAAATAAAAAGGAGAAAAAGCATAAAACTAGCTTTGACCCTTACAAAATAGGAGGAAATAAAATGAATAAAGAAGAAATGATTGAAGAAATCAAAAAAATGACAGTAGTAGAATTAGCTGATTTAGTAAAAGCTATAGAAGAAGAATTTGGAGTATCTGCAGTAGCAGCAGCTGCACCAGCAGCAGGAGCTGTTGCAGGAGCAGCAGAAGAAAAAACATCTTTTGATGTTGTATTAAAAGAAGCTGGAGCAAACAAAATACCAGTAATTAAAGTTGTAAGAGATGCAACAGGATTAGGATTAAAAGAAGCTAAAGATTTAGTAGACGGAGCACCTAAAACAATAAAAGAAGGAGTTTCTAAAGACGAAGCTGAAGAATTAAAAGCTAAATTTGAAGAAGCTGGAGCAACAGTTGAATTAGCTTAGTTTTATAACTAATAAAGAAAAGATTGCAATTTATATTGCAGTCTTTTTTTCATTTTTTCTAATTGCATTATAAAGTTTTATATAATATAATTAATTTCAGGAGGCATATTATGGAACAACAATATATCGGAATAATTACAGCAACAATCGAAGAATTTGAAGCTATAAAAAATATAATGAATCAAATTGAAGAAATAAAGCATTATGACTTGATTTTCTACAAAGGAAAGATAAATTCTGAAAATATAGTATTAGTTAAATGTGGAGTAGGAAAAGTAAATGCAGCAAGAACTACACAAATATTAACTGACAAATTTAATGTAAAGAGTATAATTAATGTAGGATCAGCAGGGGGATTAAATAATAATTTAGAAATAGGTGACATTGTTATAGGAAAAGAACTTGTTCAACATGATTTTGATATTACTCCATTTGGACACGAAAAAGGATATATAACAGATACAGGCAGATTTTTTAAATGTGACGAGAAACTAATAAATACATTTAAAAATGTAAAAATTCAAGGCATAAAAGTTATAACAGGAATCATTGCATCAGGAGATATATTTTGTACAGATGCACACATGAAAGAAAAAATAAAAGAAAAGTTTAATGCTGATTGTTGTGAAATGGAAGGAGCAGCAATTGCACAAGTATGCTATTTAAATAGAGTCCCATTCTTGGTTATAAGATCTATTTCAGATGTGCCAAATGGAAAAAATCATATTGATTTTGATAAGTTTATAAAATTAGCTTCAAAAAATTGTGCACAAATTATTCAAAAAATATGTTGACAAAAAATGGAAATTAATGTAATATATAAATAAATTTAGTTCATAAATATCTATTTGAATTTCAATTCTTATGAAATTCAAATAGATAAATAACTTACAACAGGTGTTTTTACAAAATCTTAAAAAATTCCAAAGAGGTAAAATATGTTATCAATAGTAAAAAGTATGTCATTGTTAGGGTTAGATGGCTGTCTTATTTATGTGCAAGTAGATGTTTCTATGGGAATTCCAGGATGGGACATTGTAGGACTTCCAGACACAAGCGTAAAAGAAGCAAAGGAGAGAGTTAGAACAGCAATAAAGAATTCTGGTTATGAGTTACAAAGCAGAAAAATAATTGTAAATTTAGCACCAGCAGATACGAAAAAAGAGGGATCCGCATTTGATTTACCAATTGCAATAGGAATATTACTGTGTACAGGGGTGATTGGGCAGATTTCGGAAGATATAGCATTTATTGGAGAATTATCATTAGATGGAAAAATAAATAAAGTAAATGGAATACTTCCAATGTGTATTGAGGCCAAAAAATTGGGAATAAAACAAGTAATACTACCTAAAGAAAATGCGCAAGAGGCAGCTGTTGTAGATGAGTTAGATATTTACGGAGCCAATACATTAGGAGAAGTAGTGGACTTTTTAAATGGAAATTCGAAAATAGAAAAAAGTAATGTTGATATAGAAAAGTTATTTAAAACAAATAATAAAAGCATGTTTGATTTTAATGAAGTAAAAGGACAAGAAAATATAAAAAGAGCGTTGGAAATTGCAGCAGCAGGACGGACACAACTGTTTATTAATAGGAAGTCCAGGCTCACGGGAAAACAATGATGGCAAGAAGAATTCCGTCAATATTGCCAGACCTAACATTTGAAGAAGCTTTAGAAACTACAAAAATACATAGTATAGCTGGAGTACTAGATAAAAAAACTCCTATAATTACAATAAGACCATTTAGAAGTCCACACCACACAATTTCAAGCACTTCTATGGTACGGAGGAGGTAAAATTCCAAAGCCTGGAGAAATTAGTTTAGCACATAATGGAGTTCTATTTTTAGATGAACTACCAGAGTTTAATAAAAACACATTAGAAGTATTAAGAGGACCATTAGAAGATGGAATAATAAGTATTAGTAGAGTAAATGCATCACTTACATATCCATGTAATTTTATGTTTGTTGCATCAATGAATCCATGCCCATGTGGATTCTATGGGTCAAAAGAAAAAGAGTGTACATGTTCTCCACAAGCAATACAAAGATATATGGGAAAGATAAGTGGACCCCTTTTGGACAGAATAGACATACAAATAGAAGTTACAGCAGTAAAGTATCAAAAACTAGAAGCAGAAGATGAAACAGAAAATTCTAACAAAATAAAAGAAAGAGTGAATAAAGCAAGAAAAGTTCAACAAGAAAGATACAAAGAGAATGGGATATATTCAAATGCAGAGCTTACACCTAAGTTACTAAGCAAGTATTGTAAATTAGATAAAGAATCAAAAGCTATAATGCAGAATGCATTTGAAAAGCTGGGATTAAGCGCAAGAGCACATGGCAGAATTTTAAAAGTAGCAAGAACTATTGCAGATTTAGATGAAGAAGAAAATATAAAAGTGAAGCATATTGCAGAAGCAATACAATATAGGAGTCTAGATAAAAAGTACTGGAATAACTAGGAGATAGATGAAAAATATAGAATTAATAAAAAATACAGATAAAGAATTTCCACAAAATTTGTTAAATATAGAAAAAAGTCCTAAAGAATTATACATAATGGGAAATAAGAAGTTACTAAACAAAAAATCACTAGCTATTGTTGGAACAAGAAATTGTACACCATATGGAGCAGAGTGTGCAGAAAAATTTGCAACAGATATTTCAAAAAAGAATATATGTATAATAAGCGGAATGGCACTAGGGATAGACACTTTTGCACACAATGGAGCGTTAAAAGAAAAAGGAAATACTATAGCAGTATTAGGATGTGGATTTGATTATATATATCCAGAAGAAAATATAGATTTATTTAATAAAATAGTAGAAGATGGAGGATTAGTTGTCTCAGAATATCCGCCAAAAACAAAAGCAGTTTTATCAAAATTTCCATATAGAAATAGAATAATAAGTGGATTATCTATGGGAACATTGGTTGTAGAAGCAACGAGAAACAGAAGCGGAAGTTTGGTTACTGCAAGATATGCAAAAGAACAGAATAAAAAAATTTTTAGTATACCGGGAAATATTAACTTAAAAACAAGTGGAGGAACAAATGAGTTAATAAAAGAAGGTGCAAAATTAGTTACTTGCGCAAATGACATATTAACAGAATTTAAAATAATTGTGGAAAACACACCAGAAAAAAATGAAAAAAGTGTAGAACCTGAATTTTTAGAAATATATAATCAAATAACATATATGCCAATAAATATAAATGTAATTGCAAAAAAATGCAAACTAGATATAGCAAATGTATCACAAAAGTTATTATTAATGGAATTGAGAGGTTATGTTAAAAGCATGCCAGGAAATGAATATGTGAGGGTATAAAATGTATGTAAGTCATGAGTTAGGAAGAATAGGAGAAAATATTATAGCAGATTATATAACAAAGTTAGGATATAAAGTAGTAGAAAGAAATTTTGCATGTAATCAAGGAGAAATTGATATAGTTGCCAAAGACGAGGAAGAACTAGTTTTTATAGAAGTAAAAACCAGAACAGATATTTCTTACGGAGAAGCAAGTGAGGCTGTTACAGATACTAAAAAAAGACATTTAATTAATTCGATTAAATATTATATTTACAAACAAAAATTGGAGAATCAGCCTATAAGAATAGATGTAGCAGAGGTCTATATAAAATGTGGAAAAGTAAAAATAAACTACATAAAACAAGCGATTTATTAAAATTTCTTTCCTTGACAAAGCTTATAAATAAATATATAATAAGCAAGAATAATGTGGAGAAAGAGGTTTTTCTGATGAAAAATTTGAAAAGGATTTCTATTATAATTTTATTAATGTTATCAATACTAACAATTAATTCGCTTGCAACAACAGGAACTGTAAATGCACCAAATGGTCTAATTTTAAGAAAAGAAGCAGCAAAATCGGGCGAAATAATAATGACAATAAGTGATAAAAGCCAAGTAGAAATAATAGAAAAATCAGGAGAATGGTATAAAGTAAAATATGGTAACTATGAAGGTTATTTATTTGCAGAATATGTTGAAGCAAAGGAAGAACCAAAACAAGAAGAACCAGAACAAACAGTAGCTGAAGAACCAAAAGAAGAACAACCAACAGAACAAACTCCGGCACAAGAAGAAGTAAAACAAAATGAAGAAACACAAGAACAAACAAGTGAATTTCCAAAACAAGTACAAATACAATCAAATATAAAAGTATATATATTACCATCAATAACAGCTAGTGTAACAAATAATATAGAATCAGGAAAAACAGTAACAATAAATAAAGAATTAAATGATTGGGTAAATATAACATTTGAAAACAAAAGTGGATGGGTAAGAAAATCATTAGTAGAAAATGCTGTTGTAGCAGAACAACAAGAAGAGCCAAAACAAGAAGAACCTGCACAATCAGAGGAACCAAAACAAAATGAGGTAACATTTGAGACTAAAAAAGGTTATATAAATGCAGATATGTCTGTAAATGTAAGAGAAACAGCAAGTACATCAGCTACAGTAATTATTACATTAAATCCTAATACAGAAGTTAAAGTAGTGGGAGAGGAAAATGACTTTTATAAAATAGAATACAAAGAATATAAAGGCTATGTAGCAAAACGATTAATATCAGATAGTCAAGTACAAGTAACAAGCAGAAGCAGTGCATCAAGAATAACAAATGAACAAGAAAAATCTCAAGCAAGTGAACAAAAGGACGTAAGCCAAGCATCAAGTACAGCAGTAAGCCAAACAGCAGGGGATAAAATAGCAAGTTATGCAAAAAAATATGTAGGTTATAATTATGCATCAGGTGGCACAACACCAAGTAATGGGTTTGACTGTTCAGGGTTTGTATATTATGTGTATAATGCATGTGGATATTCACTAAGTAGATTATGTTCTGTACAAGCAAAAACGGGTACAGAAGTTTCAAAAAGTAATTTAATACCAGGTGATTTGGTATTCTTTAATAATGGATCGAATGGAAGTATTGGCCATGTGGCAATATATGTAGGAAATGGAATAATTGTACACGCAGCAAATACAAGAAGAGGAGTAACAACAGATACTATAAACAGCGGATATTATAATACATATTATTATACAGCAAGAAGAGCATTTTAAAAAACAGGGGGAAATACTTTGAGGTGATAATATAGAAATACTAATAATTACTGTTCGGGTATATTATAGGAATAATTTATGGGCTATGTTTTAATAAAAGCATAGCTCTATTTTTTGTCTGTATTCCACTTTTAATATATGCATATAAAAAACAAAAGAATAAAAACGTATTTAGGTATTTAAGAATTTTTATAACAAAGAATTTAGTAATAGCTTTTATGTTAGTAGCTTTAATTGGAAATACACAAGTCTTGTATCTTAAAAATAAATACTTAGAAATATATAAAGATGACAAAAGCATCATAAGTGCTACGGCAGTGGTTATAAAAGGACCAAGTGAAGGAGAATATAATTATAAATATACTGTAAAAGCAAGAACAGGGAAATATAAAAATAAAAAATTCATAGTTTATATTAATAAAAAGAATAAGAAACTTTTAGAATATGGAGATTTAATTGAAATAAAAGGTGAATACTCTGCACCAGAAGTTGCACGAAACTATAAAGGATTTGATTATAGTCAATATTTAAAAACATTAAATATATATGGAACAATAAAAGTAGAAGAGTCAGAAATAATAAATAAAAATCAATTATCACCCATTTTAATAAGCATAAATAATATTAAAGAAAAAATGATAGATAACGCAAATAGAAATATGCCTAAAAGGACAGCAAATCTCCTCTTAGGCATTTTAATAGGTGAAAGGGATAACATACAAGAAGATATAATAGAAAGCTTTAGAACGGCAAATTTGTCCCATATACTAGCTGTATCTGGAGCACATACTTCATATATTATTTTAGGAATAACATATCTAATTTCAAAAAGCAAAACGCCAAAAAGAATAGGCTATATTATTACAATAATAAATTTACTAATATTTATAATAATTACAGGTGCTAGCTACTCAGTTGTAAGAGCATGTATAATGGCAATTGTAGTAATAGGCGCAAAGATATGTTATAGAAAAGAAAATTTTTTTACAAGCATATGTATTTCACTAATTATAATTTTAATTCAAAACCCATTTGCAATAAATGATATAGGATTAAAACTTTCATTCATGGGAACAGCCGGAATAGTTATATTCAATAAAAGTATTACAAATTTTTTTATAAAGTTAAAAATAAAACAAAA
>OIWU01003103.1_pt1 | contig 13150 bp, 8 predicted proteins | sample 1587711 | NCBI WGS metagenome assembly OIWU01 (sample SAMEA3888909, study PRJEB22519) | human gut metagenome | biome: human gut; feature: human-associated habitat; material: faeces | place: Denmark | collected 2010 | reverse complement strand
TTCGATCTCATCACCGTAAGCGTACTGGTACCACCGCTGCCACTCGGCACCCTTCAGCTTGCCGTCGCCGTTCTTGTCAAATCGCTTCTGCGAGCCGTAGAGCATAGAACATACCTCCTGTTCTCAAGGTCATTCTATCACGCACACTGTCCAAAAATTCGGACTATATGACCTTCTGCATCAGCTTTTCAAAACTGTCCACGACCTCATAAACAACTTCTTCGTTGCTGATTGCTGCAAAGTGGCGGCGCGCGCATTCGATTTTCGCGTTTTCAACGCCGCGCAGCTCTAACGAATCCGTATTGCCCTTGGTTTCAGCGACGAAGAAAATGTGCCGGACGCTGCCCTCGGTGAACGCAATAGCCCAGTCCGGGTTATAATGTCCGACCGGTGTGGAGATGAAGAAGCTGCTCGGCAGCTTGACATAAACGGCCACTTTTTCGCTGATATCCAGTTCTCCGGCAAACTTCCGCTCGTTTTCCGAGTCATAGATCACATGGTCATAGAGGCTCTTTTCTGCCCGCATCGCGCTGACGTTCAGTTTTCCGCGCAGCTTTCCAGCGGCAAAAATGTCGCTGTCATAGGCCGCCTCCAGGCGGTTATATGTAATGTGTTCCACGATCATCGTCGCTTTTTGATTGTTGATGATCCGGCCGACTTTCAGGATGAACGCTTCCGGATTATTCCGGAACATGGCAAACTTGAGCGGCGACATACCCTGCAAAATTGTAGCAATGCTGGCGCGCGTGAGTCCGGTTTCTTCGACCAGCTTCCCGATGAGGTCATACCGCACACTGCCAAGCGGCGCGGTTTCGGGCGTTTGCTGGTCTGTCTTTGTCTTGCGGAAGCCCTCGCCGTTTTCCAGCTGCTCTTTGGAGGTCAAATGGTCTGCCTGTTCGCCGTATTCCTTTCGGATCACAACCTGTGCAACATCCAGCTTTTCATCCAGTTCCCGAATGGAATTTTGAATCAGCTCCTGCGTATCAAAGGATACTGTATAGACGGATTTATGGTTGATTCTGTTCCAGAGCGCAAGAAACTCCTTCTTTTTCAGCTTCTCCGGATCCAGATGCGCTTCCACATTGCCGCCGTTGGCATCCTCCGGGAGCATACTGCGGCCATCGAAAATCGAGGAGAGCACGCGCACGACCGACGCTGCACAGTCCTGCACCTCCGCGGCCACCTGCACCGTTCCGTTCTGCTTGTCCGTGTAATACTTGTCGGTCAGTTCTCCGCGACGGACATAGCCGTTTTGAATCAGATCCTCATAAATGGCGTCCGCCAGTTCTTTCGTGACGCGCACCGGTTCGCCGTTTGCATTTTGCAGATCTTTCCCCAGGAACAACTGCGGCTCGACCTTGCGCGGCCGGTCGGCCAAAACTTCGGATAGCCCAGCCTGCAACGCCTTCACATACTCGCCAAACGAAAAATCTGTAATGATTGTCAGCTTGTTAAGCTCCTGCACTTCGCCGCCGAGCACGCTCTCGTCCATGCGCTCGCCCTGCTGGTTGACGCACAGGCGCAGGCCGCGGCCGATCTCCTGCCTGCTGCGGATGTCCGAATCGCTCTGCTTTTTCAGCGTGCAGATCTGGAACACGTTCGGATTGTCCCAGCCCTCGCGGAGTGCGGAGTGGGAGAAAATGAACCGTACCGGCTCGTCCATGCTGAGCAGCCGCTCTTTGTCCTTCATAATGAGGTCATACGCCTCAGCATCGTCGGAAAGCTGCGTCTTGCGATCCACCTTGCTCTCCACAAAGCGCGCTTTCTTGCCCTTTTTCTTGTCGATGGAGAAATAGCCCTGATGTGTCCGGTGCGGGTCAATTTTGTTCAGATACTCCATGTACGCATCGTCGCCAAATTCGCGCTGCAAATTGCCGACGACGTTTTCATATTCTTCTTCAAACATCTGTGCGTACTCGCCGTTGCGCCCCGCATCGTCATCTCCGTCGTAGCTGCGGTATTTGGAAACCTCGTCAATGAAAAACAGGCTCAGAACCTTGATCCCACGTGGATACAGTTCCCGCTCCCGTTGGATATGGGTGCGGATCGTCTCGCGGATCTGAATGCGCCGCTGGAGCGACACCAGCTGTTCGTTGCCGCAGATCTGCCCGGCATAAATTTTCAGGCCGTTCAGGAACGTGACCGAATTATCGCGGCCGTCAATACCATTTGGCAGAATCCGATAGCGGTCTGCATATTCGGCCAGACCATTGGAGAGGTCATACAGATCATCTCCGCCATAGACCTTTTTCACGACCGTCCTCGCTCCAGTTTTCCCCTTAACCTCAAAGCCGAGGCGTGCCGTCGGCGCTTTATCCTTATAAAGATCAATGCCCTCACAATAGACATAGCCATTCGTCGCCGTGCTGCCCTCCAGCGTCACGCCGAGGGCGGCAATTTTCTTGACCAGATGCTGGTTATAGGCGTCCAGCGCGTCGAGCCGATAGACCATGTCGTATTTTTCCTTGTGCGTGGCGGAATAGCGCAGCGTAAAGAGCGGCTGGAACTTTTTGAGGCTTTCCTTGGTTTGTTTGCCCTCCACGCTCTGCGGCTCGTCGATAATCAGGATTGGATTCGTCTTTGCAATGATATCGATTGGCTTGCGGCTGCGGAAGGTGTCGAGCTTTTTGTCAATGATGCGCTGATTCTTGCTGGAATTGAACGCCTGCATATTGATGATCATGACGTTGATCGCACTGTCAGACGCAAAGCGGTCTACTTCCGTCAGGCGGTCGGAATTGTAGATGAAAAAACGGATTTTCTTATTATATTCGCCCGCAAAATGCTCCTGCGTGGTCTGGAGCGATTTATAGACGCCCTCGCGGATGGCGACGGACGGCACAACGATGATGAACTTGCTCCAGCCGTAGCGCTTGTTCAGCTCATACATCGTTTTGACGTAGGTATAGGTCTTGCCCGTGCCGGTTTCCATCTCGATGGAAAGATTGACGCCAGGCCCGGTCAGCTCGTCCGAGGGTTTCAGACCGTTCCTGCGCTGCACCGCGCGCAGGTTGTCCAGCAGCCGCCGGTTTGTCAGCTCCGGCACAAGCGGCTGATTACGGAAGCCGACCTCGGTATCATAGGTGCTCATCTGCACGCCCGTCAGATCGCCAAGATCGCGGCGATACGTCACCGTGCGGTACGGCTGGCCGCAGAACACGTCGCAGACGCCATCGGCGGCTTCCGCCTGAAACGGCTGGTGCTTGAATTGCAGCTTCATCAGATCACCTTCACCTTCGTATCCGGGGAGAGGTTTTTGAATATCTCCGTGACGTTGATCTTGCTGTCGTCTGCGGCGAACGAGCTGTCGCGGAACACGGCGCGCAGCGGCTGCTGCTTTGCCATGTAGTCAATGACCGAGAGCGGCACGCGCTCGGCAAAGCAAGCGCAGAGCGCGCCGTTGTCCACGTTATGTACCGTGCAGCCGTCGATCACCGCCTGCGTATGCGATAGGCTAATTTCCACGCCCCAGTCGAGCAGGCAGGCATAGAGCAGATCAAGGTCCGTGCGATCCGGCTTGATGTTCGACACCATGCTGCCCAGCATCGTCTGCGTCAGCTCCTCCGGGTGGTAATAGACGTCTTCCATATTGCTCTCGTCCACGCGGAATACGCGGAAGCCGGTGTCCAGCTTCGCGTCCGGATGCTCGGACTTGATTTTGTCGCCCGCGCGGCGGATGCGTTCCTTGCCCACATCACAGATAGTAGAGAACCCTGCCCTATATAAATCATCATCCTCTAGGAGTTGTTCTGGATATTGAACTAAAACATATATCGCTCTTGTCTGATGTTCCAAGTTATATTGCATTACAGCGTGAGCCGTACTTGCACTGCCGCTAAAAAAGTCGAGAATTATATCATTCGATTTAATGTTTGATATTTCCAAAAAGTGATTTATCATCTTTATTGGCTTTTTACCGCTTCTAAATGTAACACCGCCCTCATGGCTTATGTTTCCAAAATCTCCACTATAATCATAAAAATTGATGATTGGCTTATACTTCTTACTTACTCCTGTAGCAATTTCTTCTTTTCTTGAGATGGGTACACCAGAATAGAATTTGCCTTTTGTAAATCCGGACTTCTTAGGTCCAGTAAAATACCGATACCCTATACCGTCCTCACCAATACCCTCAACTTTGTATAAACAGCCATATCCATCCTTGGTTGGACGTACAGATAAATATTTATCAAAGAATTTTCCAGAAGTATTTCCCTTAAGAATGCTACCGCTTGCCCATGTTTCTTTTAGCGCATTGATTGATGGTAATACTTGTTTAATCTCATATTCTCCAGGCTTAAAAATTCGGACGCTCTTACCTCCAAGGTCAACCAGTTCACCTTCAGCGTTTTCATGAACTTCCCAGCAGAACTTTGATAAATCATATTCTTCAAATGGTTTTGATGGCTTGAATTGTGTTTTGCATTTTGCATAAATTAAAACTTGTTCAATCAATTTCTGGAAATCATCTTTTTCATTCAGTGACTTTGACGCAAAGCGGACCTGCAAGTAGAAAGTTTCTAGATAGTTATCTGCACCAAAAACCTCGTCACAGATCGTTCTTATATTACCAGCCTCATTGTCATCAATGCTAATGAAAATTACGCCGCTTTCATTTAGCATATTACGGCATAGAATTAAGCGTGAGTACATCATTGAGCACCAGTCAGAATGAAATCTCGGATTAGAATCAGGATTTTTCCTAAAAAGTATATTGTTTTCTTCATCCCTCAATCCAACCATATCGTCATATTCATCTGTGCTAACCGAAAAGTCATCTGGGTATACAAATCCGTCATTTCCCGTATTATACGGCGGATCAATATAGATCATCTTGACCTTGCCGAGATAGCTCTCCTGCAAGATTTTCAGGACTTCCAGATTATCGCCCTCGATATAGAGATTCTCCGTGGTATCCCAGTCGCGGCTGTCTGCTTTCACAGGGCGCAGCGTTTTGGTGATCGGCCGCGCCGCTTCGGCCATAGCCGCCTTTTTGCCGACCCATGTAAATTCATAGCACTCGTCACCGTCCACCACATCCCGACTCAAAAGCTGCTTCAAAACCTCAAAATTGACCCCGCGCTTGATCTTGCCATCCTCGCCCCGCATCTCCGTGATTGCAGAAGGGAACAGTGCAGCAATTTTGTCTATATTTTCCGATACCATGTCCGGCGTTTGCAAATTAAGTTTTTCCATTCTTCTTTTTCTCCTTTATGCGCCATTCATCTATAAAACTGTACCATATGGGATTACTCTCAATTTCGTCATCAATAAGATGACATAGCTGATTGTGCTTTTCCTCTATCTCGTTTTGAAACTCTATTGCCGCCTTACACATCAGGCACGCTGCAATATCGTCCCTTTCGGATACTTTTTCGCTCAAAAGCGGTTTGGTCTGTGTTTTAATTTCGTCGATGTACTGATCTAAAACAAACAAATATATATCAGCTAAAAAGGCTATTTGTTTAAAACTCCATTCTTTCATCTTACCGCTATCCACCTTGTTTTCTGTATCATATTGTATCTGAGCTATTGCACTTGCATGGGTAAATCCAGAATACAACTTATATAGTTCTTTTCCTTCTTCCATAATTACTGTACTATTGCATTGAGGGAACCCCTCATATTCAAGTGATTTAAAAAGCTTCGATATGTTTGCGCGCCCGGATAAGTCTCCATACGCTGAGCTTTGAAAAAATTCTTTCCCTAATCTATCTCTTTGTTCTTTGGTCGCATCAAGTGTTGCTTTTGCCCAGACTAAAAATTCATACACTTGCCTTAACAATGCGTTCGATGATCCAATAAAGTCTCCCTCAAGTAAGAACATACAACTTTTCAAACAATTTGAGCCACCGCATAAACAGCGCCAAATCAAATCATCTGCCCGAGTACTTTCAGGCAAATATGTATGGTTGATGCACTCTGTTTCAAATTCGATTATCTCATTTAAAGCTGTATATGCTGTTCTTGTTTCTTTAGCCATCTTCTAGTCTCCTGATTTCTCTCCTTAATTCCATCTGCTTCCCCAAATTCTTTTCTTCTTTCATCTTTGCCTTCAGCTGCGCGATCTGCCGCTGGAGTTTTTCTTTTTCCTGCGCCTGTGCAACAGCCTGCTCCAAGGGCTGCTCCGGGGCAGAGAGCGCGTCGCCCGCAATGGCGCGGACAATGGACGCATACAGGCCGTCCATGTCCAGCGCGTTCAGCGGGAGCGTCAGGCTTTCCGGCGACGCAAATTCCGTGGCGTAGCTCTGCCGCAGGCGGAACGCGTTGTCGCCGGACTGCGCCGCTTCCTTATAGCTGATGCGCAGCTGCATTTGCCCGTCCGGCCGTTCCAGCACAAACAGAATGTGATACGGAATCTGCCTGTCCATCAGCTCCAGCGTCCGTTTGTCGAGTTCCTGTCCGGTCAGGCGGATGTGAAATACTTCGATTTCCGCGACCGTCTGCCCCGCGCCGAGGTTCATCGTCTGCGGCGAAAGCTTGTTCGCCCATGTGATCAGTTTGATTTGGTCGATAAAAAGCCGCTTGACCTCCGGAGAAACGTCCAGATGCTCGTAAAACTTCTGTTTCGGCACACGGCGGCCAAATTCCGTGGAACTGGGCAGATTCAGCATGACGGTTCCTCCCGCACGACCAAAAAGCAGATCAGTTCAAAATCGTCCAGCCCGGACACCTGACTGAGCAGTGCGCTCGTGCCGCCAGCGGAAAACAGACTGTCGAGGTCGCTGTCCTCCTTCGCGTCCAGAATGGACAGCACCGCATCCTCCAGCAGACCGGAATACACTGCCATATCCCGTCCGTCGTTCGTTTCCCGATTGAACGCCTGATAGAGTGCTTCAATCGGCTTGTCCTTTCCCCGGCAAAGCTGCCGCATCGCGTCCAGCGTGTCTTTGGGGGAAAGGTGGTCGTGAACTGTGACGCCTTCCTCGCTCAAGTAGACCAAGTAATATGGGTGCAGGCGGTTGCGCTGGTCGGCGTCGACCTCGTTATGCACGTTTTTCAGCACAAACACCACGCCCGGCGGCGCGTCCGGTGTCGCTGCCGCGACCGCGCTGATGCCGCCCGGACTGTTTTCCAGCTCCGGGTGCGTCTTGCTGTATTCCAGAAGCTCCATACGAAACTCGTTCAAGCCCAAATCTGTAATGGAAACGCCTGTGCCCATTTCCTCCAGATCAACGACCTCCGTCTGCAATCGCTGTAACTGCTGGCGGCGGTATTCCAGATCGCCCTGTTCCTCCGGCGAGAGAAGATTGTCGTCGCCTGTGGACGTCATGACCAGCGCTTTCATGCGCAGCTCCACACGCGCTTTCAGATTGATGTACGAGTCGAGGTCGAGATCAGGCCAGAAGTTGATGAGCTGGATTTTGTCATTGCGGCTGCCGATGCGGTCAATTCGCCCGAACCGCTGCACCAGCCGCACCGGGTTCCAGTGAATGTCATAGTTGACCAGGCAATCGCAGTCCTGCAAGTTCTGACCCTCTGAAATGCAGTCCGTCGCAATCAGAATGTCGATGTCCGGTCCGTCCGGCATAAGCGCGGTCTTGTCCTTGGAAATGGGCGAAAAACAGGTAAGAATGTTATTAAGTTCTGCCTTGAACTTCGGAACGCTCGTCCGCCCATCAACCGAACCGGTCACCAGCGCGGTATTGAGGCCATAGTTTTCTTTCGCGTATGTGCTGATATTCGTAAACAGATATTCCGCCGTGTCGGAAAACGCTGTGAAAATAATGACCTTTTTGTTGCCGGGATTGATCGGCTGCGAGATCTTTCCGGCAATCGTCGCCAGCAGCATTTGCAGCTTGCTGTCGTGCTGGGGCGTAATATCAGCAACCATGCCGACGAGCAAGTTCAGAATCTGCAAATCCGCCTGTAAATCCTGCTGCCATGTCAGATAGTCCATATCTGCAAGTGCAATATGCACCTTCTTCCCGACGGCCAGCAGATCATTTTCCGCATCATCCGCGTCAAATTCCGTGTTTCCGGCTGTGAGATCCTGCAATTCCATCGTCTGGTTGGGATCAAAGGCGTTGATCGTTTCCAGCGTGTCCGCAATCAGCTTCTGAATGCGCTGCAAGGTCAGGCGGAACGAATGCACCGAGCTTTCCAGCCGCTTGAGCAGGTTAATGCTCATCAATCGGCGGATGCCCTGTTCACGCCCTGCCTGCGTCAGGCTGTTTTTGCCCTCATGGTTCAGATCGGCGTACTTTGCCATCCGACTGGGAAGAATGTAGTTGGACGGCGTGTAAATGCTCAGCGTCAGGCTGATGATCAAATCGTAAATTTCGCCGTAGGTGATCGCGTCAGACAGATCGGTCAACGGCGTCCGCTTGGAAATCGGCGGCAGGCGCGTTGGAAAGTGGCCAATCTCGTTCATGTTGTAGTATTTTTCAATGTGTTTTCTGGAACGCGCAATCGTAACGCTGTCCAGAATTTCAAAGAAATCGAAATCTAACATCCGCATCAGCTGGTCTGTGGTGCGCAGCTCCGCATCGGAATTACTCCATGCGTTAAAGGCTTTCTGCGCGTTGCGGAAAATTTCTTCCACGCTCCGGTGCGTGGAAAGTTTGTCTGCCCACGCGCTGCTGTTGCCCTCATAGGCCAGCGCGAGCTGGTTGCGCAGGTCGTAAAAGCGGTTATTCACAGGTGTTGCCGACAGCATCAGCACCCGCGTCCTTGCGCCCGGGCGGATGACCTTGTTCATAAGCCGCGTGTAGCGGTTTTCCTTGCCCTCTTTGTCGGCGTCGCCGCCGTTGCGGAAATTGTGCGATTCATCGATCACCACGAGATCATACGCCGACCAATTCAGTTTCGAGAGGTCTGTTCCGCCGGAGAAACCGCTGGACCGTGATAGATCCGTATGGTATAAAACGTCATACCGCAGTCGATCTGCCGCGATGGGGTTATTGACGTAGTTCGCTTTGTAGGTCGTCCAGTTGTCCGCAAGCTTCTTGGGGCAGAGCACCAGCACGCGCAGGTTGCGGTTTTCGTAGTATTTGATAACGGCCAGCGCAGTGAATGTCTTGCCGAGGCCGACGCTGTCCGCCAAAATGCAGCCGTTATACTGTTCCAGCTTACTGATAATCGCAAGAACGGCATCCTTCTGGAATGTATAAAGCTTGTTCCAGACCTTGCTCTCGCGAAAACCGTTGGTATCGTTCGGCAGATCGTCGGCAGATACATTGGTCAGGAAATCACTAAAAATGTGGTAGAGCGCGAAGAAATACAGAAACTCCGGGCTGTTTTCCCGATATGCAGTAGTGATACGTTCGAGTACCTGCTCCGTCACATCCTTCATTTTTCTGCGGTCTGCCCAGAGCTGGTCAAAGAGCGTTAAGTATGCCTTGCTCTCCGGCGCTTCAATTTTATTGATCATGCTGAACATATTTCCGCCGCGTTCACAGCCAAGCTCGGCGCGCGTAAAGCCGCTGATGGGTGCGTAGGCACTGGGCGCGTCGCCGTCCACCGTCAGAAATCCCAGCATCTGTTTGTCTGTGCTATTAGACTTAAAGACCGCTTTCTGCCGAATCCAGTCGGCACATTCTTTGGAGATGGCACGCTGCGTAAACGCATTGCGCAGGCGAATTTCAAACTCGCTGCCGTGCAGCGCCTTTTCTCGGTTGCGCCGCGGGATATAAAACTCGCGCTGCTCCTGCTTTGGCTGCTCTGCCAAAAAGGTCGGAGACGTAAAAATAAAGCGCAGCGCATCGATCTGGAGCAGCTGCGTCTTGAGCTCTTCAAAGGCATAGACTGAAAAGCAGGCAGCCGCGATAGAAATCCTGCTGCCTGCACGAAGATCCTGTTTCAGTTCGTCTGACAGCTTCTCCGTAATATTATTGATGATCTTCATTCCGTTCCCTCACCGTACGATTCTCGTTTATAGTCATTAAAAATCCAATTTTCATATTTATAGTATATATTCCACACGTAAAAATATCAATAGTCTGTTTTCTATTGACGAATAATACTTATAGTCATTGGTAGAGGTGAACAGGCATGAGCATTGCAAAGATTATCGGAGATCGGATTCGTGCGTATCGCAATCAAAAGGGTTGGAGTCAGGAATATCTGGCGGAAAAGGCAGATGTCCACCATACTTATATCGGCCAGTTGGAGCGCGGCGAGAAAAACGCTACGATTGAAAGCATTTCAAAAATCGCCGGAGCGCTCGGTGTGTCTCTTTCCAGACTCTTTGAAAATATCAGCATCGAGCAGCAGGAAAATAATCTTCCCGCGCAGTGCTATGCTCTGCTGCAGGAACAGCCTGTGAACGATCAAAAGGTGTTGGCGGAAATTCTGGCTGCGCTGATTCAATATAAAAAGGCATAAAAGTACCCCCGACGGACCGTAATCAGTTCTCGTCGAGCTTTTCGTTGTCTGCCCACTTCCGTGAAATTGCACACCCCTCGGTTATTATGGAATCTGTATAGAATCCGTTTGGAATGCTGTGTTGAAAGTCCGTTTTATTGTCCTATTTTGCATATTTTTGCAAGGCATTTTCAGGACTTTTTCGTTTGCTTTTGGATTTCCAAGAAAAATATTTTTCTTGTATTTTCAATCGGTTCCGTCATTTTCGAAAAATATCCGAACTTTTTCCGGATTTTCTGTTTTTTCAGCCTGCAGCTTGTCTTATATGGAATGCTTCACAGCTTTTTGAAAATGAGCAATTCGGCCTTGTCTCTGAATTGCTCATTTTATTATTGGAGAAGCCTTCCTTTCATATCGAAATTGAAAATACTTCCTGAACATTTCGGGAAAATTCTTGCCTTTATTCGCTATGACAATTATAATCATACTGTAATTTTATAAGCAGATGCAGGAATGAACTGCGACAGAAGCGCCGACTATGAAATACCTACGAGAATATAAGGAGCGCAGCATGGTTAAGGAACTGTAAGGGAGGTGCGTGTTTTGAAACTACCGTATGAAAACGAACTGTATGAGCTGCGAAAGTGGATAGACAATACAAATACGCCCTTAAATATGCAGTTTCTCCATACGCCTCAGAAAATTCAGCGCATTCACCAGTGGATCGGCGTAATAGCAAAAGAAACACAAACGGAGTATCCTTTCTACGCTGCTATGCTGCCTGGTATTGCAAACATTCTTTTTCAAGGAAACGGTATGAGCCCCGCACTTGTGAATCCTGTTGCCTTTGGTGAGCTGATGGTAATTATTTGCCATATCGGAGCAGAACCTTCCATTGCCCGGTTCTGGTCTGCAATCCATCCGCGGATTGCGAAAGTTTCTCGTGAGTTATATACAGATGGTCATTGCTCAACAGCAGCAGAAAAGGCGGTCAAAGAAGTGGAATCTCGTCTGCGCGAAAAGTTTTCGGAATTAAAACCCAGCGCAGCAGTTCCTTCGAAGATTGGTGATGTGATTGGCGCACTTATGAGCGAGAACGGCGCTTTCAAATTCTGTGACACAACTACTACCAGCGGCAGGGACTACCGACGCGGAATCCAATCTCTGTTTGAAGGAATCATGGCAGCCTATCGCAATCCGGCCGCTCATGCTAATCTTCAATATGAAAAGCGCGAGGCTATGGAGCAAATTATGCTGGCAAGCCAGCTGATGTATGTGTTAGACAAGCCGCAATTATAAAGAGACTGATTCAAGGGAGAAGCAGATATGGATAAGATGACTCAGATTTTAGACATTCCCTCCATTAAAAATGATACAAACTTCTGGATGGTAAGAGCTAAGCGTGGCTTTTTCTTTGACGAGTTCATAAGGAATGAGTTTATTGCGATAGGTTGGAACTCACTGACAAAGGCTATGATTAGTCAAAATCTTACTCGAAGTCAGTCAGACAGATTAAACGTCTCGATAAAAGCTACATATGATGAAAGTAAGCCCGGAACGTCACTCAATAAGTGTATTCGTTTTTGCTATGAACTCAAAGCGGGAGACATTGCAGTTATTGTAGATAACAACAGGGTTGCTTTTGCATACATTGGAGAGTATTATGAAGAACAATCTCCAGCCCTCACAGTCGAATTAGAAAAAGAGGTTCATCAGCAGATTGAAAAGGCAAATCCAAATACTGATACATTTACCTGCCCGTATATTAAACGAAGAAAAATCACACTGATTAAAGTACTGACTGCTGATGATACAATAAGTCCGTATTTGCAGAGTGCCATTGCGAGAAACTGGCATAGTTTAAGTGATTTGAACGAATACGCAGGACTGGTGTTGAGCGGATGCTTCGATACAGTTCTATTTAAGGATAAGCTTACTGTTACTTTTCGTGTAAAGCGAAAAGAAGAAATTAACGTTCTTGACCTCGCTAATTTTGTTCTGTGTGCTGCGCGATTATTATCGGACGATAAGCCGGAAACAGTTCAAGTCAAAACCACTCTTCATTCCCCTGGTGACGTAATTCTTCAAATATGGAATTTTGCACAGGAAAATGCGTTTCCTCTTTTAATATGCTATATGGCTATTTTTGGCGGAAAAGTAGGAGATTATGAATTTCATTCTATAATCGGCGTCATCAAAGGAATTATCAATCATAAATATGACGAAGACAAGAAGAAAATCGAACTGAGAAAGCTGTCCGCAGAGGCTGATTTGGCAGAGCAACAGGCATTGAAGCAGAAACTCGAAAATATCGAAAATATGCGAAGACTTCAGCTTTCCTCTGTGGACACTTATGTGGAGCCGCTTGCTACTGCTGCAAAAAATCTTGCAGTTCAGCCAAGTTCTGCGACTATTATAGATATAACAAAAGTTCTTAAGTCTCAGCAGGAGGATCAGTAGCCGCAGTAATCTATATAATAGCCGCGCAGTCAATTCTTACACAAACTCATCAAAATCCGGGTTGACATCTGCTCGGATTTTGACTATACTATCCTTAACCCGAATTGGAGGTTGAACGGAATGAAACAACTGGGTATGCGTCTTCGCGCATTGCGGGAAGGCATTGGCTTATCCCAATCAAAATTTGCCGATGTGATCGGCTCTACACAGTCCAGCATCAACCGTTATGAAAACGGTCAGGCAACGCCGACTGTTGAGCTTCTGCGCAAGTATGCGGACTACTTTGACGTTTCAATGGACTATATTTTTGCTCGCTGCGATGATCAGCATGGCAAGCTGTATGAGGCAAAACCTCCGGTTGACGCGAACAATCCTGAACTGAGGA
>OIWU01003097.1_pt1 | contig 13176 bp, 11 predicted proteins | sample 1587711 | NCBI WGS metagenome assembly OIWU01 (sample SAMEA3888909, study PRJEB22519) | human gut metagenome | biome: human gut; feature: human-associated habitat; material: faeces | place: Denmark | collected 2010 | reverse complement strand
TCAGCGCGGCAGCGCCGCGCTGTCATTGCGAGGAGCGCAGCGACGCGGCAATCCGCTCCCCTTTTTGGGGGGGGACGGATTCCCACGCCAGTGTGCGCAGGCGGACAGAGTCGTCCGCCCCTACAAACTCGGAATGACAGGGGTGAGGTTTATCGACAAGCTGCGCAAAGACGGGGCAAAGCCCCGCCTCTGCTCTCTTCTTCACAGTCAGCAGCTGCGCCGCAGCAGCTCGCATACCAGCTCATAGGTGCGCTCTGTGGAGGGCACGTTCAGCCGCTCCCGCACGGAGTGTACGTCGTGCAGCTCCGGCCCCATGGACACCGCGTCCAGACCGGGGATCTTCTCCATCAGCAGTCCGCACTCCAGACCGCCGTGGGTGGCCTCCACCACGCCGTCCTTGCCGGTGAGATCCTTATACGCCGCCAGCAGGGTGTCCCGGAACTTCGACTCCCGTTTATACTGCCAGCCGGGGTACACGCCCCGCTCCGCCACGGTGCCGCCCGCCAGCGCCGCCACAGCCCGCACCCGCTGCGCCAGCATCAGCTTCCGGGAAGCGATGGACGAGCGGATGGAGAACGTGATGTGCAGGCCGTCGCCGTTCAGCTTCACCACGCCCATGTTCAGGGACGTCTGCACCAGACCGGGGAAGTCCGTGTCCATGGCCTCCACGCCCTGCGGCATGGCCGCCAGCGCCTGCACCAGCGTCGCGGTGCGCTCCGCGGGCACGGCCTTCGCCGCCTCCGCCGCCGCGCAGGTCAGGGTCACGCCGGGGTCGGTGACGGCGTACTCGTTTTTCAACGCCGCGTCAAACTCCCGGATGAACGCCGTGAACGCCGCGCCGCTGCCGGTGGGCAGCGCTACGACCGCGTCGCAGCGGGAGCAGATCACGTTGTCAAACTGGCCGCCGGAGATGGCCGCCAGTCGCAGGCCGGGGAATTTTTCCAACGCCGCGGCCAGAACCCGCCCCATGAGCCGGTTGGCGCTGCCGCGTCCCAGATGGATGTCCGCGCCGGAGTGACCGCCTTGCAAACCGGCCACGGTGATGCCGAAGCCCTCCGTGCCCGCCGCGTCGGTCAGCTCTGCGGGCAGCAGGCAGTCGGAGCGCATGCCGCCCGCGCAGGACACGGTGAACACGCCCTCCAGCTCGGAGTCCAGATTCAGCAGCTTTTTACCCTTCAGGTCGGAGCAGTCCAGCGCGAACGCGCCGTCCATGCCCACCTCCTCGTCCACGGTGAACACCGCCTCGATGGGCGGATGCACCAGCGTATCATCCGACAGGATCGCCAGGATCATGGCCACGGCAATGCAGTTGTCGCCGCCCAGCGACGTCTTGTCCGCCCAGACCCACTCCCCGTCGGTCATCAGGTCGAGCCCCTCGCGGGTCATGTCCTTGGTGCAGTCGTCGGTCTTGGCGCACACCATGTCGATGTGCCCCTGTAAAATGATCGGCTCGGCGCTCTCGCAGCCGGGGGACGCCGGCTTCCAGATCACCACGTTGTTGCACGGCTCCTGCCGGTACTTCAATCCCAGCTCTTCGGCAAAGCTCACGCACAGATCGCTGATGATCTTCGTGTTGCCGCTGCCGTGAGGCACCGAGCACAGCTTTTCAAAATATGCAAATACCTTTTCCGGCTTCAAGCCCTTCAGAACAGCCATTTTCATACTCCTTTCCAAGGCAGGCGCGGTCTCCGCGCCGCACACACAGTATAGCATAACCGTCCATCGCCCGCAAGCGATTCCTTATGTACACACAGCCCATGCTTTCGCATGGGCTGTGTGTTCGGAATACATTATCAAATGTCGCCCAGACCCATATCGTCCTCGGTGTTGGGCACTTCCTCATCGTCCAGATCGGCGGAGGGTGCGGGGATGAACTCCTCCAGATAGGCCTCCTCCGGCAGACCGGCCATATACGCCGGCAGGTTGATGATGACACTGTCGATGCTGTGGGGCAGCGTCAGCTTGTACGTCTCGGTCGTCTCGCTGCCGCCCTTCTGCTGCATGACCTCCACGGTCAGCTCCAGGCTGTCGCCGATGTTGGTGACCATGCAGCGCTCCTTGTCGTACAGCTTGGAGATCTGCTCGCCGTTCACATACACGGTGATCTTATAGGGCGCGGCCACGGACTGACCGTCCTTATCCAGCGCGCGGTTGTCGAAATAGACGGTGTGGCCGCGGCCGATGCGCAGCATCAGCACGGCGACGAGCACCAGCACCAGAACGAAGGCGATACGGATGATCCACGAACGTTTCGTCGTTTTCATACGGTCTTCCCCTCCTCCTCGGCTTTCTGCTCAATGGCCAGCTGCTGACCCAGCGTGCGGTTCTCCTTGCGCTTCTTGGCCTCGTACATGACCAGCGCCACGGTGATGACGGCGTAGGACACGAACACGCGGAAATACTCGCCGATCATGGAGTCGCCGGTGATCTTGGTACCGGCGGCCGGCGCCACGATGAACATGGTGTGGAACAGGATAACGCCCAGGAACACGTTGCCGATGGACGCCTTTTCCACGGACGCGCCACCCACCAGCAGCGCGGCGATGCAGAACATGCCGATGTTGGTATGCGCCGTATAGGTGGGGAAGTTGCCCATGTTCTGCAGGTAGATGATCATGCCGAAGCCCGCGAACACGGTGGACATGACGATGGAGATCAAGCGGGTGCGATCCACGTTGATACCGGCGTCACGCGCCACGTTCATATCCTGACCCACCGCGCGCATGTCCTGACCCAGCTTCGTGCGGCGGAACCACACGATGAACAGGCAGGCCAGCGCGATGACGATCAGCGTCAGCACGGGGATCTTCACGCCGCCCACATAGACGGCCAGCGCGTTATCCACGCTCTGCCGCATCTGCAGCAGGCTGACGGTGTTGCGGATACCGTAGCCACGGGGCAGCTTCAGCGTGTTGTGGATGATGGGGATGATGGGTCCCATCATATACAGCACGATCAGCTGGTACACACCGGTCATACAGTAGGCGATAAAGTAGCTGGTGACCATCTCGCGGCCCTTGGCGCGGTTCAGGATGCTGCCGCACATAAGACCCAGCAGGATGGACAGGGGGATGGACAGGATGGCTGCCAGCACCAGACCGGGGATACCCCAGATCTGCCAGTCCGCCACCAGGATCAGCGCGATCTCGCCGGCCATGGCGCCCAGCGTCATGGCGAAGTTCAGACCCATACCGGCCATGATGGGGATCAGCAGGCTCAGGATCAGGAAGGAGTTGCGCCCCAGGCGGGTCACGGCCTCGTTGATGATGTAGTTCACCGGCAGGCCGGACACGGGAATGAGCACGGCGCAGATGAGGATGAACAGGATGGGCACCGAGTTTTTGCCCAGGAACTGCTTCACGTTGAATGTCTTGGTTTTCATGTCAGCGCCCCCTTTCCGTCTTTCTGGTCAGGGCGTAGAGGATCATGCCGTTGGACACCACGATACGGATGACCTCGCTCATATCCATCTGGAAAGCGGCGCTCATCACGGTGGGGGTCATTGTCACGATGCCCTGATACAGGATCGTACCGATAATCACATTGCCGATGGACGCCTTGTTCACCGACGCGCCGCCGATCAGGATGGCGGCCACGGCAGGCATGGCCATCCAGAAGGGGCCGTTGTACAGCTGCACAAAGCCGAAGCCCTGCTCGTACACCAGAATGCCCAGCGCGCCCAGCCAGGTGGACATGATGACGGAGATAAGCCGCATTCTGTCCACATTGATGCCCGCGGCGCGGGCGAAGGCGGGGTTGGAGCCGACGGCGGTCATGGCGGTGCCGGTCTTGGTGTGCAGGAACGCCCACATCAGAACGGCCAGCAGCGCGAAGAACAGCAGCGTGCCGGTGGGGATCACCAGATTGATGCCGATGCTGTTCAGGTCGATGGTCAGAATGTTGGCCAGCGCCTTGTCATAATAGCCCTCCAGCGAGATGACGGTACGCAGACCGCTGGCGGAGAAGCCCCACACCATGGTGGGATGCTTATACGGCAGCAGCAGCCACATCATGCACATGAAGGACACGGACGAGAAGCCCACATAGGTGGCGATCATCATCTCGCCGCCCTTGATCTTGTTCAGCAGCCAGCCGTAGCCGCCGCCGAACAGCAGGGCAAAGGGCGTGGCGATGAGGATGGCCATAAGGAAGCTGGCAAAGCCGGTGTAGCCCAGCTCAATGGACAGCGTGGCGCCCAGCAGTCCGGACACGATACCCAGCGGCAGGCCGAAGTTCAGGCCGCAGCCGGAGTGCACCATGGGCACCATGGCCAGCACCATCACGGCGTTCCAGCTGAAACGGGTGATGATATTGGTGATCTGCGTGGGGAAATCCAGCCCCACGATGGGAGCGGCGATGAGCAGCAGCAGCAGGAAGCACGCGATGATCAGGCGCGGCAGGCCGAAGCTGTCCAGCAGCTCTCTGAATTTTGACTTGTTTCCAAGTGTGGTCGTATTGCCCATTTCTTCCTCCTTACTTCACCTGGCTGACCATGAGCATACCGAACTCCTCGGAGGAATGGTCAGCAGGCAGTATCCCGGCGATCCTGCCGCCGGAGACGATGGCGATGCGGTCGCAGACCTGGCGCAGCTCCTCCAGCTCGGAGGAGATCATCACCACCGTGACGCCGGACTCGCGGTTGAATTTCTTCAGTGCCTCCAGCACCAGCGCCTTGGCGCCCACGTCGATACCGCGGGTAGGCTCGGACACAAAGAGGAAGCGGGGCTCCAGCGCGAACGCCTTGGCCAGGCACACCTTCTGCTGGTTGCCGCCGGACAGCTCTCTGGCCTTCTGTCCGGAGCCGGTGCACTTGATCTGCAGCTCCTCAATATACTGGTTCGTCACCTGATGGATGGCCTTCTCGTCGCGCCATGTGAAGAAGCCCAGCCGCTTCAGGAACTTATTCTGCACCTGCATGGCGGGGAACGCCACGTTCCACTCCAGCGACTCGTCCAGCAGCAGACCCACGCCGCGCCGATCCTCGGACACGAAGGCCAGCTGGGAGTCCAGACACTTCCGGGGGCTGTTCAGCGCGATAGGCTTGCCGTCGAATTCCACGGTGCCGCCCGCCTCGTACAGACCCATCACACCGTTGGGGATGCCCAGCTTGCCCTGGCCGGCCAGACCGCCGATGCCCAGGATCTCGCCCTCCTTCACGTCCAGATCCACGTTGCGGACGATCTCGCCGGGCATATCCACCCACAGCTTGCGAATGGACATAATGGTGCGGGCATCGGAGTGGTCGCGGATGTCGTGGGCAGCGCCGCCGGCAGCCACCTCGCGCCCCACCATGTAGTGGGTGATGTCGCGGACGTCCGTCTCGCGGGCGGCCACGTCCTTGACAACGTAGCCATCCCGCATGATGACCACCTTATCGCACACCGACAGGATCTCCTGCAGGCGGTGGGTGATGAAGATCACGGCGATGCCCCGGGAGGCCATGCCGCGGATGGAATCCAGCAGTGCCTGCGCCTCCTGCTCGGTGAGCACGGCGGTGGGCTCATCCAGGATCAGCAGCTTCAGGTTCTCCTTGCTCAGCTCGCGGGCGATCTCCGTGAACTGCTTGTGACCCACGGGCATGCTGCTGATGACCATCTTCTGATCGATATCCACGCCCATCTTTTCGATGGCTTTTGCGGCGCGGTTATCCATTTCCTTATAGTCGAGAGTGTCCAGACGCTGGCCGAACACTTCTGAAATGACGCTTTTTTTCTTGGGTTCGCGGTTGAGGAGGATGTTCTCCGTGGCGGTAAAGCCGGGGATCAGGGAGAACTCCTGGTGCACCATGCCGATACCGGCCTTCAGTGCGTCGAAGGGCGTGTTGAATTGTACCTTCTCCCCTTCGATCAGGACGTCCCCCTCATAGCCGCCCGTCTCGCGGATCACGTCCATGCCAAACAGTATTTTCATCAAAGTGCTCTTGCCGGCGCCGTTCTCGCCCACCAGACCCAGCACCTGCCCTGCCTCCAGGGTAAAGTTGATGTCCGTGAGCACCTGATTGCCGAAAAAGCCCTTTTTGATATTCCGCATCTCAAGCAGCGGAGCATTGTTCTTTTCCATATTCATCCCTACTTATAGCAGCGGAGAGGGAGGATGCCCTCCCTCCCCGCTTTGATGGCAGCTTAAAAAGCCTGTGTCAGCTGATGGTGAAGTACTTCTCCGGGATCTCCACGTCGGCATTGCCCATGAAGTGGCCGGGATTGCCCATGATATAGGTATCCTGATAGATCAGGAACACGTTATCGGACTTCACGCCGGTGGTGGCGTTGGTGTAGCCGGCGCCGTTCCAGGCCGCCTTGGGAGAGTAGACCTGCAGCGCGGCAGCCACGTCGTCCATATCCAGCAGCTCGCTCTTGCCGTCCAGCACGTTCTTGGCGTGCAGGGCCAGACCGGCGGACAGGGTGTAGCCGTAGGAGTAAGCCCAGGTGCCGAAGTGATCGGCGCCGCCCTTCTCAACGATGGCGGACTCGACCTTGTTCAGGATCTTCTCGAAATCACCGGCTTCCTCGGTCAGATCCAGACCCAGAGCACCGGGATAGCCCATCAGGGGAGAGGGCAGGTCGGCCTCGATGAAGTAGCCGCCGCACTCCAGCAGGCGCTTCAGCAGAGGCTCGGTGTGCGCATCGTTGGTGCAGAAGTAAGCAGCCTTCTGGCCGTACTTCTCGACCCAAGCGGGCACCTGCTCCAGAATGTAAGCCTGAGCGCCGGAAACGCCCACGTCAGAGGTAGGATCGGGAGCCGTCTCCAGGACGAACTTCATGCCGAACTCCTCGCAGGCGGCCTTCATGATGGCCACGCGGCGGCTCATGGTCTCGTAGGACATGTGGCGGGGGAAGGAGATATGTACGAAGGTATCGCAGCCCAGCTCGTGAGCGGTGCGGATGATCAGGTAGCCGCGGGAGACGAAGTCATTGTTGGTGACCAGGTCGGCAGCGGAGCCGATCTCGGGCAGATCCTCATGGGACTCACCTGCGATGCAGATGATGTCGGGGCGAGCCTCCTTGATCTTGCGGAAAGCCTCGGTGGTGCCGGGGACAGCCTGATTGACGATGATGGCCTTCATCAGGGGGTCGGCGGACAGGTTCACGATGCTCTGGATGGTGGTCTCGGTCTCCTCGGTGAAGTTGTCGGGATAGATGGCCAGCTGGACCATATCCTCGCCATACTCCTTCTGGAAGGCCTCGGCGCCGCGGCGGTCGTCCTCGGACTGAGAGACGGAACCGGTCACGATACCGATCTTGTAGGGCACGGTGTCGGTCTTGTCGTTGTTGTTGGACTCATCGTTGTTCTTCTTGTCACCGCAGGCGACCAGAGAGAAAGCCATGATGAGAGCCAGCAGCAGAGAAACTACTTTTTTCATGTTTACCTCCAAATTCCTTTTTCATAGTCTGTCGTTTCCTCCGCCAGAAGGAAACGGCGAACAGGGCGCGCCCTGTCCTTTTCTATGCATTTGGGTGCTGTGCACCCATTTGATTTTAACAGATTCGTTCACACTCTGTCAACACATTTATGTCCCCGAGAGATGTGCACAGGCACGCATCTGTGTTTTTCTCAGGCACACTTTCGCACTTTTTCAGCACTTTTCCCGCCATTCTCCGCATTTTGCAGCCACTTTTCCCCCGTAACCGTCTGTTTTGTCAAAATAAACATTTCTTTTGGCGAAATCCGTTTTCTGCCTGTTTACAGCAAAAGAGACAGGCTCGCGCCTGTCTCTTTTGTCTATAACACTTGTCAGATCTTCTGCTTCTCGTCCACGACCTCGCGCAGCACGGCGGCAAACTCGTCCAGCGGCATAGCGCCCAGATCCTCGCCCCGGCGGGTGCGGACGGAGACGGTGCCCGCCTCCATATCCCGGTCGCCCACCACCAGCATGTAGGGGATCTTCTCCAGCGTGGCCTCGCGGATCTTCTTGCCGATCTTCTCGTTGCGCTCGTCCACCTCCGCGCGGAAGCCCTGCTTGCGCAGCGCATCGGCGGCGTTGGCGCAGTAGTCGGCGGCGCGGTCGGTAACGGGCAGGAAGCGCACCTGCTCCGGCATCATCCATGTGGGCAGCGCACCGGCATACTCCTCGATCAGGTAGGCCAGCGTCCGCTCATAGCAGCCCAGAGACGTGCGGTGGATGATATACGGCAGCGCCTTGTTGCCGTTTTCATCGACGTAGTACATGCCGAAGCGCTCCGCCAGCAGCATGTCGATCTGGATGGTGACAAGGGTATCCTCCTTGCCGTACACGTTCTTGTACTGGATATCCAGCTTGGGGCCGTAGAAGGCCGCCTCGTCGATACCCACGGTGTAGTCCACGTCCAGATCCTTCAGGATGCGCTCCATGACGCTCTGGGCGTGATCCCACTGCTCCGCGGTGCCCTCATACTTGTTGTTGGGGTTGGCGGGATCCCACTGGGAGAAGCGGAACGTGCACTTGTCCAGCAGACCCACGGTGCCCAGGCAGTACTTGGCCAGATCCAGGCACTGCTTGAACTCCTCCTCCAGCTGGTCGGGGCGCAGCACCAGATGTCCCTCGGAGATGGTGAACTGGCGGACACGGATCAGGCCGTGCATCTCGCCGGAGTCCTCGTTGCGGAACAGGGTGGACGTCTCGCCCAGACGCATGGGCAGGTCGCGGTAGCTGCGGCCGCGGTTCAGGAACACCTGATACTGGAACGGGCAGGTCATGGGACGCAGAGCGAAGCACTCCTTCGTCTCGTCCATGGGGTCGCCCATAATGAACATGCCGTCCAGATAGTGATCCCAGTGGCCGGATATCTTGTACAGCTCGCGCTTGGCCATCAGGGGCGTCTTGGTCAGCAGATAGCCGCGCTGCTGCTCGGTGTCCTCCACCCAGCGCTGCAGAAGCTGGATCACGCGGGCACCCTTGGGCAGCAGGATGGGCAGACCCTGACCGATGCAGTCCACGGTGGTGAAATACTCCAGCTCGCGTCCCAGCTTGTTGTGGTCGCGCTTCACGGCCTCCTCCCGCTCCTTCAGATAGGCGTCCAGCTCGTCCTTGTTGGGGAAGGCCACACCGTAGATGCGCTGCAGCTGCTTGCGGCTGGAGTCGCCGCGCCAGTAGGCGGCGTTGCAGGCGGTCAGCTTGATGCCGTTGCCCTTGATGCGGCCGGTGGAGTCCACGTGGGGGCCGGCGCACAGGTCAACGAACTCACCCTGCTTGTAGAAGGAGATGTGGGCATCCTCCGGCAGGTCGTTGATCAGCTCGACCTTATAGGGCTCCTCCTTCTCCTCCATATACTTGATGGCTTCCTCGCGGGGCAGCTCGAAGCGCTCCAGCTTCAGCTTCTCCTTGCAGATCTTGCGCATCTCCGCCTCGATCTCCGCCAGGTTGTCGGGGGTAAAGGCGAACGGCGCATCCAGATCATAGTAAAAGCCGTTGTCGATGCTGGGGCCAATGGCCAGCTTCACCTCCGGCCACAGCCGCTTTACGGCCTGCGCCAGAATGTGGGAACAGGTGTGCCAGTACGTCTTGCGGTACTGCTCGTTTTCAAACGTAAATTCCTTGTTGACTTCGCTCATGTTCAGTTCCTCCTTTTGATTGGGGGCGGCAAATAAAAATCCCCACCCCTGATGTGTTCAGGGGTGAGGTAAAAATACTTTACTCCACGGTTCCACCCTGCTTACGGCCTGCGCAGCATTTTTACTGTCCGCTGCGGATGGTGGGATATCTTTCGTCGAGACAAGGCGCAGGAGCGCAGGAATACGGTCTGTATTTCAAGCTTCTGCAACGCAGTATCGGCGGAAGAGATCCGGCATACGCCGTCGCTTTCGATCGCTGTAACGGGCGATACCCGTCCTGCTCCTCGCAGGCCGCTCGGGAGTGGTACAGGCCGCATGGTCGGCAGGGCGCTTTCAGCCGGGACGCCCCTCTCTTTGGCCGCGGAAACACAGCTTCTTCTCCGTCATCGCTTTTTGATGGCAACAAGTATAGCCCCTTTCCCGCCCCTTGTCAATCCCCCAAAACCGTTTTCCCTCCGCGCAAAAAACGTGCCGCGGCTCACGCCGCGGCACACAGCTTTTTTCAATCGCTCATTCCGGTGTGGACGACCTTGCCCATGTTCCACAGCAGCGCCACCCGCCGGGCGGCCTCCAGCCGCTCCTCCGGCGTGCGGTATTCTGCGTGCGCCGTCTCCGCGCCGCAGTCCATGCAGGTCACGGACACGCTCCAGCCCTGCTCGTCCTGTATCAGTCCCGCGCCCCGGCAGATGGGGCAGTCCTCCAGCTCGATGTCATAAATAGGATCATCCATACGGCATCCTCCTTGTACTTATAAGATATTGTCACACAGCATACCACATCCCGCGCCGGTTGGCAATTGCAAAATGCGCCGCCGGGGTGTACAATGCCCATATATTTTACCCGCCGGAGGTTCCCGCCCCATGCTCACCAGTCTGCAAGTCTGCTTCAACGCCGTAGCGCCCCTGTTTCTCATCATGGCGCTGGGCTACGGTGCCAAATGTCTGGGCGCCATCAGCGTCGACGCCGTGCCGTCCCTGAACAAGCTGGCCTTCCGCTATTTCATGCCGGTCATGCTGTTCCGCAATCTGTATGACTCCTCCCTGTCCCACGCGGTGCAGCCGCGGCTGCTGCTGTTCGCGGTGGCGGCGGTGCTGGCGATGTACGGTCTGTCCATGGCGCTGGTACTGTCCACGGAAAAGGATCCCGAAAAGCAGGGCGTGAAGATCCAGGGCATGTACCGCAGCAATCTGGCGATCATCGGCCTGCCGCTGGCCAAGGCGCTGGTGCCCGGCGCGGACATGGGTCCCGTGGCGATGCTGGCCGCGGTGATCGTGCCCCTGTTCAACGTGCTGGCCGTCATCACCCTGACGGTGTTCCGGGGCGAAAAGCTGCGCCCCGCCCGGCTCCTGCGGATGATCCTCACCAACCCGCTGATCATAGGCTCCGCAGTGGGGCTGCTGTTTCTGGCTGTGGACTGGAGACTGCCCGCCGCGCTGGAAGCGGCGGTGGATCAGGTAGCCGACATGACCAGTCCCCTGCTGCTGTTCCTGCTGGGCGCTTTCTTCCGCTTCAGCGGCCTGCAGCGGTACAGGCGGGACATCCTGCTGGTGTCCTTTGTCCGTCTGATCGTCATGCCCGGCATCCTGCTGACAGCGGCCTACCTGCTGGGCATCCGGGACACGGGCTTTGCCGGTCTTATCAGCGTGTTTGCCAGCGCCACGGCCATCGCCTCCTTCACCATGACCCAGCAGATGGGCGGCGATTCGGAGCTGGCCGGCGACATCGTGGTGGCCACCAGCGCCCTGTGCATCGTCACCATGTTCGGCTGGTCGCTGCTGTTCCGGCAGCTGGGCGCGTTCTGACCCGGCGGTGCCGAAACGCCGTCATTCGCCCCCCTATCCGTCTGTCATTCCGAGCCAGTGACCGACGTCACTGGCGTGGGAATCCGCGTCCCCTTGCCTCCCTCTGTGAGGGAGGTGGCAGCGCAATGCGCTGCCGGAGGGAGAGATGCCACACGGTTTTCTCTCCCCCAGTCGGCCGCGGTGCCGGAACGCCGGGGACGCCGTCCCCTACGGCTATTATGCGGGTACCTGCCAGCCCCGCCGCGTCCGTGCGTTGTTCCTCCGGGCGGACAGAGTCGTCCGCCCCTACGGCGGTGCATCGGGTACACCCCCATTCACACAGAACACCCGGCGGCTCAGCCGCCGGGTGTCAGACTGTCAAAAAACCTGCCCGGTTACAAGTATCGGAGGGAAGGATAGTGTGAAAGGGAACCGTCAGGGTTCCCTTTCGCGTTCAATCACCCGCCGCAGCGACCAAAATCGCAAAATAAAATACTGTTTTTTATTTTGCGATTTTGCCTCAGCTTGTCAAAAAAGTCCGTTCGGACTTTTTTGACAAGCTGACACCCGGCGGCTCAGCCGCCGGGTGTTTCCTTATGTCCGTTCTGTTCGTGCCGGCGGCACACGGCGCGGTAGATGAGATACCCCGCTCCCGCCACCGCCAGTGCAATGGCAAAGGCGATGACCGCCGCCCGGTAGTTCTGCTCCCCCAGCGCACTGCCGCCCACGGTGGACGTAACGATGGAGGGCAGCCGCCCCACGGTGGCGATCAGCAGCCATGTGCGCCACGGCAGATCGGTCAGTCCCGCGAAGTAGCACAGCAGATCCTTGGGCGTGCCCGGCACCGTGAAGATCAGCCACAGGAGCGCCGTGCGCTTGGGCGAGGTGCGGAGCAGAAAGTGCAGCTTTTCCAGCTTGTCCGCCGGGAAGAACACCTCCACCAGTCCCCGTCCCCAGCGCCGCACCAGCGCGAACACCGCCACGCTGCCCAGCACCGCTCCCGCAAGGCACAGCGCCGTGCCCTGCCACGCACCGAAGGCGTACCCGCCGGCGATCTCCAGCGGCTCGCCGGGGATGACGGCCACCACCACCTGCAAAAACACCATGGCCGCATACGCCAGCGGTGCCCACAGGCCGTGACCCTCCACCCAGGCGCGGAACTGCTCCGGCTGCCGGGCGAAGCGGATCAGCGGGCGCCCCACGAACCACGCCAGCGCCAGCGACAGCAGTATAAATATGACCACCGCCGCCAGCGACAGTGTCTTTTTCTGTTTTTCGGTCAATGTGCGCTTCACACCCGCACCTCTTTCCTTCGTACTACCCGCAGGATACCACGTTTTTCCGGAAATCATGTGAACGAACGGTTAAGATTTCCTTATAAAAACGTTAGCCCCCGGTTTTCCGGGGGCTGATTTTATTCAGCAGAAGCGTCTATCGCGGAGAGATGTTTCGTGCTGCCGATGCCAAAGATCCGCAGACATATCGGGTATATTTCAAGGATCTTTGGTGAGGGCAGCGCGGAAAAGATCCCGCGAGAGTTATTCATGGGTATGGACGTTGATAAACTCCGCCTTCAGCTTGGAGTACAGAATGGTCTGGCTGCTGTACAGCCCGCAGTAGCCGGACAGCAGATAGCTGATGGCGCAGGCCGCCGCAAAATAGGCCATCCCGCCCGCGCCGAACAGCTCCACGCTGAGGATCACCGACGCGATGGGGCAGTTCACAGCGCCACAGAACACCGCCACCAGTCCCACCGCCGCGGCAAAGGCCGGCGGCAGACCCAGCAGCCCGCCGAACACGCAGCCGAAGGTGGCGCCCACGAAGAACGACGGCACCACCTCGCCGCCCTTGAAGCCGCAGCCGATGG
>OIWU01003096.1_pt1 | contig 13178 bp, 6 predicted proteins | sample 1587711 | NCBI WGS metagenome assembly OIWU01 (sample SAMEA3888909, study PRJEB22519) | human gut metagenome | biome: human gut; feature: human-associated habitat; material: faeces | place: Denmark | collected 2010 | reverse complement strand
GCCGCTTCCGCTCGGCCAGTCTCGGCAAGGTCATGCTGGCGATCGACCTGTTCATCATCACGCTGACCGGCATCGTGTTCCACGATCTGTCCAAGACGCTCTACAGTGCGCTTCCGCTGGCGGCATCGTCGTTCGTGATGGATCAGCTGCTCTACGGGCTGGATCATTCGACCGTCGCGCTGATCATCTCCGAGCACTACCAGACCGTCTCCGAGCAGATCGGAACCCGGCTCGACCGCGGCGCGACCGTACTGGAGGGCAGCGGCAGCTATACCGGCAGTCCCCGGCCCGTGCTGATGTCCGCCGTGCGGCAGAAGGAGCTGCCGGAGCTGAAATCCATCGTGCGTGAGATCGATCCGGACGCGTTTGTGATCCTGCTTCCCGCGCACCAGGTCCTGGGCGAGGGCTTCCGCGTCTCGGGTGAGGAATTATAACGGCAAGGAGGGGCTGCTTTGAAACGCTGGATGATGACGGCTGCGCTTGCTCTGCTGCTGGCAGCCCTGTGCGGGTGCAGCAGGCTGGTCCCGTCCTCCTACACCCTTGTGACCCCGCACAACACGGGCACAAAGGCCGAGCCGCAGAGCGACGTGCTGACGGTTCGCGATTATAAGTCGCTCAAGAACGCCCTGCGGACGCTCGTGCAGAACGGCGTGGAGCATGGCGTGATCCATACGAGCCAATATTCCGGCGACGTCGAGGAGGATCTTCCTGCCGCCGTGTACGAGTTTTCGCGCGAGGATCCGATCGGCGCGTACGCCATCGACTATATCACGCACGACTGTACGCTGATCGTCGCCTATTACGAGATCAGGATCGATATCACGTTCCGCGATGTGCGCACGCCGCTGGACGAGATCGAATATGTCGGCAGCGAGTCGGAGGCAAAGCGTCTGCTGTGTCAGGCGCTGGAGAATTACGACGACCATCTGACGCTCTACGCGACCTATCCGGGCCAGCCCGACTATGCGGCGCTTGTGCAGGATTACTGCGGCGCGCATCTGAAGGAGCAGTCCGCGCAGCCGGAGCTGACCGTCACGTCCTATCCGGCTGACGCCCGCAACCGCATTGTGGAGCTGGTATTCGACTATCCGGCCTCCCGGCTGGAGCTGCGGAGTATGCAGCAGGACGTATCCGAGAGTCTGCGCGCGGCGGAAATTTATGTCCGCTACTGCACGAGTGAGACGGAAAAGGCCTCGCTGCTGTTTACGTATCTGGCCGAGCGCTTCCCATATCAGGAGGGCACCAGCCGCACCCCGGTCTATTCCGCGCTCTGCCAGGGCATTGCCGACAGCAAAAGCATGGCGCAGAGCTGGCAGCTGCTGTGCGATGAGGCGGGCCTTACCTGCCAGACCGTCAGCGGTATGCGCGGCAGCGAAAGCTATTACTGGAACATCATGCAGCTTGACGGCGGCTACTGCCACGTCGATATCCTGCGCGACCTGCTTGGCGGCGGAACGCTCCGGCTGCGCTATGACGAGGATATGACGGGCGAATATTACTGGGATCAGCCCCAGACGCCTGCCTGCCCGGCACCCGTTCCGGAGGAGCCGCCCGTCGAGGACCCGGAAGAGTCTGCGCCTCCCGCTGAGGAAGACCCCGGCACAGCCGTTCCCCCTGACGAGGAGCCTGCACCGCCGGAGGAGCCGCAGCCTCCCATTTCTGACGAGCAGACCTGACAAAATGCCCGGACGCGCTGCCGTCCGGGCATTTTCGTGCCATGCTCCGCAGGATAAGGGAAGCCTTGCGCGGCTGCGCGGGATGTGGTAAGATAAGAAAAAACAAAGGAAGCGCATTGCATGGAAACACAGAGGCTGCCGGAGGGCGTGGAGCTTTCCTATACGGACCGCGCCGTGCATCTGACGACGAACGGCGCGCTTATGGCCTATCTGCGGCAGCGGGGCAACGGCTCGCTGCCGCTCAGCCGCATGATTCTGGACGGCTACGCGGCGGAGCACGGCGCGCAGCTGCACATTACGGAGCGCTCCATGGCCACGGAGCTGCTGATCCACGCGTATCTGGACGGCATTTTTGACCGCTGGATGCGCGCCGGAGAGGCGCACGGGCATCAGGACGGAAGGCTTTACAAAACGGCGAAGCGGCTGAAAAACGCGACCGCCGTGATCGATATGGGCGAGCGCAGCGTCGACGCGAACCGGTGGGTCTTCGACCTGCTTGCCCACGGCTACGGGATTCTCTGCTTCCTGCTGGGAAGCAGAGCGTGAGGAGTCTTTATGAACGCATTGACGGAAAAACGATATCTGACGCTGCCGGAGCCGTCCGCCGGAGATACGCTTGCCGCGCGGGAACGGCTGCTGGCCGCGCTGCCGGAGGGCTGCCGGCTGACGCTCGGGTGTATGCAGCAGCTGTATCCGGTGCTGCACGAGGCGGGCTATCGCGTTACGGTGACGCTCTGCCCGGGTGCGGGCGGGACGGATGTCGTGCGCGTCGAGCCAGGGGACACGACAGACCGGAATTATGGTCTTTGCCTCGATATCGGCAGCACGACGATGCAGATGGAGCTTGTCGACCTGCTCTCCGGGAAGACGCTTGCGGAGGCAGCCTGTACCAACAGCCAGACGCAGTTCGGCGCGAACATCCTCGACCGCATTCTGGCCGTGAAGGAGAACCCTGACAATCTGCACACGCTTCAGGCGCTGACGCTTGACGACGTGCGGCAGATGATCGAGCGCTGCTGCGCGCAGGCTGGTGTTCCGCCGGAGGCTGTCTCGGCCATGACGGTCGGCGGCAACACGACGATGCTGCACTTTTTCCTCGGCTGCGACCCGTGGCAGGTGTTCCAGAGTCCCTATACGCCGGTATTTTTTGACCCTGGCGTGCTGCGCGCATCGGAGCTTGGACTTCCCATCGCGGGGAATATTTTCTGTATGCCCGCGATCGCAAATTACCTGGGCGGCGATATCACGAGCGGTCTTCTGATGACGGATCTCGACACGCGGGAGGATCTGGCGCTGTTTCTCGACATCGGCACGAACGGCGAGCTGGTGCTGGGCTGCCGGGACTTTCTGCTCATGGGCGCGGGCGCGGCCGGGCCCGCGCTGGAGGGCGCGGTCAGCCATTCCGGCATGCGGGCGGAGCCGGGGGCGATCTGCAGCGTGAAGATCGGCGCGGACAACCGCCTGCGCTATCAGACCATCGGCGATCTGCCGCCGAAGGGCATCTGCGGCTCCGGCATTCTGGACCTCATCGCCGAGGGCTTTCTCTCGGGCTGGATCGACTCGGCCGGGCGGCTGCAGAAGGACGCTTCGCCCTGCATCCGCGAGGTCTGGGAGGAGGATCGCCAGCGCAACGTCCCCGCGATCATCTACGCTTACGACGGCAATGTGCCGCTCTATTTTACCCAGGACGACATCGGGGAATTTCTGACCTGCAAGGCCGCCGCGCATACGATGGTCGCGACGCTTCTGGAAAGTGTGAACGTCAGCCCGTCGGAGATCGGCGCGTTCTATCTCGCGGGCGGCTTCGGGACGCATTATGATCTGGAATCCGCGATCACGGTCGGTCTGTACCCCGATCTGCCGCGCGAAAAATTTAAAATTCTCGGCAACTCCTCCCTCGCAGGCGCAAAACGCCTGTTGCTGGATACGCGCTGCCGGGCGCGGCTGGATCAGATCCGCGCGCTTGCGACGTATGTGCAGTTCGGGGAGATGGATAAATTCGTAGAGAATATGCAGGCGGCCAGATTCCTGCCGCATACGGACGCGTCGCGCTACCCGAGCGTGATGCGGAGGCTGCGGGAACGCGGCAAGACTTTCCCTCCGGGGAAGCTGGCTGCGGAGCGAAGCGGAGCAGACTGATGAGGGTGAGCAGCACTTGCACTTTATTTTGCAGTTTCTCAAAATCGCAGCTGCTCCCCAGCCCTCATCCGGCCCTTCGGGCCACCTTCCCCGGCGGGGAAGGCTTTAGTTTGTACGATCTTTGTACGGCTGTTACAGCTTTTCCAGCACTGCGGCCGGGACGGGGCAGTCGTCTGTGGTCAGGCCGGTCTGGAAGTCGAACTGGGCCGAGATCGACACCTGCGTGTCGACGACACCGACCTGTACGCTGCCGCCGGTCGTGACGCGCAGGGCTGTGATCGCGCCGTCCTGCACGTCCAGCTCCAGCGTGCCGGGCAGGTACTGCACGTCCAGCTTCTCCGCCTCCGGCGCGATGGCGCAGGCGGCCTGCTTTGTCTGCTCGGCGCTGAGGCTGAGCGTATAGTGCCAGCCGGTCTCCGTCTGCTCGCTTGCGGCGCTGTCCTCCAGACAGGCGCGGTAGGCCAGATCGATCAGATCCGCGCACTTGACCAGCGCCTGCTCACTCACGGCGGGAGAACCGTCCTTCGAAAGGACCGTTTCGCCGGAGAAATACAGCTCCAGCACTCCCGTGCGGATGCAGCTGACGGTCTTGCCGTCCTTTACAGTCCGGGTGTAATCCAGCGACGTATCGAAGATCACGGGGCCGCAGTTGGCGCTGAGCTGGACGCGGGCGGCAAGCGGGTCGCGCCTGCCAAGCTCGGAGGCGGCAGACAGCACGCGCAGCAGATCCTCCGTCAGCTCCAGCTTGCCCTGATAGCCGCCGTTCGTGATCGCATCCGTGACCGCCGTGGGGACGGTGTGCGCCGTCTGCGCGTCCTGCTGGACGGTAAGCTCGGCCCAGACGGTCATCGGCTGTGTCTGGCCGCTGTCGTCTTCCGCTTCACAGCTGCCGGAGGCTTCGACGGAGCGGATCTCCCCGTCTTCAACGTGCATACACAGGTCGATGCTCTCGACGGCGCTGAGCGAATCCGCAATCGTCGGCGTCAGCAGCGAGAGCGCCTGCTCTGCGTCGCTGCCGTAGGCGGTCACGGAATAGACCTCTTCACCGCTTTCACGGGCGTAGGTCACATCGGTCGCGTTGTAGAGTTCCAGCAGATGCTCGCCGAGCGTGGAATAGTCCGGGAACAGGCCGCTCGTGCGGTAGGCGCTGCCGTTTTCGAGGTAGATCGCGCCGTCATAATAATACAGCTGCACGCCGTTGTCCTCGATGCAGAGGATGGTGTTCCCACCGGCCTGCGTGCGGAACAGGCGCACGTCCGTTCGCAGCGTCTCGTCGCCAAGCTCCATCTGCACGGACGCGGTCATGTCCAGCTCCTTCCTGCCGGAGAGGTTTTTCAGCAGCAGAAGCGCGTCCACGCTGCTCTTGAGACTGGCCCGGTAGATGAGGATCCCGGCGGCGATCAAAATCACGGCCACAAGCGCGATGATCCACCAGACGCGGCGCTTTTTCTTCTTTTTCTGCAGCTGCTCCGGTGAGACGGGTGCTTCCTGCGCGTCCGGGTCGATGACGCCGATGACGGCGTCGTTGGCGTTCTGCTCGTCCTGCATGGCCTTGCGCAGCGCCTGCATCTGGCGGCGGCGCTTTTTGCCGGTCTTATGGATCAGATGAATGATCAGCAGCACCAGCAGAGCCGCAAGCCCGGCCAGCACGATCCACACCCACCAGACGGGGAACGTGGACAGCGCCGCAAGCTGCACGGTCTGGCCGGCAGCCTCAAAGGCCAGATAGCTGCCGATCTCGGTCGTGGGCACCTTCTGCCAGACGCCGTTTTCGTTTTCCAGATAGATATCCAGCTTGCCGGACTGCCCATCGGGCGCGCGGAAGCGGATGGTGTGCGTGTCCGCGCCGTCGTCCGGCAGGCGGAGCTGCCACTGCTCGACGACGGAGCGCGCCACGTGCGCGGCGGGCGCATGGCCGTCTGCGATATTCTCGCAGTATTTCCGGATGGCCTCCGGGATGCTGGCAGAGATCTCGCCGAAAGCGGCGGGCGTGATGGCCTGCGGCTGCGCCTGCAGGCGGTCGGCGCTCGTATACGCGCCCTCGGCCAGGAAGACGGGCCTGCCGTCGGCACGCTGCACATCGCTCGGGAGCGCGTCGATGCTGGCGTGGTACTGCGCGGTCACGGTGGTGTCAAACTGAATATTTTCAAGCGTCTGCACGTCCCACTCGCCGTACTGTCCGTCGACGGCGGGGATGTCCGGGTACACGCTGTCCGGCAGGGACTCGCCGTAATTTACTTCTACGGTCTTGAGCACCTCCCCGCCCGCGACGAACTGCACAGTGAAGGTACGGAACGCATCGGGAAGCGCTTCGTTTTCCAGCAGCGTTTCATACGCGACCGGCTCCGCCTGTCCGGCAGCGCTTGCGCCGTCAAGCCCGGCCAGCGTGTCGGAGACGAAGAGATTATCCGCGAACGCACCTGCGCTGCTGCCGCTGATCGCGCCCGCATACTGGGAATACCCGGTGATGGACACGAGCGACACGCAGCCGGAGACGGTGCTGCCGCTGCCGGTCACGCTGTCCGTCACACCCGTGCCGGTGATGCCGCCGACATAACGTCCGCCGGAAAGCGCACACTTGGCCCAGCAGTTTTCAATCGCCGCGCTGCAAATGCCCGCGACGCCGCCGGCATAATCGCCGCTCTGGCTCTCCACGCTGCCGTAGGCCTCGCAGCCGTCGATCAGGCCGAGATCCATCCGGCCGCAGATCGCCGCCGCGCAGTCCTTTTTGGCTGTGACTGCACCGCTGGAAACGCAGCGCTGCAAAACGGCGCGCAGTTCGTACTGTTTACGCTCGGTCGAAGACAGACTCTTGCTGACATCGCTTTCGGGGTCGGCGCCGGCCTCCATGCCCATCGCGCCCGCGATGCCGCCGACATTTCGGTCAGCCTGCACCGTGCCCGTGTTTTCGCAGCCGCGCAGCGCGCCCATGGTGATGCTCTCCGGATCGGTCTGCGAGCCGTCGGTTACAAGATCGCGGTTTTCCAGACTGTCCATAGCGTCAAAGACAGTCGTACTGATCTCGTCCAGCTTGTCGCTGACGGCCTGCACGTCTTTTTGCAGCGTCTCGGACAGATTCGCCGCCTGTGAGCCGATGGCGCGCATCTGTGCGCCCATGCCGCTCAGCGCGCTTGCCAGTTCCGGCATGGAAGCGTCTGCATTCATCTGCAGCGACGCGCTGAGCGCGCCGGAGCCGTCTGTGCCGCCGGAGATTGAAATGTCAGACGGGTCAACGAATCCGCCCACGCCCGCGCCGATCCCGGCGTCCTTGTGGCCTTCAATTTCCAGCGGGTGCGTATCGACGCTGACGCCGCCGTCCGCTCCCGCACCAATGACGGCGCCAATGCCTGCCGACGCGTCCCCGACGGTGAGGTCTGCCCCGCCGCTCACACCGCCATTTGCCAGCGCACCCGCATCGATAGTTGCGGTCGCGCGGAGATTATTGGCTGCATTCGAGGCGCTGTCGAGATACGTTCCCATTCCGGCCAGCTGGGAGCCGAGGTCGCTTGCCGCACCGCCTGCGTCAGCGGTTGCCTGATCGGTGAGCGTTTTCAATTCCTTCAACTGGTTCTGCAGCTGCTCCTTTGTGCTCTCGGAGACAGTCACAGCGACATACGGCTCGACCTGACCGGCGATGCCGCCAACGTCCTTGCGGCCGTAGATCGTGCCGGAATTTGTATTGTTGAGCAGATACCCGCTCGTCACGCCCGCAATGCCGCCGACATTGTAGCCGACATGCTCATAGCCGACCGTGCCGGTATTTTCGCAGACTGCGATCAGGCCAGTATTCCGGCCCGCGATGCCGCCTGTGGCGGTCGTGGTGAGGAAGGTCTGCGTAGTGGTGAGATTGGCAAGGTCGAGCGTCATATCGATTTGGATATCGCTGAGACTCAGCGCAGTGTCTACATTATTGATATTGACGCTGCCGCTGTTCGTGCAATGCCGGATGGTGCCCGCATTCTGGCCCGCAATGCCGCCCGTGGCGTTCGTACCCTGCCCCTTGCCCTCAAACGAGCAGCTGACAATCTGCCCGGAGGCCTGATTGCGGCCCACGATGCCGCCGATCTGCGTGTCGCCCTGCACCATGCCGGTGAACGTGCAGCAGACGATTCTGCCGTAATTTTCGCCCGCGATGCCGCCGCAGGCGATCTTGTCGCCGCCCGCAGCTACAGAGCCCGCAACATTCAGGTTTGCCACGCGTCCGCCGGGCAGGATCGTGCCGAACAGCCCGGCGGGGCTGGCATTTTGCGTGAGATTGAAATCGGAGATGGTGTGCCCGCGCCCCTCAAACGTGCCGCCGAAGGAAGCTGCGGGCGTAAAGTCCACGCCGGAGAGCGAAATGTCGGCGCGCAGGATAAAGGTTTTGCCCTGCGACCAGGTATCGAGGGAGCAGTTTTTCGCAAACGCGGCAAAATCGGCCGCAGAGTCCAGATAGACGGTCTGCGCACTGTCTGCTGCCCCCGCTGCCGGAACGAGCGCGAGGCACAGTGCAAGCGTGAGCAGCAGGGCCGTCACGCGGGCCCGGGGCGTTCTGTGGTTATTCATGCTCTGCATCCTCCTCTTCCGCTGTCACCGGTACTTCCGGCGTGCCGGGCTCCTCCGGCGGAGTCTCTGGTTCGGCCGTGCCGGAGAGCAGACTGATATTGACGTCTCCCTCCACGACTGCGTGGACAACGCCGCTGATCTGACCATGGATTTCTCCGCGCACCATACCATCGATGCGCACGCGTCCCGAAGACTGATGCGAAGAGACAGCAGAGGGCATATCGAACGCAGTCTTATCAATGACCTTCTCACCCAGAAGCAGAATCTGCGGCAGAATGAACATGACGATGATGATCGTGAGGATCGTGCCGCGGCCAAGGCTGTCGCCGATACCGGCAATCGCGGCGTTGGAGGTCATCTGGCCGATGAGGATACCGGCGATGGCCATCATAAGGCCCGAGGTGATGATCGTCGGGAAGGACATGTTCATCGTTTCGATGATCGCGTCCTTTTTGGGCATTTTGTCCTTGAACTCCATGAAGCGGCTGGTCGTGACGATTGCATAGTCGATATTCGCACCCATCTGAATGGACGAGACAACCAGATAACTCAGGAAAAACAGGGGGCTATTGGTGATGGTCGGGATGCCGTAATTGATCCAGATACTGCCCTGAATGACCAAAATCAGCAGCACCGGGATACCGGCGGATTTGAACGTGAACAGCAGCACGACCAGAACGATCAGGATGGACAGCACCGACACGACGACATTGTCGCGCGAGAACGAGGTCTTGAAGTCCTGCTCGGACGAGGAATCACCCACGACGTATACCTCGCCATCCGGATAGTATTTGCGTGCGACGACGCGCATCTGGTCGAGGAAGTCATAGGTCTCATCGCCGCCCACGGGCAGATTCAGGTAGACGAGCATACGGGTATAATCGTCGGACTGCAGTTGCTTGCGCGCGTTGGTGATCTGCGAATAGGCGCTTTCCAGCGTCTCGGTCATGTCGGTGTCGAGCGTGACGTAGCCGTTCTGCATCTCGCCGTAGAGAAAGGTAAACATATCGATGAGCGGCACGGAGTAATTGGGAAGTCCTCCGATGATCTTGCCGTAATTGCCGCCGTCGGCAGCGTAGGCCGCATAAAGCAGTTCCGCGACCTCATAGTCAAGGTCGGTCAGTTCGGAAAACTGCCGCGGCGTCAGTGCGTCGGTCAGCATATAGCCTCCCATCGCCTCCACATTGGAAAGGCCCAGCGTGGAATCGACCTCGTCGTATGTCCCAAGTTCGTCCAGCAGCTTCTTTTCCGCCGCATAATCCCCTGCCGGAACCACAACGGCGACCATATTCGTCGAGCCGAAGGTGTCATCCATGAGATCATCCGCGATCTGCTGCTCTGAGTGCTTGGTCGTCTCCAGATAGCTGAAGCCGTAGACATACGGGCAGTTGTTTGCAAAGAGCATTGCAACAATGATCACCACCAGAAAAATCGGCGGGATGATCCTCTTCGTTGCGTAGGCAAATCTGCCGACAAACGGGATCTTGGGAACAAAGTTCTTGTGCCGTGTGGCGTCGATCTTCTTGCCAAAGAGCATCAGCAGACCCGGCATGAGGAAGAACACTGCAAACAGCGAGAAGAAAATAGACTTAATGAGGCAAACGCCGAGGTCAAAGCCCAGCCGGAACTCCATAAAGAGCATCGCAACGAGGCCGCCGATGGTCGTCAGGCTGCTGCCGCAGATCTCCGGCACAGCCTTGCTCAGCGCGACAATGACCGCTTCGCGGATAGGCAGCTTCTCATGCTCCTCCTTATAGCGGTTGCAGAAAATGATCGCATAGTCCACAGACAGCGCTAATTGCAGCACAATCGTGACGGAGTTTGACACGAACGAGATCGTGCCGAGCAGGAAGTTCGTGCCCATGTTCAAAAGCGCCGCTGCAATGAACGTAATGAGCAGCACCGGCACCTCCGCATAGGTCTGCGAGGTCAGGATCAGCACGGACACCACGACGATAGCTACGATGATGACGATCACGCCGATCTCCTGCGCCAGCGTCTTTGACGCCGTATCGCCGAAGGTCGCCGAGACATACATATCATAGCCGGAAAGTTCGTCCTCGACCCGCTCCATGACCGTCTCGCACATATCGTCCGTCTCGGAATAGTCAAAGGTAATATTGTAGAGCGCGGAAGCATTGGTATAATGCTCCTTCGTGTCGTCAAACGTAACGCTCTGCACGCCATCGACCGCTTCCAGCCGTTCGGACACGGCCTGCGCCTCGTCATAGGTCACGTTGACAAGCATGATCTTTGCCGTGCCAAACGTGATAAATTCATCCTCCATCAGATGCAGGCCCTTGTACGTCTCCGAGTCCTTCGGCAGATACGCCGAAAGCTGGTTCTCCACCTGCACCCAGTTCCGCGAAAACGCGGAAAACACCAGCCCAATGGCGACAATCAGAAAGATCAGATTCCGCTTGTCTACAATAAAGCTGGCAAGCTTATACATGAAGCCCTCTTCGTTGTTTTTCGGTTCCTGACTCATGATTCACACTCCTGTGTTTGATTCTCCTGAAAATTCAATCCAGTTTAGCACAAAACAGCCGGAATTGGCAATAGGCAAGCGAATAAAGATGTGCAAAAACGCCCGGAGGGAGTTCCCTCCGGGCTTCCGGTTTTCTTAAGGCAATCCCGCACGATTCGGCGAGAGATTTTTCGTCAGGTCAAGGGTTGAAACGCGCAGGAATACTTTGTGTATTGCAAGCGTTTCAAGCCGCAGAATTGGCGTAAAAGATCTGCCGAAGCGTGCAGACGTAATTATACGGTGCTGCCTTAAATCTTTTCCGCAGAATTCTCAGGCGCTGTGCTGTCACATCGAAATCCATCCGAACGCATTTGCAACGGAACTGATGAGGATAATCGCAGCAAAGAACGGGCAGAGGAAGCGGATCATGGCGTTGAAGACCTTTTTCCGGCGGAACATATGCTCGCCGAGCAGGACCTCCTGCTCGATACGGTTCACACCGGCGACCCGCGAAACAAGCAGGCAGACCGCGATCGCCGCGATGGGCATCATGACGGAGTTCGTCAGAAAATCGAAGAAATCCAGCAGCTGCATCCCGATGATCTTCACACCTGCCAGCGGCCCATAGCCAAGAGACGACAGGCTGCCAAGCCCCAGCATCACAGCGCCGATAACCGCCGTCGCTTTTTTCCGGCCCCAGCCAAGTTCGTCCTGGAGGGTAGACACAGCGCTTTCCGTCAGCGCGATGGAACTCGTCAGCGCCGCAAACAGCACCAGCAGGAAGAACAGAATGCCGATTAGGGTCCCGAGGCCCATGGAATCAAAGACCTTGGGGATTGTGATGAACATAAGGGACGGGCCTGCTTTCAGCGCATCCGGGTCGCCGCCCGAGAATGCGAACACAGCAGGGATGATCATGAGTCCCGCCATAATGGCGATGGCTGTATCGAAAATCTCTACATTGCGCGTCGAGCCTTCGATGGAAATGTCTTTTTTCATGTACGAGCCGAACGTGATCAGAATGCCCATGGCGATGGACAGCGAGTAGAACATCTGTCCCATGGCCGCCACGACCGTCATCCACGAGAAATGCGCAAGGTTCGGCACAAGAAAATATTTCACGCCCTCCAGCGCACCGGGCCGCGTTACAGAATAGACCGCGATGATCACAGACAGCACAACCAGCACCGGCATCATGAATTTTGACACGCGCTCAATGCCGTTTTCCACACCCGCAAAGATGATCGTCAGCGTCAGCGCCGCAAACACGGCGAAACAAACCTCCGCCGAGACGCCGTTGGAGATAAACGCGGAGAAATAGCCGTCGGCGGCAAGCGCGCTGCCGCGGCCAAGGACATAATCAGCCAGATATTTGACGACCCAGCCGCCGATAACCGAGTAATACGGCACGATCAGGATCGGGATGATTGCGTTGATCCAGCCGCCGAACCGCAGCCAGCCGGAGTTCCCGAACGCCTTGAACGCACCAACCGGGCTTTTGCCCGTCATGCGGCCAATGGATGTTTCCGCAACGATCATCGTATAGCCGAACGTCATCGCCAGAAGGATGTAGACCAGCAGGAAAATCCCGCCGCCGTATTTCGCAGCCAGATATGGAAAGCGCCAGATGTTTCCAAGGCCGACGGATGCCCCCGCAGCCGACAGGACAAATCCGATTTTCCCGGAAAATGTGCTTCTTGTATGCCCTTTTTGACTCATTTTTCTTCTCCAATCCGCTGCGCAGCGCGCAGCTTTCACAGTGTATCACAGAAGTGTGCAAAAAACAATCCCCCGCCGGAAAACACATGTTTTCCTGTATTTGCACATTTATGGATGTCCATGTACATCCTGCCGCCGGAAAAGTTGCAGTTTCAAACTGTGCATTTTCCGTTTCTTAAGAAATATTTATTGTTTATCGATAATTTTTAATTGACAAACAATCTTTTTTATGGTAGTCTGTGGCTACAGAAAGGGAGTGTGCTTCTTATGAACTGGTCAAAGGATCGCTCCATCGTGCTTTCACGCGGGTGCGTGGTGCTGTTTATGATTCTGCTGGCATCGCTCGATATCGGGTGCTATTGGGCAGTCAAATGGTTTGTCGGGCTGCGGCTAATGAATTGGCAGTATGTGTTTCTGATGATGCTGACAATCTATCTTTGCAGCGGCTTCGGCTGGGTGCTGCTCGTGCGGCTGTGGCAGCTGCTGAACAATATCCGCATGCAGCTTGTCTTTGATCTGCGGAACGTAAAGCTGCTGCGGCAGGTCAGCTGGTGCTGCGTCGGGGCCGGAGCCGTGTGCCTTGTCAGCTGTCTGTATTATCTGCCGTTCATTGCGGTCGCCATCGCGGCGGG
>OIWU01003095.1_pt1 | contig 13183 bp, 9 predicted proteins | sample 1587711 | NCBI WGS metagenome assembly OIWU01 (sample SAMEA3888909, study PRJEB22519) | human gut metagenome | biome: human gut; feature: human-associated habitat; material: faeces | place: Denmark | collected 2010 | reverse complement strand
GACTCGATAGGATTGGAAGGCGAGAGCAAGCCTATCTGCTGTACCGTTATGGCTTCACAGACGATATAGAGCATACGACGATTGGGGCAGCAATCCACTTTAATCTGAGCGAAAGCCGAGCCAAGAAAACCGAGGAACAGGCTATGGACAACCTCTGGTTAGAGTTGCCGTGGTGGTTTTAGTGCGTGTCGCTGCGGAGGGACGGGGGCTTATATATACCTCTGCTTCCTTCTCCGGTCAGTCGGATTTTGTTTCTCAAAAATTCTGCATTTGTGTCAACACCGTTGTCACAAAATCCGCCTGCCCTACTGCCGCCGAAAAGCGTCTGTCCGCTTCAATCTGCCTATGTCGCAGATGCCGCAGCCAGCCCCTTTCCAGCGTCAGCCGGAAGCAAAGGTATAACACACTAGACTTTCCTACGGAAAATCGTGTGCCAACAGGGATGCTGCGCGCCCCTATTGGAAACCCTGCGTCAAAGGGGATTTTCCCCTCTGAACTCCCCATATTTTCTTCGCAGACGGGTACCCAAACTGTAAAAACGCAGTTTGGAACACCTGCTCAGAAAATGCAAAAGGAAGTCCGTGCCGATGAGTGGCGGACTTCCTTTTTGCTGACAATCTGAAATCGTTACGATACAGCTTTCGATTGTCAGCGCCTGCGAGGGGACATGATGCGTAGCGGACGACAGCCAAATTCTAATTTTATCATTAATGCAAAAATGATAAAATTGATATTGACAGCGATGTAATTCAAGGATATACTATAATTGCATCATTCGATGAGATTTGATGAAATTGAAATTCAAATGAGGGCAGTGCATGAGAACGTTCGACTTCAAAACAGAATACAACAAATTGCTGACGCCAGAGGTCGTGGCCTACCTGACGCAGATTCACGAATACAAGGGGCAGCAAAATCTCTTTATCGAGGCTAAAGCGGATGCGTTGTCTGAACTTCTGGAAGTTGCGAAAATTCAGAGCACAGAGGCATCTAACCGCATCGAGGGAATTATCACCACGGATGACAGACTGAAGAAAATCGTGCGTGATAAAACAATGCCAAAAACTCGCAGTGAAAAAGAGATCGCCGGATACCGTGACGTGCTGGCGACGATCCACGAGAGCCACGACTATATCCCGCCAAAGCCGACGGTCATTTTGCAGCTGCATCGGGACCTGTACAAGTTCAGCGGCAAGTCCATCGGCGGCAGCTTCAAAAATTCGGACAACGTGATTGCCGAAGAATTGCCAAACGGCCAGCAGATCGTCCGCTTCCGGCCTGTCTCTGCATGGGAAACACCGGGGGCCGTCGCTGCGCTATGCGATGCTTTCCAGACGGCCATACAGGACACCGAACTTGATCCACTGCTGCTCATTCCAATCTTTATTCTGGACTTTCTCTGTATTCATCCCTTCAACGATGGCAACGGCCGCATGAGCAGGCTCCTGACGCTGCTGCTCCTGTACCGCTCCGGCTATATCGTGGGCAAGTATATCAGCATTGAGAAATTGATTTCCGACACCAAGGAAACATATTACGAAGCTTTGCAGCAGAGTTCATACAACTGGCATGAGGGAACGAACGACTATGCCCCCTTTGTCACCTATATGCTGGGGATTCTTGTGGCGGCATATCGGGATTTTGAAAGCCGAATCGAGCTGCTGACGACAAAAGGGCTCTCCAAGCCCGACCGTGTGAGGGAGATCATCAAGAACCACCTCGGCAAGATCACGAAGAGCGAAATCATGGCACAGTGCCCGGACATCAGTCAGATCACCGTCCAGCGCGCACTGGCAGATTTGATAAAGTCTGGAGAAATCTTGAAAATCGGCGGCGGACGCTACACTTCTTATACTTGGAACAGGGAGAGAGAATAAATGATTACAGGTGAACTGAAAAACAAAATCGACAGCCTCTGGGATATTTTTGCGGCGGGCGGACTGGTGAACCCGCTGGATGTTATTGAGCAGATCACCTATCTGATGTTCATCCATGATCTGGATGACACCGACAATCTTCGGGCCAAGGAAGCTGCCATGCTGGGGCTGCCGTATCAGAGCATTTTTGCGGATGAGGTGCAGGTCGGTGACCGTACCATCGACGGCCAGCAGCTTAAGTGGAGTGTATTCCGCGATTTCCCCGCCGGAAAGATGTACAGCGTGATGCAGGAGTGGGTGTTTCCGTTCATCAAGAACCTCCACGGGGATAAGAACAGCGCCTATTCCAAGTACATGGACGATGCCATTTTCAAGCTGCCCACGCCGCTTCTGCTCTCCAAGGTGGTGGACTCGCTGGACGAGATTTATCGCCTGATGAACGAATCTCAGGCGGCGGATGTGCGGGGCGATACCTATGAATATCTGCTGAGCAAAATTGCCCAGTCAGGCCTCAACGGCCAGTTCCGTACCCCGCGCCATATTATCCGCATGATGGTGGAGCTGATGGACCCAAAAGCGGACGATGTGATCTGCGACCCGGCCTGCGGCACTTCGGGCTTCTTGGTCTCGGCGGGTGAATACCTGAAGGAGCACCGCAAAGAAGAAATCTTCTTCAACCGCCAGAAGAAGGATCACTATATGAACCACATGTTTTTCGGCTACGACATGGACAGAACCATGCTCCGCATCGGCGCGATGAACATGATGACCCACGGCATTGACAATCCCTTTATCGAATACCGGGACAGCTTGTCCGATCAGAACCCGGACAAAGAGAAATATTCCCTGATTCTGGCCAACCCGCCCTTCAAGGGGAGTCTGGACGCCGACACCGTGTCGGCTGATCTGCTCAAGGTGTGCAAGACCAAGAAAACCGAGCTGCTGTTTCTGGCGCTGTTCCTGCGGATGCTGCGCATCGGTGGGCGCTGCGCCTGCATCGTCCCGGACGGTGTGCTGTTTGGCTCCTCCACTGCCCACAAGGCCATCCGCAAGGAGCTGGTGGAGGGCAACCGGCTGGAGGCCGTGATCTCCATGCCCTCCGGCGTGTTCAAGCCCTATGCGGGCGTTTCCACCGCCGTGCTGATCTTCACAAAAACCGGCCACGGCGGCACGGACAAGGTGTGGTTCTACGACATGACCGCCGACGGCTTCTCGTTGGACGATAAGCGCAGCCCGGTGGCGGACAATGATATTCCCGACATCATTGCCCGCTTCCATAATCCAGAGGCAGAAAAAGACCGCCAGCGCACGGAAAAATCCTTTTTCGTGCCAAAAGCGGAGATTGTGGAAAACGGTTATGACCTGTCCATCAACAAGTATAAGAAAACCGAGTATAAGCCCGTGGAGTATCCGCCTACCAGTGAGATCATGGCCCAGCTGCGGAAACTGGAGCAGGAAATTGGCGCGGCAATGGATGAGCTGGAGGGGATGCTGTAATGAAAAAAGTGCGGCTTGGTAATATCGCAACGGTCATAACCAAGGGAACAACTCCAACCACATTAGGATATGATTTTGTTGATGAAGGTATCAACTTTGTAAAAGTAGAAAGTATATCAGAAAATGGCGAATTTTTACCGAAAAAATTCGCACATATCACTTCTGACTGTGACCAAAAACTATCCCGCTCACAACTTCAGCTAAACGATCTGCTATTTTCTATTGCAGGCGCCATTGGAAGAACAGCTATTGTAACAGATGATATATTACCAGCAAATACAAATCAGGCACTAGCAATTATCCGTGTTCCAGAAGATGTTATTGACTATTCTTATTTAAAATACGTTCTTCAATCCCCAACTATCGTTGATCAGTTCGAAAAACGTAAACAGGGTGTAGCTCAGCTAAATATTTCGCTCAAGGATATTGGAGATTTTGATATTCCGATATATGGAAGGGAATCGCAAAAAATAATGGTTGACATTCTCAATAGAGTCAGCAACCTGATTTCCCTCCGCAAGCAGCAACTTGCCAAGCTGGACGAGCTTGTCAAAGCCCGATTTGTCGAACTGTTTGGTGATTACAGAATTAACGAAAAAGGATTTGATTGCAAGAAAGGCAGTGAACTATTTAAGTTCTCCTCTGGCAAGTTTTTGCCCGAAGAAAAAAGGCTTGATGAAGGTGTTCCTGTGTATGGGGGAAATGGTATTGCGTGGTACACAAGCGAATGTCTCGTTGACTATCCAACCATAATAATTGGTCGTGTTGGAGCGCAATGTGGCAATATCCATGCAGTTACAACGCCTGTGTGGATTACTGATAATGCCATATATATCAAAGAGCAAAAGACAAAGGCATATACATTGGAGTTCTTGACGGAGCTGATGCGAATGATGGACTTTTATCAGTATGCGGATTTTTCTGGACAACCAAAAATTACGCAAAAGCCATTGGAAACATTGGATTACATTATGCCGCCGATTGAACTGCAAAATGAATATACTACCTTTGTTGAACAGACCGACAAATCAAAATTGACAGTCCAACAGAGCTTGGATAAACTAGAATTACTGAAAAAAGCCTTGATGCAGAAATACTTTGGGTAATGGAGAAATTTTATGGATGAAACTACGCTCAATACGATAGTTGGTATTGTCGGTGGCATAATCGGGGTTATTAGTGTCATCATCACCGTTATTAGCATGAGAGCTAAAAAAGTGGTAACCATATCAACAAAATCAAAAATTTATGCTTCACCGGGTAAAGAGGGTAGGTTCGTTTTTGATTATTCAAATAATAATGGGCAATATACGATTGGAAGCGAACCATATCTGTTCTGTACAAAATGGTCAAAGGCAAGCAACACTTCCATCCACGCATATAAAGATGGCGCCGGCATTGAAGCGATTGCAATAATTAAAGGTCCTGTTGATATAAATAGCATATCTTCAATCGAAGGTGATTTTTCTTCTAGAGTTCGTACACCTAAAATCGGTGATGCAATTATTTGGAAGAATTCAAATGGGAAGTATGCTATTACGAAAATCCTCAACATTAAAGATGATACTCGTGGAGACTTGAGCGACGAACTGGAATGCGAATATGTTATTTTGAAATAGCGGGGTGACACCATGACCAACTTTGACATTTTTACCTCCACGCCGGAGTTTGAGCCCTTCGCCTCCGTGGCGGTGGTGGCGGAGAAAATTCTACATATCGACCCGGCGGCGTGTGTCTTGAACTGCCGCAGGGCGATGGAGTTCGCCGTAAAATGGATGTACTCCGTGGACAAGGGTCTGGTCATGCCCTATCAGGATTCCCTTGTGAGCCTGATGAACGCCGAGGACTTCCGGGACATTGTAGGTGCGGACATCTGGCGGCGGATGGACCTGATCCGCCGCATGGGCAACAACGCCGCCCACACCGGTAAAAAGATTACCGAGGAGCAGGCGGCGCTATGTCTGGAGAACCTCTATGTATTCTTGGACTTCGTGGCCTATTGCTATGGTGAGAACTACACCGAGGGACATTTTGACCCTGCACTGCTGACGGAGAAAAGTGAAGCTTCCGCCGCACCGGTGCAGGAAGCGCCGGTGGTGGATCTCGCTGCACTGATGGCGGAAAACGCTGCGCTGAAGGAGGAACTCACCGCCCGCCGCAACCAGCAGCAGCAGACCTATGTGCCCAAGCCCCTCGACCTGTCTGAGTTCAAGACCCGCAAGCTGTATATCGACACCATGCTCACAGATGCGGGCTGGACAGAGGGCAAGGACTGGCTGAATGAGGTGGAGCTGCCCGGTATGCCAAACAAGTCCGAGGTAGGTTATGCGGACTATGTGCTCTACGGTGATGACGGACGCCCCCTGGCAGTGGTGGAGGCCAAGCGCACCTGCGTGGACGTAGCTAAGGGCCGCCAACAGGCAAAGCTGTATGCCGACCTGCTGGAAAAGAAGTATCACCGCCGCCCGGTCATCTTCCTGACCAACGGCTTTGAGACCCACATCATCGACAATCTCTATCCCGAGCGCAAATGTGCCGCCATCTACTCCAAGCGGGATCTGGAAAAGCTGTTCAATCTCCAGACCATGCGGACAAGCCTGAAAAATGTCATGGTGGATCGGAACATCGCCGGACGCTACTATCAGGAGGGCGCTATCAAAGCCACCTGTGACGCCTTTGCCCGCAACCGCCGCAAGGCGCTGCTGGTCATGGCCACCGGCTCCGGCAAGACCAGAACGGTCATCGCCCTGTGTGATGTGCTGCTCCAGCACGGCTGGGTGAAGAATATCCTGTTTCTGGCTGACCGCAACAGTCTGGTCACACAGGCAAAGCGCAGCTTTGTGAATCTGCTGCCTGACCTCTCCGTCACCAATCTCTGCGAGGAGAAGGACAACTACACCGCTCACTGTGTCTTTTCCACCTATCAGACCATGTACAATGTCATTGACAGCGTGCAGGACGAGGAGGGAAAGCTCTTCACCTGCGGGCACTTCGATCTGGTGATCTGTGACGAGGCGCACCGCTCGGTTTACAACAAATACCGGGATATTTTCAATTATTTCGACGCGCCGCTGGTGGGCCTGACCGCCACACCCAAGGACGAGATCGACAAGAATACTTACGAGATTTTTGAGCTGGAGAACGGTGTGCCCACCTATGGCTACGAACTGGCGCAGGCCGTCAAGGACGGATATCTGGTGGACTTCCTGTCGGTGGAGACAAAGCTGAAATTCATCGAGCAGGGCATTGTCTACGACGAGCTTTCCGACGCGGACAAGCAGGCTTATGAGGACACCTTTGAGGATGAAAACGGCGACTTGCCGGAGCGCATTGCGTCCTCCGCTCTGAACGAATGGATCTTCAACGAGGACACCATCCGGCAGGTTCTGAATACCCTGATGACAAACGGCCTGACCATCGACTACGGCAGCAAGCTGGGCAAGACCATCATCTTTGCGAAAAATCACACCCACGCGGAGAAAATCCTTGCGGTGTTCAATAAAGAATATCCCCATCTGCCCGGCTTTGCGAAGGTCATCGACAATTATATGACCTACGCGCAGAGCGCCATTGACGAATTTTCCGACCCGAAGAAGTTGCCGCAGATCGCCATTTCTGTAGATATGCTGGACACCGGCATTGACGTGCCGGAGGTGCTGAATCTGGTATTCTTCAAAAAGGTCATGAGCAAGGCCAAGTTCTGGCAGATGATCGGACGGGGCACACGCCTGTGTCCGGGGTTGCTGGACGGCAAGGATAAGGACAAGTTTTATATCTTCGACTTCTGCGGTAATTTTGAGTTCTTCCGCATGAACAAGGGCAAGCCTACCGCCAACATGATCGCCCTGCAAGGCGCAATTTTCCATCTGAAGGCGCAAATTGCCTTCAAATTGCAGGATCTGGCATATCAGACGGCGGATTTGATTGACTTCCGCAAGGCGCTGGTGGAGAACATGGTGCGCAAGGTGCGGGAACTGAATCGCGAGAATTTTGCTGTGCGCCAGCACCTGAAATATGTAGAGCTGTACGCCAATCCGGACAGCTACAATGCTCTGACCTATGAGGACACGCTGATGATGGGGCAAGAATTGGCGCCGCTCATCACGCCGGAGGAAGATGACGCCAAGGCGCTGCGGTTCGATGCCTTGATGTACGGCATCGAGCTTGCCTATCTCGCCGGAAAGAAATACGGCAAGGCAAGAAGTGACCTCATGAAGAAAGTCTCTGCTGTTGCGTCTGTGGCGAATATTCCGGAGATCATGGCGCAGTCCGATTTGATCGACAAGATTTTGCATACAGACTATGTGGAGAATGCCGGCGTGAACGAATTTGAGTACATCCGGGAAAATCTCCGTGATCTCATGAAATACATACCCAAGACAGTCCTGCGCTATGATACGAATTTCGATGACGAGATCCTGTCCATGGACTGGAACGAATCGGAATTGGAGAACGATGACCTGAAGAATTACAAGGCTAAAGCGGAATTCTATGTTCGTCAGCATATGGACAATGCCGCCATTGCCAAGCTCAAGAGCAATGTTCCATTGACGGCCGAGGATGTGCAGGCACTGGAAAAGATTCTCTGGAGCGAAGTCGGTACCAAAGCGGATTATGAAGCCGAGTACGGACAGAAACCGCTGGGAGAATTTGTGCGGGAAATCGTCGGACTGGATATGAATGCCGCCAAAGAAGCCTTTGCGCAGTATCTGAATGATGCGACTCTCGACAGCAGGCAGATTTACTTCGTCAACCAGATCGTGGAGTATATCGTACACAACGGCATGATGAAGGACCTGTCCGTCTTGCAGGAAGCGCCTTTTACCGACTACGGCAGCATTGTGGAGGTGTTCACAGACCTGTCCGTATGGGCTGGCATCCGGCAGACGATTGAACGGGTCAATGCGAACGCTGTTGCGGCGTAAACTGTATTTGAGGAAAGGAGTTTAACAATGGCAAACATTATTGCAGTTATTTGGGACTGCGACAAAACGTTGGTCGATGGCTATATGCAGGACCCGATTTTTAAGGATTATAATATTGAAGCATCCGATTTCTGGAGAAAAGTAAATGCGCGGACAGTGGAACTTGCGGCGCAGGGAATTCGGGTAAACCGGGATACATATTATTTGAATTACTTTATTAAATGCGCACACGATGGTACGCTAAAAGGCCTTGACAACGCAAAACTGAAAGAGTACGGGAAAAAGCAAAAGTTTTATCGGGGTATTCCTGAAATCTTTGAGAAAACCAAGAATATGTTCAAAGACGACAAGCGTTATTCGGAATATGGAATTCAAGTTGAGCACTACATCGTCAGCACAGGATTTGCTGAAATTATCCGAGGTTCAGAATTGATGCCCTTTGTTGATGGCGTGTGGGGGTGTGAGCTTTTGGAAACTCCGGACAAAGACGGAAACATGGTCATTGGAGAAACGGTGTACACAATTGACAATACATCAAAAACCAGAGCAATATTTGAAATAAACAAGGGAATTGGGAAAGTAGATGGAATTGAAGTCAATTCAAAGATCCCGGAAGAAAATCGTAGAGTTCATTTTGAAAATATGATCTATATTGCAGATGGGCCGAGTGATATTCCAGCATTCTCTGTTGTAAAAAAGGGCGGTGGCGCAACCTTCGCTATCTATCCCAAAGGTGATAACAAGGCTATGCAGCAGGTAGAGCAGATGCGCGAGGATGGTCGCGTTGATATGTATGCAGAGGCGGATTACTCCGAAGGCACTACTGCATACATGTGGATTACCAACAGAATTCAGAAAATGGCTGATCGTATTCGAGCCACTGAAAAAGCGAAGATCACAAACTCTGCATCTGGTGTTCCCAGACATTTAGTATAGAATGAAGCGACGTGTGCCGCCGCTTTGACCTCATTACACAGAGCAAACCGCCCAAATCCATTGCTACGCAATAGATTTAGGCGGTTTATTCACTTTATTTTCTCCTCCCGGATACCCACGGACAGCGCTCCCGCTTCCGTCGCTATGTACAACTACCACCCCTGCCGTTTGGCCAAATCCAACATACCAAAACAGAACTTTTCGCTCGGTGTCAATGATATCTGCGACGGGTCGCCCTCACGGATGCGCATGGTGCGGCGGATCTCCTTGGGGATGACCACGCGGCCAAGGTCGTCGATCCGGCGCACGATTCCGGTTGCCTTCATATTCTGAAAACTCCTTTGCTCTGTTTTGCTTTGCATTTCGGCAACCCTATTTTCTGCAAAATCCGGTAGTCTATGCAGACCGTGCCGCTCGCAGGTATTACCAGTTTTCGGTGCTGCAGTCTTGACGCCCAATTTCATGGGCACTATCATAAAATTGGAAATCAAGCGTGCTATTTTCATACGGTTTCGCACGTGGCCGTATGCAGCGCGTAAAATTGCAGGGAGCAGGAGGTAAGATTTTGAAAAACGAAGGCACTTCGAGGCAACTGTGCGAAGTATACACCGTACTCGGCGATGCAGAAATACCCGACGCTGAGCGAACGTTCCGCAAGCAGCGCCTGCAGCGGGCGGCAGATCTTGCCAATCAGGGTCCCTTCGCAAACAGGTTCTTTCAGCTGGCGCACGAGATTAGAAGCTTCGCATTTTTGCCCCAATATGGGAACACCCGCATGGCATACGACAGCAAACATGAGGGCGGCGCAGATTTTGTCCTGAACGGTGCTGTGTATGTTGAGTGTGTCTGCGCATCGCCGGGAAGAAACGTGCAGGAATCCGGTCTGGACCCTCTTCTGGTCAGAAACACTGTCAACAGCGCCGGCCTCATAGATTACGCTGAGAAAAACCGTTTGCTGAAAGCGCGCCTGACAAACTCCCTGCAAAACAAAGTTCATTTCTATCAGAAGCATCTCGATCGGAGCATCCCCGGCGGTCAACCGTATGTCATTTTTCTTTCGCCGGGATATCTCACTTACGAGTGGTTTGAAGAAGAATATGGAGCCGCTCTCACAGAGATTTTGCTCGGGCGTGGTCAACCGACCATAACCATCAATGTTGAAACCGGAAAAGTCGTCGCAAGCGGATATGCGCACGAAAACAGCCTGCCAAAATATAACGGTGCAGCAATCAACTGCAACCTGTTTTGCAGTCCGGATTTCAAATGTGTATCCGGTGTCCTGCTTGCAGCGGCACCCGATGAGCGCTACACAATGGACAACACATTTTTGTTTCTCAATCCTTTTGCAGAGAACCGTCTGCCGCCTTCCGCGTTTCAGGGCCTGGTGTATTGGGACAGCACATCCGACGGAACGAAGTATTGCCCTTGGCACGATGGCAAGCCCATAAAAATAGATTCTCCGCAATCAGACGGGAGCACTGCACTGTCAGGCTGCGAACCATGATTGCCCGTCAGCTTGCAGCTTCGATCGGAAATATAAACGAATCGCGTGCAGCAGCCCCTTCACGATCAAACAGCCGGTTGGCCAAAATGGCCAACCGGCTGCTTTTTAGAAGGGAGTGGAGTCAAATCACGGGCGCATGGTGTCGCCGCCGCCGTCCGGCAGCTGTCCGCCGTCGTCGGGCGCATGCGCGCCGCAGCGAGCTGCGAGGCATTCACACCGCTGGATTTCCTGTTTCACCAGGTCATCATCGGCCAGTGCGGCAACCCCCCTGTTCGCCGCGCTGTTTCAGGCGAGCATGTCGCTGTACGATCAGCACATTCAGGCCGTGAACACGCGCACGTCCTCCGAGCGGGCGCTCGACAAGATCGTGCACCTGCACGAGGAGATCTTCCGCGCGCTGGAAGCATCCGCTGGCCGTCTTCGTGGACGACAAGCGCTACTGGAACGTAATGGAACCCGTGTGCCGCGAACTGGACCGGCGCGGGCTGGACGTTGCGTATCTGACGGCGTCGCCCGACGACCCGGCACTGCAAAATCCCTACGCGCACGTGCACGCGGAGTTTCTCGGCGAGGGCAACAAGGCCTTTGCCAAGCTCAACTTCCTGCGCGCGAACGTGCTGCTGTCCTCCACGCCGGGGCTGGACGTCTACCAGTGGAAGCGCTCGCCGGGCGTGGACTGCTATGTGCACATCCTGCACGCGGCCAACGAGGTCGCCGGCTACCGCATGTTCGGCATTGACTACTATGACACGATCTTCGTCTCCGGCGACTATCAGATCCGCGACCTGCGCGCGCTCGAGGCGCTGCGCGGCCTGCCCGCCAAGGAGACAGTGAAGATCGGCATCCCCTACATGGACGAGATGAAGCGGCGGCTGGACACCTCCGGCCCCGTTGCACCGCACAAGACGACGGTACTCATCGCGCCGTCCTGGGGCCCGAGCGCGATCTTCAGCAAGTACGGCGGCAAGATCATCGACAAGCTGCTCGCCGCCGGCTGCCACGTCATCATCCGCCCGCACCCCCAGTCTTACAAGTCGGAAAAGGACATGATCGACAAGCTCATGGCCGCCTATCCGGACACGGAAGACCTGGAGTGGAACCGCGACAACGACAACTTTGACGTGCTCCGGCGCGCGGACATCCTCGTCTCCGATTTCTCGGGCGTGATCTTCGACTTCACGCTGGTGTTCGACAAGCCCGTCATCTACGCAGACACGAAGTTTGACAAGAGCCCCTATGACTGCTGGTGGCTCGACACGCCGTACTGGACGTTCGAGATCCTGCCGCAGATCGGCCAGCAGCTCACGGAGGACAACTTTGACACGCTCGGCGACATGGTGCAGCAGTGCCTGACCGACCCGAAATACGCACAGGGGCGCGACGCGGCCCGCGCGCAGACCTGGGTCTATCCGGGCGAGGGTGCCGTGCGCGCCGCAGACTATCTCGAGCAGAAGGTGCGCGAGCTCACCGCCGCCGCGACACATGAGGAGAAAGAACCGTGACATTTTTTCAGATACTGGATTCGCTGCTGTTTCAGCCGCTGCAGCTTTTGTTTGAGGTCATCTATGTCAACGCCAACCGCGTGATCGGCAACCCCGGCCTGTCCATCATTGTGCTGAGCCTGGTCATGAACTTTCTGGTGCTGCCGCTCTATATGCGGGCCGACGCGCTGCAGGAAGAGGAGCGCGACATGGAGGCCCGCCTGCACCGCGGCGTGACGCACATCAAAAAGACGTTCCGCGGCGACGAGAAAATGATGATCCTGCAGACCTACTACCGCCAGAACCACTACAAGCCCACCTACGTTCTGCGCAGTGCAGTGTCGCTGTTTCTGGAGATCCCGTTTTTCATCTCCGCCTACCGGTTCCTGTCCGGGCTGGAGCTCCTTCAGGGCGTGTCCTTCGGGCCGATCGCCGACCTCGGCGCCGCCGACGGGCTGATTGCCATCGCCGGGGTACACATCAACCTCCTGCCCATCATCATGACGGCGGTCAACCTCGTCTCATGCATCATCTTCACGAAGGGCTCGACGCCCAAGACCAAGATCCAGCTGTACGCGATGGCGGTGTTCTTCCTCTTCTTCCTGTACACATCCCCCGCCGGCCTGGTGTTTTACTGGACGCTCAACAACATCTTCTCCCTCATCAAGACCGTCTTTTATAAGCTCAAGCATCCGGGACGGGTGCTCAAGATCCTGGCCGCTGCCGCCGGTGCGGCGCTGCTGGTGCTCGGTCTCGTGCGCTATTCCTTCTCCGCGCGGCCGGTCGTCAAGGCCACGCTGCTGCTCCTGGGCGCGGCGCTGCTGCTGCCCCTGATCCTGGAGCTCATCCACCGGAAAAAGCCCGCTGCCGAAAAGCCCGCCGCCAAGCCGAACGCAAAGATCTTCTTCGGCTGCGCCGCGTTCCTGGCGCTGTTCATCGGCGGGTATATCCCGGCGTCCGTCA
>OIWU01003081.1_pt1 | contig 13237 bp, 11 predicted proteins | sample 1587711 | NCBI WGS metagenome assembly OIWU01 (sample SAMEA3888909, study PRJEB22519) | human gut metagenome | biome: human gut; feature: human-associated habitat; material: faeces | place: Denmark | collected 2010 | reverse complement strand
GCCGGGGCATGCATGGAGGCAGTAGAAGCCTCTTACTTCATGGTAACGGCGCCGTCGGCGATATTGTACACGCCGGGGCAGTTGACAAGATTGCCGCAGGAGACGGTCAGGCGGGCGGTCGCCTCAACGGTCACACTCTTGGGCGCCTGAAGCGCGTCATCCGAGCAGGTGATATCAATGACCGCGTCCTCGGAAATCAGGATATAACCCTTGCCCTCCTTGATTTCCTCATCGGACTTGATGGCGTCCTCGCCGCCGGAAAGCACCAGCTTGCCGCCTGTGACCGTCACGCTGTTGTTGCCCTTCAGAATGTTGTTGGGCGCGCTGACGGTGATCTGACCGTTGGAAATCTCCAGATCATTCTTGCAGCCGATACCGTTGTTGTAGTTGCCCTCGACAATCAGGGAACCCTTGCCCTTGATCTTGAGGTCACAGCCCGCGTACAGGCAGGCGTTGGGCTTGGTTTCGGTCGGATCGGAGAAAACATAGGTCTTGGCATCGGTCAGGCGGTTGACGGAGCCATCCGCCAGCTCAATCACGCACTTGTCCGCACTCACCAGGTAAATCGGTGCACTGGTGGAGGAGGAAGCCGTGAAATTCCGGAATATCAGCGTGACGCGCTCGGTTTTTTCCACGCGGACACGCAGCTGCCCGTTGCTCAGATCGCCGGTCAGCTCATAGGTGCCGGGCTTGACGATGACAAATGCGCCGTCCTCGGTGACGACAGTGCCCTCCGGCGCGCCGCTCAGCGTCTGCCCGCTGAAGGTCAGCTGGATCGTCTGCTGGGCAGGTGTCGTGCTGCCGCCCGTTTCGCCCGCAGTCTCCGAACCGGTCGGGGTTTCCCCCGTCGCCGGATCCGCTGCGGTCGCGCCGGTGCCGGACACCTCGGTGGCACTGCCCGACGAATCCGCCGGAGCCTTCTCACAGCCGCTCAATCCCAGCGCCAGCACCAATGCTGCCGCAGACACGGCAAAAATCCATTTCTTCATTATTGTGACCATTCCTTTCTCACAACGCGGAGGTTTTGGGCGGTTCCGGCTTGCCGGAACGGCAGCCGCTCCGGCTGCCAAGGCACAAAATCTCCTGCCTGAAAATGACTTTTCAGACGTGGTTTTTCTCCTCTGTTCCGCTGCCACGCACGGGCGGCGGTATCTCTCACGGCACGCCGAATCCTCGTCTTTCAAGGTTCGGCGCGATTCCCGGAGAAGCACTTACGGCGTTGTCTGGCTGTCGGATACGGACGCGGGCACGGTCGCCGGCTCAGTGGCGGACTGCGCGTTGTCGGTATAGATGGGCTGGTTCGCCACGACCGACCGGTCAATCGTCACGACCACGCCGCCCTCATTGGTTCCGGACACGGTGTAGTTGTAGTTGGTGGGGCAGCTGATGCTGCCATCCCCTGCAACGGCACAGTAGTAGACCTCATAGGTCTTGCCGTCCAGCGCCTGGATCGACAGTCTGTCCTTGCTGGTGTAGGTGCGCAGAAGCACCAGATACTCCTCCAGGCACAGGTTGTTCGCCTTCATGTAGGTGGCGTGCGGCACGCCGACGTAGCGGTAGTACTCGGTGTACTCGGCAACGCCCGTCTTCTCTGCCTTATCGGCGGGGTAACGGACGACAAAGCCGTAGCGGGCGGCGTTCTGCTCCAGCCACGCCATGACCGTTGCGTTGGATGCCAGCTTCTGGCTCTGCCCCTCATCGGTATAGATCAGAAGGTCACAGCCCATGCCGGTCTTGTAGTCCTCCGCATTGGTACGAAGCGAGCGCGCCACGTTGGAGTCCTTTGCCTCCGCGGCGGTCACGTACGCAAGCCGCACGGTGACATCGTCACAGCCGGTCGTGCCGGCGCAGGCGGTCAGCATATTGTCCATCGCGGCAAAGGCTTCCTTATTCATCATGGCAGTCATGCCGCTGAGCTTGTAGGGCTTGGCGCCGGAATGCATCTTGCTGCGGTAATCGTACATATCCACGAGCGACGGGTCGCTGTCATTCGTTGCAAAGCTGTTGAGCTTATTGGACAGCGCCAGTGCGCCCTTCTGCGCATCGGCAGCCGTCACGGACAGATTGCCGAACGTGACCTTGTCCTTAGCCACCGTGCCGCCGGGACCCGGTGTACCGAAGCCCGAGCAATTATGCACCAGCACGCCGATAGCCAGAATCACCCCAAGCAGCAGAATCAAAGCGAGAAGCCCCCATGCCCCGACGTTTACAATTTTGCCCTTCTCTTTCTGTGAAAGCCCTCCCGACCTGCGTGCGTAGGAACCTGCTCCGTCCGACGGATAGTCTCCTCGCGCGTTGCGGCGGTCATAAGAATCCCGGTTTGCAGCCATGACTGGTACCTCCTGCTTGTTTTTTCTGTTTCTCCGGGAAGCCCGCATACCGGAATTCCCGGAGAGGATATCCTTTCCTTACTGTGCGTCCTTGATGGAGAAGTCCATGCGGCCCTTCTTGTCCAGACCCATGTACTTGACGCGGACGGTCTGCCCGACCTCAATGCCGGCATCCTCCACGCGCTCCAGGCGGCGGTTGGCAATCTTGGAGATGTGAACCATGCCTTCCTTGCCGGGTGCATACTCGACGAAGCAGCCGAACTCCTTGATGCCCGTCACCTTACCGGTATAGATCTCGCCGACCTCCGGCTCGAACACGATAGCGGAAATCGCCGCGTGGGCTGCCTCTGCCTGCTCCCCGTTGACGGCGGCGATGTGGATGGTTCCGTCATCGTCGATGTCGATCTTGGCGCCTGTGTCAGCCACGATCTTCTGGATGGTGGCACCGCCCTTGCCGATGACCTCCCGGATCTTGTCCGGGTCGATCTTCATGGTGGTCATCTTGGGCGCGTAGCGGGACACCTCGGGACGCGGCTGGGCAATCGCCTTCAGGATGACGTTGTCGATGATATAATCGCGTCCGGCGTGTGTCTGTGCCAGCGCCTGCCGGATAATCTCGGGAGTCAGACCGTCGATCTTCAGATCCATCTGGATCGACGTAATGCCCTTATGCGTACCGGCGACCTTGAAGTCCATGTCGCCGTAGAAATCCTCCAGTCCCTGGATATCAATCATGGTATCCCACGAGCCGTCCTCGGCAGTGATAAGGCCGCAGGAAATTCCGGCAACGGGCGCCTTGATCGGCACGCCGGCATCCATCAGCGCCAGCGTGGATCCGCAGACCGAGCCCTGCGACGTGGAGCCGTTGGAGGACACGACGTCGGACACCAGCCGGATGGCGTAGGGGAACTCCTCCTCGGAGGGCAGAACCGGCACAAGGGAGCGCTCAGCCAGCGCACCGTGACCGATCTCGCGGCGTCCGGGCGACCGGGCAGCCTTTGCCTCGCCGGTGGAGAAGCCGGGCATATTGTAGTGGTGCATATAGCGCTTGGTGGTATCGTTGTCGATACCGTCCAGCATCTGTGCCTCGGACAGGGTGCCCAGCGTGGCAGCCGTCAGCACCTGCGTCTGACCGCGGGTGAAGAGTCCGGAGCCGTGTACGCGGGGCAGGATGCCGACCTCGGCGGCAAGCGGGCGGATCTGATTCATGGCGCGTCCGTCCACGCGCTTCTTATCGACCAGCAGCCAGCGGCGGACGATCTTCTTCTGAATCTTGTAGATCAGCTCCTCCATCTGCGCGGGCAGGTCGGGGTACTCCCCGGAGAACTTCTCCAGGATGGCATCCTTGACCGGCACCATGCGTGCATCCCGGACATTCTTGTCGTCGGTATCCAGCGCCGCCATGACGTCCTGCTCGCAGAAGGCAAACACCTTGTCGAACATATCATGATCCAGCTCGCCGGAGGGATAGGAGAACTTGGGCTTGCCGATCTCGGCAACGATGCCGTTGATGAAGCCCAGCACTCCCTTGATTTCCTCGTGCGCCGCCATGATTGCCTGGTACATGGTATCGTCGTCCACCTCGCGGGCGCCCGCCTCGATCATGACCACCTTGTTCATGGACGCAGCGACCGTCAGCTCCAGGTCAGAGACCTTGCGCTGTGCCTCGGTGGGGTTGACCACCAGCTCGCCGTCCACAAGTCCCATGAACACGCCCGCGATGGGACCGTTCCACGGAATATCCGAAATGGACAGGGCGACCGACGCGCCGATCATGGCAGTGATCTCGGGCGAGCAGTCCAGATCGACCGACATGACGATCAGCGACAGGGCGATATCATTGCGCAGATCCTTGGGGAACAGGGGACGGATGGGGCGGTCGATGACGCGGCTGGTCAGGATCGCCTTCTCGGAAGGTCTGCCCTCGCGCTTGAGGTACCCGCCGGGAATCTTGCCTGCGGCGTACATCCGCTCGTCGAAATCTACCGACAGGGGCAGGAAATCAATGCCGTCGCGGGGCTTCTCGGACGCGGTCGCGCAGCACAGCACGGCGGTGTCGCCGTAGCGGCACAGGCAGGAGCCGTTGGCGAGCCCCGCCATCTTGCCGGTCTCGATGACCAGCGGGCGTCCCGCAAGCATATAGGAATACTTGCGGTAGTTCTTGAACTCCATCTCGGAGCTTGTGATGTTGTACATCTGCTTTTTTCCTCCACTTTTTTCTTTATATACGGTGTTCCGCGGAGGTTTAGCACTTACCGGCGGGTCGGAAGCAGGCGTCAGGGACGCAGGCGAGCCTCCGACCCGCCGGTAAGAACTAATCCGGCGCGGAACGGGGAAACAGAACCGATGATAGCTGATACCGGGGCGAGCCGCGGTATGCCGTGCGGCGAACCTTCCTGGCAAACCCGCAGGGCACAGCGGAAGCCCCGGCGGCATTGCCTCAGGAAAACGCAGGGGAGTGCGGGGCGGCAGGAACCGCTCCGCACTCCTTCTGCAATCACTTTCTCAGGTTCAGCTTGGCGATGATGGTGCGGTACCGCTCGATGTCCACCTGCTGGAGGTAGCCGAGGAGGTTGCGCCGATGTCCTACCATCTTCAGAAGTCCCCGGCGGCTGTGGTGATCCTTCATGTTGGATCTCAGATGCTCGGTCAGGGCGTTGATGCGGTAGGTCAGGATAGCGATCTGGACTTCAGGCGAGCCGGTGTCACCCTCATGGATGGCGTACTGCGCGATGATAGCCTGCTTTTCTGCTACGGTCATGGTAATTCACCTTTCTCTTTCATAATATCCGGCATCGGCACAGCAACCGGCTGGTGAAGTCCCGCGTTGCGGGTTTACCCGGTAACCGTGCGAATGTCACGCGAGGTTATTATAGCATAGGTGGGCTTTTTTGTAAAGGGGAGGGCTAAATTTTACAGTTTGTTAACAAGTGCGCCCCGGCGGGACGGATGCTCACGCGCCCAGTAGCTTTTCGGCCGCGGCAAGGCGCAGGCAGACGGTAAAGCCGTCCATGGCGAGGGCAAGCTCCTCGATGGAGGGATACGTCGGCGCGATGCGGATATTGCTGTCGGCAGGATCATAGCCATAGGGATAGGTTGCGCCGACGGTAGTCAGCGTCACCCCGGCGTCCTTGGCAAGGGCATAGGCACGGCGGGCGGTTCCGGGCATGGTATACAGGCTGATGAAATAGCCGCCGAGCGGATGTGTCCAGTAGGCGAAGCCGGGGGCGGTCAGGTCGCGGTCCAGCGTCGCCTGCACAAGCTCGAATTTTGGTCTGATGAGGTCTGCCAGCTTCATCATATGGGCGCGGATGCCGTCGGCTGATCCGAAATACTTGACGTGGCGCATCTGATTCAGCTTATCGTAGCTGATGGTCTGCGCCCCTATGATCGGCAGGATCTGCTCCATATTCCGGTCGGACGCGGCAAAGATGGCAACGCCGGAGCCGGGGAAGGAGATCTTGGAGGTGGATGCAAAGTAAAACACTCTGTCCTCCGTGCCCGCCTCGGCGCACATCCCGAAAATATCCGCCAGCTCATCGCGGCGATCCGGGTACAGGTCATGCACCGCGTAGGCATTGTCCCAGAAGATGCGGAAATCCGGTGCCGCCGTGCGCATACGTGCCAGTCTGCGCACCGTCTCGTCAGAGTACGTGTAGCCGTCCGGATTGGAGTATTTCGGGCAGCACCAGATGCCCTTGATGGACGGATCGGCTCCCACCAGCCGCTCCACGGTGTCCATGTCGGGACCGTCCGACGTCATGGAGACGTTTATCATGGCGATGCCCAGCGACTCGCAGATGCGGAAATGCCGGTCATAGCCCGGCACCGGGCAGAGGAATTTGACTCCGCCGGGGTAGCGCACCCACGGTTCGCCGTCGCAGGTGCCGTACAGCAGGGCGCGCGCGACCGCGTCATACATCAGGTTCAGCGAGGAGTTTCCGCCGATGAACAGGTTCTTCTCCGGAATGCCCAGAAGGTCAGAGAACAGCTTCTTTGCCTCCGGCGTTCCGTTCAGCACGCCGTAATTGCGGCAGTCAAACCCGCCGACGCTCTTGCAGTCCGCGGTCGTATGCAGGCAGTCCAGCATACCCGTCATCATGTCCAGCTGCCTGTTGCTCGGCTTGCCGCGGGACAGATCCAGTTTCAGCCCCCGTGCACGGAACGCCTCATACTCCGCCTGCAGGCGTTCCCTCTCTGCCTGCAGCTCCTCCCGACTCATCCGCTCATAGTTTTTTTCCGCCATGGCAGAACCTCCCCGCACAAATTCGGAGCCCGCCGCGCGCGGCAGACTCTGTCTTTTACCATTATACCATACCTCTCCGGGAAAAGCAAGAGGATTTTTCAATATTGCAGATTTTTTCACAATTCGCCTGTTTTCGGCGGCTTTGCGGCTGCATTTTGCAGGATTCGCGCGGTTCATATGCATTTCAGGCAATAAAACGCGGGAAAACGCGGGGGGCTCCCGAAAGAGTCCCAAAGTCCCCGGAACTTTCTCAACCATCAGCCAACCGAACAATTCATCTTGACATATTCCCGTAATTGTGCTACAATTTCCCTGTACTCTATTGCGGAAGAAAGGAATCTCTACCCATGATACAACGACATGAGCTGACAGCCGCCGAAATGGACGACCGCCTGGCGCGGAACAGGGACAGATTACTGAAACCCTACTACCAGATGCCGGAGGTGTTCCAAAGCCCAAACGCAGACTGGCCGGGCGACAAGGAAGGCCGCGCGCTGCTGGCGTTCGTCAGTCACTATAAAGCGACCGGATACAGCAACCCCTGCATGGAGCAGATGCTGGAGGCGCTCCCCGCACATACCAATGCCCAGCTGTACTTCGGTCCCGATGCCTGCGGGGAAATATTCGAGCAGCAGCTGTCCGGACACTCGTGGCTGCTGCGCGGTCTGTGCGAGCATTACGAGCAATTCGGCGACGCCTTCTCGCGCCGGGCACTGGAATCCGTGACCGAGGGGCTGTACCTGCCGACAGCAGGACGCTACGCGGGGTATCCCGTGGAGCGCGACGCGCATGAGCTGGCAACCGGCGGAGTCAGCGGGCATACCACCACCGGCTCGTATGAGGGCTGGCGGCTGTCCACCGACGTCGGCTGCGCCTTCATGAGCATCGACGGTCTGTCGCACGTCTACAAAATCACCCGCGACGCGCGCGTCAGGGCACTGCTGGACGAGATGATCGCAGTGTACTGCGCCATTGACAAGGTGCGCCTGCGCGCCCAGACGCACTGCACGCTGACCGCCGCGCGCGGCATGGTGCGGATGTATGACGTCACGGGGGAGCCGCGCTATCTGTCCGGCGCACGGGATATTTTCAATCTGTACGTGTTCGGCGGCGGCATGGACGCCGTGTTCCAGAACCTCAACTGGTGGGGGCGTCCCGACACGTGGACGGAGCCATGCGCCATCGTGGACTCGCTGATGCTGTCCGGCGAGCTGTACCGCGTGACCGGCAGGGAGATGTACCGGCGGTGCGCCGCCCGCATTTTCCGCAACGGGCTTGCCTCCTCCCAGCGGGAGGACGGCGGTGCGGGCACCGACACGGTGGTGTTCCGGGATCAGCCGGGCTTTGCCGACTGCGACACGCTCAGCCTGCACGGCTGGGAGGCGCCCTTCTGCTGTTCCATGCGGCTGGCGGAGGGACTGTGGTACGCGCAGGTCAACCGCGCCATGCTGTACTGCGAGCAGGAGCTTGCCGAGGACGGCACGCCGCTTGTCCGGCAGGATCAGTACGGGCGCTATATGTGCGGGGACTATGTGCTGGCGGAGCCGTCGCTCCCCGAAGGCGCCGCCGGGGACTGGAAGCTCCCCGCCCCGCTTGCCGTCACCGACGGGCACCGGCTTTCCCCTCTGGTAAGATTCTATGAAATACCCGCCAGCGTTGCCGCGGTTCTGCGGCAGCGGGTGCTGTTCTGAAATACGCTTTTAAGAGCCTTTAAGATAAGAAAGGAAGAACTCTGCCATGGCAAACGAGATCATCCGCGGCATGGGCACCTCGCATACGGCGGTCGCCGCTGTCGATTTTGAGAAATCCCTGAAATTTTACGCCGCCCTCGGCATAAAGTGCTTCACCCAATGGGGCGGGGAGGGCAACCGCATTGCCCTTCTGGATGTGGGCGACGGCACACGCATTGAGCTGTTTGAAAAGCCGGAACTGACGGCGGGTGAAGCCGCCCTCCTGCATCTGGCTTTCTCGGTGCAGAACGTGGACGAGGCATACGCCGCCGCGCTACGTGCCGGAGCCGTGAGTCTGCGCGCCCCGGAGGAGCTGCCCCTAGATGCCAAGCCCTTCCGCATCACCCTGCGCGTCGCCTTTGTCCGGGGACCTGCCGGGGAGGAGCTGGAATTCTGCAAGCAGATCGTCGGGAAATTCGCCTGATCCCTCAACAAATCAATACGCAATACGGGAAAGAGGGAAACTATCATGAAACGACGCGCCTTCATGCTGATCCTTGCCGCTGCGCTGTGCCTGCTCCCCGCACTGGGTGCCTGCACGCCTGCCGGGGATACCCCGACCGTCGCACCGACCGATACCGCCGCCGATCCGGATTCCGGAGCAGTCACAGAGTCGGACACGCTCCCTGTGACCGCGACCGAGCCGAACACCGAAACCGCAACCGATGCCGCAACCGAGGCTCCGGTCGCCGGAACCGACAGCGGCATCGTGCGGGACGGAACGCCCCGGAAGTATTTCACGCTGAGCTTTGATGACGGCATCACGCAGGATCTGCGCCTCATCGGAATCCTGAAGAAGTACGGGATGGACAACTGCACCTTCTTCATCAACACAGGACTGATGGGCGCCAACTGGGCATGGGTAGGCGGGCAGTTCAACCGTCCCGATGTCTCGCACCTGCGCTTCACCGAGGAAGAGCTGAAAACCGGCATTTACGCCGGATTTGATCTGGAATGCCACACCGCCACGCACCCCTCGCTCAAGGCTCTGAGCAACCGGCGGGTACAGCGCGAGATCGAACGGGATGTCATGAAAATTCAGGAGATTTCCGGCATCCGTCCGGTCGGCATGGCATGGCCCGGCGGCGACACCGAGTTCAATCAGCAGAATGTCAAAGTCATTCTGGAAAAGACCGATGTCCGCTTTGCCCGCTGCACAACGCCCACCTACGCATTCACCCTGCCGGAAAACTTCATGCGCTGGCGCCCGTCCTGCTCCATCAGCGACGGGAATGTCCTGGAGCTGGCAGAGCAGTTCCTGCATGCGGACTGCACCGAGGATATGCTGTTCTATGTGTGGGGGCACGGCTACGAGCTGGATCTGTTCGGCACGTGGGATCGCTTTGAGCAGCTGGTAAGCAAGATGGCGGAGGCAGCCGGGCGCGGCGAGATCGTGCCGGTCACCAACGCAGAATTCTATCAGCTTTTCAGAAACGATATCCCATCCCTTGCCGAATAATCCCTGCATGACAGCATGTCAGCATGTCAGCTGTCACCGCAGAAAACCGGGAGGTACTGCATATGTCCGTGATATTCTATACACCCTGCGCGACACCGCGTCCCGTCCGCCTGTCCGAAGCGACGCGGCGCTTCGCGGATGAATCCCTGCACGGCAGGTACGGCGACGATGCCCTGCGCACGCCGGCTGTCGCGCTGGACGATCCCACGCATCCCGACTGCCTGACGCCGGCACAGTTCGCCGCGCTGTCAGACTGCGGGCGGCAGGACGCCGCCATCGCCGCACTGGCAAAGTACGCGCCGGTGCGGCTCTGCGAGGGCGAGCGCATCTGCGGCGCCGCCACCTGCGGGCTTGCCATTTCGGCATTCCTGCCCGTAACCTTCGGGGGCAACCCCTTCCTGTACGGCGTCAACCATCTGACGGTGGACTTTTTCGGCGCGGTGCGGGAGGGGCTGAACGCGCTGGAGGAGCAGGTCTGTGCCCGCCTTTCGGCGGCGGAGCAGGAGAATCTGCGCCCGCGCCAGCTGGAATTTCTATGCTCTGCCGCCGCAGCCCTGCGGGCATTCCGTGTCTGGCACGGGCGCTATCTTGCCGCCACCGAAACGGCACGCCCCGATCTGCACGCCCTGCTCCGGCAGGTTCCCTTCTCGCCGGCGCGCACCTTCCGCGAGGCGGTGCAGTCGCTGTGGTTCTGCTTTGCCTTCACGCGGCTGTGCGGCAACTGGCCGGGGCTGGGGCGCATCGACGAGCTGCTGGAGCCGTACCTGGAGGCAGACCTTGCCGCCGGGCGGCTGACGGAGGACGAGGCGCGGGAGATACTTGCCTGCTTCTTTATCAAGGGCTGTGAATGGATCCAGAGCCACACGCCCACCGGCTCCGGCGATGCCCAGCACTACCAGAATCTGGTCATCGGCGGCATCGGTCGGGACGGCAGGCAGGTGACGGGGCGCGTGACCTACCTGATACTGGACATCGTGGAGGAGCTTCCCATTTCGGATTACCCCATCACGGTCCGGCTGTCGCCGGATGCGCCGGAGAAGCTGTTCCGCCGCGTGGCGGAGGTACAGCGGCACGGCGGCGGGACTGTTGCGGTGTACAACGAGCCGCTGGTGCTGAAGGCGCTGACGCGGCAGGGCTACCCGCCGGACGAGGTGCCGGAATTTGCCAACGACGGCTGTTGGGAGACGCAGATTCCCGGCTGTACGCGCTTTTCGTACAGTCCGTTTGACGCATTGCAGGTGCTCCAGCGGCACACACTGCGGCTGGATACCGACACGCCGGCGCACTTTGACGACTTTGCGTCTCTCTATGCCGCCTACCTTGCCGATCTGCGCGCCGTTGTGGACGGCATCGCCACAGGCGTTCTGGACGCCTGGGTACCCGGCTGGCGCGAGGGAAACCGCGTCTGGAATCCGCAGCCGCCCTGCACGGTGGTGTCGCTGTTTGAGCACGGGTGTATCGAATCCGCCTGCTCCTATCTGGAGGGGGGCGTGCCGTACAACGTGCAGTCGCCCCACATCGGCGGTGCGCCGGATGCGGGCAACAGTCTCTGCGCCATTGACCGGCTGGTGTTCCGTGACCGGGTTGTGAGCTTTGACCGCCTGATGCAGATTCTGAAAAACGACTGGGAGGGCGAGGAGGTTCTGCGCCGGACGGTGCGGCGGCGTCTGGTCTGCTACGGCAACGACGACGACACGGCGGACGGGTACACCGTGCGTCTGCTGAACGATTTTGCCGATCTGTGTGCGCCGTGGTCGCATGACCTGCCGGTGGTATTCCCGTCCGGCGTATCCACCTTCGGGCGGCAGATCGAGTGGGCACCCGGACGGCTGGCTGTCCCGTTCGGCTACCGGCACGGGGACATCCTGTCCGGCAACGCCTCCCCCACGCCCGGCACCGACACCGAGGGTGCGACCGCGGCGGTGCGTTCCTACTGCAAGGCGGATCTCTGCCGTCAGACCACCGGCGCGGCGCTGGACATCCGGCTGTTTCCCGGCACGGTGGACAGCGAGAACGGCATCCGGGCGCTGGAGGGACTGCTGCGCGGATTCCTCACGCTGGGCGGCTACTTCATGCAGATCGACGTGATCGACGCGGACGTTCTGCGCCGTGCGCAGGAGGATCCCGACCGCTACAAGACGCTCTCCGTGCGCGTGTCGGGCTGGAACGCCCGCTTTGTCACGCTGAATCGGGAGTGGCAGGAAATGATTATCGAGCGGACGGAGCAGAAGATACAGTGATGGAAAGTCAGGCTTGCGTTTCCCTGCCCGTTGTTCGTATCCAGCGCTTTTCCACCGGCGACGGTCCCGGTGTGCGCACGACGGTATTCCTGCAGGGCTGTCCGCTGTCCTGCGTCTGGTGTCATAATCCCGAAACACAGTCCGCGCAGCCCGTTCTGCTGACGGATCCCGCATCCTGCATCGGATGCGGGGCTTGCATCGCCGTTTGCCCCGCCGGGGCGCGGCGATGGGGCGCGGACGGGGCACCGGCTTTTGACCGTGCCGTCTGCCGTGCCTGCGGCGCCTGCGACGGCGTCTGTCCGACGGGTGCCTGCGAGCTGTCGGCTCACACGATGACAGTGGAGGAAATTCTCCGTCTTGTTCTGCGCGATGCGCCCTTTTTCGGGGAGCACGGCGGCGTCACGCTTTCCGGCGGGGAGCCGCTGTTCCATCCGGGCAGTTTAGCTTTGCTGGAAGCCCTGCGTGCGGCGGGATTGCACGTGGCGGTGGAGACGTCCGGCGCGGTTCCGCGTTCCCGGATGGTCGCCGCCGCGCCGCTTGCCGACCTGTGGCTGTACGACATCAAGGACACCGATCCCCCCCGTCTGCGCGCCATGACGGGCGCCGACGCCGGGCACATTCTGGACAATCTTGCCGCCTGCGACGCGCATACCGCCGGGCGCATCCGCCTGCGCTGTATCCTTGTCCGCGGCGTCAATCACACCCCTGCGCACTGGCAGGCTGTTGCGGCTCTCTCACGCCGTCTCCTGCACTGTGACGGCGTTGAGCTTCTTCCCTACGCCGCGGTTGTAGCAGTACATATAAAACTTGGCGCAGATGGAAACAAGCAGGATCGTGACCGTCAGCGCGCTGCACTCCACCGCCTCGGGGTGGAGGATCGCGCCCACCGCATCGCGCAGCAGCTCAAAGCCCATCAGAAGAATGACGAGCGAAACGATCAGTCCCGAAATATACTCGATGCGGCCATGTCCGAAGGGATGCTCGGTATCCGGCTTCTGCCCGGCAAGGCGAAAGCCCAGCAGCGTCACGATGGACGCGCCCGCATCGGAGAGGTTGTTGAACGCGTCCGCCGTAATGGCGACCGAGCCTGCAAGCGTTCCTGCCAGCAGCTTGAGCGCAAAGAGCAGCAGGTTGATGGCAATGCCCACCGCGCCGCAAAGCATGCCGTAAGCGCGGCGCACCGCAGCGTCGGCGGTATTCTGGTAGTCCTGAATGAACCGGCGTGCAAGAAA
>OIWU01003074.1_pt1 | contig 13262 bp, 10 predicted proteins | sample 1587711 | NCBI WGS metagenome assembly OIWU01 (sample SAMEA3888909, study PRJEB22519) | human gut metagenome | biome: human gut; feature: human-associated habitat; material: faeces | place: Denmark | collected 2010 | reverse complement strand
GAGGATAGCGAAACCGAGAATGAGAATCAACCCGACGCCGTGGATAATTCCCTCGACCTTTCTGCTGACCGGCTTTTTCCTTATCCATTCGATAACACAGAAAACCACGCGCGCGCCGTCCAGCGCGGGGATTGGCAAAAGATTGAAAACCGCAAGGTTCACGCCGATGAACGCCATAATCTCCAGCGCGTATTTTAAGCCGTAACTTAAAACTTCGGACGTGGTTTTTATCGTCGTGATCGTTCCGCCGACGGCGTTTATGCCGAGTTTGCCCGTGAGCAGTTGCCCGAGCGTTCTTAAAACCGTGCCGCCGATTTTGAACGAATAGCCGAACGAGTGACCTATCGTTTTGAAGAACCCGAGTTTTATATCCGTCGATTCGAGATAATAACTTCTGCCTGCTTCTTCAACGCCGAAAAACCCCGCAACCCCGGCGCCCGTTTTCTCCGTTTCGTTCCAACTTTCGGGGAAGGCGTAAACGTATTTTTCGTTCTTTGCCGTCCAGAGCCACACCGTGTCGCCTGCGGTTTTGTTCTTTAAAACATGCGCCGCGTCGTCGAACGTATAAACGAACGTCGCCTGTTCGTAAGGCGCGTTCTCTTCGCCTATCTTTATAAGAAAGTCGCCCGTTCTGAAAGGCGTTTCCGCGCCGTCCGCAGTTTTGAGTCGCATTGCATACCCCACGCCGAGCGCATCGTATACCTTGGTCACTTCGGTGAGATTTTTACATTCCACGTCCGCGCGGAGAATAATTTCTCTTTTTTGAATTTCGTTCTTATTTTCGCCGGAGGCGAGTTCCACGGTAATCGCGTCGCCTTTCTTCGCGTGGTTAAGCGAGGTTATCAGATCGACCGTCATATAAACATTCGTTTTTTTGCCGTTACGGGTTATCGAGATTATGAATTCACCGTTGTTAATCGACTTATCGGCGGGGATTTGCGTTTCGATTGCCGAACCGTAGATACCTGCGTCGTCACGCGTATACTTAACGCCGAGCGTCGTCTGCCCGTAAGCAAACATAGACGAGATTATGATAATCAGCGCGAGAATATAGTTCATCGTCGCGCCCGCGATAAGCACGAGAATTCTCTGCCACGGCTTCTTGTTGTTGAAAGCGTTCGGATCGTCCTTGTCGTCGTCCTCGCCCTCGAACGCGCAAAAGCCGCCGAAAGGGAAAAGCCTTATGGAAAACTGTTCGCCGCTTTTCAGTTTACGTTTGAAAATCACGGGGCCCATTCCTATGGCGAACTCGTTGATTCTGAACTTGAAAATCTTGCCGACGACGTAATGCCCGAGTTCGTGTACGGTTATCATTACCATAAGAATGAGAACGGCGAGCAGAACGTAACCTACCGTCTGCATCGCGCCGGCAAAACCGCTTGCTTTTAAAAGATTAGTCAACAATTATAAACTCTCCGCTTTTTCATACGCCGCCCTTCTTGCCTGCGCATCCGTTTCCACAAGCGAACGGTAAGTCATCTCGCCGTTTTTCGCCCTGTCCGTCGCGTAAGATATCAGTTCGGGTATGTCATAAAATTTTATTTTATCTCTGAGATAGAGGTCAACCGCCGCTTCGTTCGCGGCGTTCATCGCGCAAGGGTATAACCCTCCCTTTTTAAACGCGTTCAGCGCGAGCGAGAAACAGGGAAATCTGTCGTTATCTATCTCGCCGAAATGAAGCGTTTTGCCCGCGAGCGACAAAAACGGAACGCCCGTTTCGTATCTCTTCGGGTAAGTGAGCGCAAGTTGAATGGGAATTTCCATCGAAGGATAGCCGAGTTGCGCCATTATCGCGCCGTCGCAAAACTCCACCATGGAATGGATTATGCTTTCCGGGTGAACGATCGCCTCGACTTTTTCGAGCGGCGCGTTATAAAGCCTGCACGCCTCGATGACTTCCAACCCCTTGTTCAAAAGAGTGGCGCAGTCTACGGTGATTTTTTCACCCATATTCCAGTTCGGGTGGCGAAGCGCGTCGGCCGCGGTCATTTTCTCTATTTTTTCTTTCGGCAAATCGCGGAACGCGCCGCCGCTCGCCGTTATTATCAGTTTTTTAAACTCCGCGTCCGGATTAAAGCCGAGGCACTGAAAAATCGCAGAATGTTCGCTGTCCACGGGTATGATTTTAACGCCCTTTTCCTTCGCGAGCCGCATTACGATTTCTCCGCCGGCAACGAGAGTTTCCTTGTTGGCGAGAGCGACGTTTTTGCCCATGGAAATCGCTTCGAGAACGGGCGCAAGCCCCGCAAATCCCGAAACGGCGACGAACACGATATCCGCTTTTTCGCTCACGGCGTGCAAAGCGGCGTTTTCGCCCGTGTAAAGAACCGCGCCTTTCGGCAACTCCTTTATTTCGCAAGCCTTTTCCGGATCGGCGAGAGCAATAATCCCGGGACGCAAAAGATTGGCCTGCTCCTCGAGAAGTTTCGCGTTTCCGCCCGCGGCAAGGGATATTATTCTGAATTTGTCCTTGTGGCGAAGCGCGACGTTCACGACCTGTCTGCCGATAGAACCCGTACTGCCTATAAGCGAAATATTAATCATAAACGCAATATTCCTTTTTCTTTGCCGCAACGGCGAACCGCGCGGCTACGGATTAAATTCGTTACCACTAAAAAAGGCTTGTCGTCGGCGTCGGCTGCTCGACACTTGCAAACGGCAAACCCGTGTTTTATTATTTGTATTATTTTATTCCTTAAGTCCGCGACTTATGCTCGGAAATTCCGTTCGGCCCGATTAAACGCCGAGAATTCCGCCGTTGATAATCGGAATAAGAATGGTGAACACGAACGCCACGACCGGCGCGGTGAACGTTAAGCCGTCGATTCGGTCGCTCATTCCGCCGTGACCGGGAAGCAGTTTGCCCATATCCTTGATGCCGAGTTTTCTCTTGATTACGCTTTCCACCAAATCGCCGAAAGCCGTAAGCACGGCGCACGCTATACCCGAAAGGGCGAAAAGAATCGCTTCGAGCCAGATTGCGCCTGAACCGAAAATCAAGCCTTTTTCGGTGAAAATGAAGTAAACGAGAAGGCTCGCTATCATTCCGCCGACAAGCCCGCCGATAAATCCGCTTATCGTTTTGTTCGGACTGATTTCGGGGCATAATTTTTTGCCTTTCATCGCGCTGCCGACAAAATAGGCGAACGTATCCGCGCAGGGCGTTATCGCAAACGCCATCAGAAGCGGCTCGGGGGTGCTGTATCTGTTGATAACGAGAAGGGAAATGAGAATGGTCGCCGGGTAAATCATTACGAACAAACTTATTCCTATGCTTTCGAGCGTTACGTTTTCATATTCGAAAACGAGCAGCGAAAGAAGAAGCAGAAACAAAAACATCATCGCGCCGAACGCCCAGCCCAGCCCTTTAAGGCAGTATGCAATGTAAACGGCAAAAGGATAGATGAAAATAATCGCTTTTTGCTTTTTCAGAAGTCTGTCCGAAAAAGCCCTTTCGTATTCGTAAGTGGAAATAACCGCCATTACGAGAATGAAAAAGTCGAACATAAGGTCACCGACGGTTATAGGCTTAAGAAAAACCCCGACGAGAACCTCCGACGTCAGAAAATATTTACACAGAAAGAAACCGACCGTTATGATAACGATGCCGATTCCGGTAATTATCCTTTTTAACATATTGTCAATCCTTCAGCCGCTATTTACAATTAACGACTAAAACCCAGATGCTTTTATAAAAAAATTACACGCCGCCGAATCTTCTCTTTCTGTGAGAATACCATTCGAAAGCCTTGTCGAGTTCCTCTTTATGGAAATCGGGCCACAAAACGTCGGTAAAATAAAATTCCGCGTAAGCGCACTGCCACAAAAAGAAATTACTGAGCCGCATTTCGCCGCTCGTTCTGATAACGAGGTCGATATCGGGCAGCCCCGCAGTGTAAAGCCCGGCGGAAATATCTTCTTCCGTAATTTCCGTCCTGCCGCTCCCGAGCGCGACGTTAACCGCCCGCGTTATCTCCGCGCGCGAACCGTAATTAAGGGCGACGTTTAAAACTTTACCCTTAAACTTCCCGGATTTTTGAACGGCGTTTGAACATTTTTTTCGTAAACTTTCCGGAAGAGACGAAATATCGCCCGAAATTATGAGTTTTATCTCGTTCTTTATGAGTTTCGCGAGTTTTTTATCGATAAGAATACCCAAAAGACCGAAAATGGCATCTACTTCCTCTTTCGGTCTTACCCAGTTTTCCGTGGAAAAAGCGTAAAGGCTCACTGCGTCCGCGCCCCTTTCGAAGCACGCCGTGACAACTTCGTCGATAACGTCCGCGCCTTTTTTATGCCCGTAACTTCTCGGCTTGCCTCTCTGTTTCGCCCATCTGCCGTTTCCGTCCATTATTATCCCAACGTGACGGGGAACGATTTTTTGTTCTTCCATCAAACGGTGAGAAGTTCCTTCTCTTTTTCGGCGGCTGCCTTTTCGATCGTTTCGATGGCTTTCGCAACCTTCTTTTCGACCTTCGCTTCGTAATCGGCGTATTCGTCGTCGGTCATTTCTTTCGCTTTGTTCATCTTTTTAAAAGCGTCGAGCGCGTCGCGGCGAACGTTTCTCACAGCGACTTTCGCGTCCTCCGCCATCTTTTTGACCTGTTTTACGATTTCCTTTCTTCTCTCTTCGGTGAGAGTGGGGAAAACGAGCCTGATGACGTTGCCGTCGTTGGTGGGGTTGATGCCTATATCCGAAACCTGTATTGCTTTTTCGATGATTTTAAGAAGGCTCTTATCCCACGGAGTGATCACGAGGCACTGTCCGTCGGTTACGGCAATGTTGCCGACCTGATTTATCGGCGAGGGCGTTCCGTAATAATCGACCTTGATTTTATCGAGGACGTGCGGGTTCGCTCTGCCGGCTCTCACCTGCGTAAGGTCGGACATGAACACGTCTGCCGATTTTTCGAGTTTTTCCTCCGCCTCCATCATTATCATTTCAACTTTTTCGATATCTAATGCCATTTTTGTTCTCCCTTGATTTCCTGAAGTTTTCGTCCGCGGTTTTCCGCGAAAAAAATCTTTCAACTATATTATACGACAAACGGCGATTATTTTCAACGTTTTTTCAAAACACTCGCCATTTTTTGTCAAATTTTCAATAAATAATCGTGCCTTCCTTATCCCCGGCGACGGCTTTGACTATCGAATTTTTGTCCGAAAGCCCGAACGCGTGAACTTTAAGCCCGTTTTCCTTGCACATAACGACAGCCGAAGTGTCCATAGCCCTGAGTCCTCTCGCAACGTATTCGTCGTAAGTGAGTTCGTCGAATTTCTTTGCGTTCGGGTTTGTTTTAGGATCACTGTCATAAATTCCGTCGATATTTTTAGCGAGAAGAAGGGCGTCCGCGCCTATTTCCGCCGCTTTGAGCGCCGCGCCCGTATCGGTTGAGAAGAACGGATTGCCCGTACCTCCGCCGAACACGACGATTTTGTCCTCTTTGAGATATCTGTCGGCAACCTTGTGGTTGAATTTTTCGCCTACGCCCGAAATTTCTATCGACGTAAGCACTCTCGCGTCCGCGCCGGCGCCTATAAGAGCCTCCGAAACGGCAAGCGCGTTGATAACTGTGGCAAGCATACCCATCTGATCCGCGGTAACTCTGTCCATATTCATGCCTTGTCTGCCGCGCCAGATGTTTCCGCCGCCGACGACTATGCCGACTTCCACGCCGAGTTTCGCAACTTCGAGTATCTGTTCGGCAACGCTTTTAAGCGATTCGGGATCGAACCCGTGGCCCGCCGCGCCCGATAACGCTTCGCCGCTGATTTTGAGCAATATTCTTTTATATTTCGCTTTCATAAGATTCTCCTGTTTCCCGCGTAAATTCCGTTCGGGAATAAATATTCCGCCCGGGCGACTATTCTCTTTTCGGGGCGATTATCCCGCCCGGAGCAAAAAGCCGGTTATAACGGAACGAAAAGTCGATTATAACGGAACGAAAAGCCGATTATAAAAAACGGGACGCGTAAAAAAACGCGCCCCGTACGTTTAAAGGTTAAACGTTTGCGGGCTTAAAGCCCTTCGGGGAAAAATTCCCCTTATTTCTTCATTGCGGCAACCTGAGCCTGAACTTCGTCGGCAAGGTTTTCTTCTTTCTTCTGAAGTCCTTCGCCCATTTCGTAACGAACGAATCTTCTTACGGAAATCTTTTCGCCGATCTGAGCGGTAGCCTCGATGATTACCTGTTCGATGGTCTTGCTCGTATCTTTGACGTATTTCTGATTGAGAAGGCAGTTATCCTCATAGAAAGTTTTGATTCTTCCTTCAACCATTTTGTCAACGATCTTTTCGGGCTTGCCCTCTTCGAGAGCCTGCGCTCTTAAGATGTTCTTCTCTTTTTCGATAACTTCTTCGGGAACTTCTTCCTTGCAGACGTACTGCGGATTAGCCGCGGCGATCTGAAGAGCGATATCGTGAACGAGCGTTCTGAACATTTCTCCGTTGGCAACGAAGTCGGTTTCGCAGTTTACTTCGAGAAGCACGCCGACTCTTCCGCCCATGTGGATATAACTGTCGACGATACCTTCGGCGGCGATTCTGCCAGCCTTTTTAGCGGCTTTGGCGATTCCCTTTTCTCTGAGATAATCTATTGCTTTGTCCATATCGCCGTCGCATTCAACGAGAGCGTTTTTGCAATCCATCATTCCCGCGCCCGTTCTTTCACGGAGCGTCTTTACGTCGTTTGCCGTATAATTAGCCATAAATGATTTTCTCCTTAAAATTATTTTCTCGGTCGCTTTCCGCAACCTGTCCGATCTGTCTTTCGGTTTCGGGTTTTTCGGGCAGGTTAGTTTTCAGCCCGTGCCGCCCGCGCGCAATCAAGCGATCGCGCGATACGCGCTTACGCTTCGACGGGAGTTTCTTCGGCGGGAGCAACTTCTTCCGCTGCCGCTTCTTCAACCGCTTCTTCCTTAGCGACGGGTTCTTCGTCCACGACGTTGCGTCTTACGGCGTCCTCGCCCTGCTTAGCCTCGATTACGGCGTCCGCGATGATAGAAGCGATGAGTTTAACCGCTCTGATAGCGTCGTCGTTACCGGAGATTACGTAATCCACAAGGTCGGGATCGCAGTTCGTATCGGTGATGGCAACGACGGGGATTCCGAGTTTTCTCGCTTCCTTAACGGCGTTGAGTTCGCAGTTGGGATCAACGACGAACATAACTCCGGGAAGGCTCTTCATCTCTCTGATACCGCCGAGATTGTAGAGAAGTTTATCTCTTTCCGCTTTAAGTCCGAGAACTTCCTTTTTGGGAAGAAGGTCGAACTCGCCGGTCTTTTCCATGTTATCGAGTTTGTTGAGTCTGTCGATTCTCGTTCTGATGGTCTTGAAGTTGGTAAGAGTACCGCCGAGCCATCTCGAGTTTACGTAGTACATTCCGCATCTTTCCGCTTCTTCGCGAATGGCTTCCTGAGCCTGTTTCTTCGTTCCGACGAAAAGAACGGTCTTGTCCTGCTTAACCTGATCGACGACGAATTTATAGGCTTCTTCCACAAGGTCGACCGTTATCTGAAGGTCGATAATGTGAATACCGTTTCTTTCGCCGTAGATGTACTTTTTCATCTTGGGGTTCCATCTTCTCGTCTGGTGGCCGAAATGTACGCCGGCTTCGAGAAGTTGCTTCATAGAAGTTACTGCCATAATTGTTTCCTCCGTTATTCCTCCCCGGATCCTTTTTCGTTGCGCCTATGACCGCCCTGACCGATTTGAATTTGGCGGCACGAAGAGCCGCAAAAACCCGAGTGTGAATTTTATAGCCTGTTTATTCTATCATATCCGTTTGAATTTTGCAATCGATTTTACACGGATATCCGACAATATTTATATATTTTTTCGCCGTTCGGTAATGTTTGGCGGAAAATTTATCGCTTTTCTGTCTTTTCGGGACGTTTTTTTGCTTTTCGCGATCAGCCGAGTTTATGCTTTTTCGCGGTTATGCAGATCACGACCGCAACGGTTATTACCGCCGCGCCCGCGAGGAGCGCGCCGACCGCAACGAGAACCGTTTTAAGCGCGGGGTTATCGCCGTCGGGAGTGAGAACGCACGCTTTCTCGATAATTTTTCCGTTCTCTTCGTAAACGACGTAAACGTAATTTTTTTCGCCCGTAATCCTTGCCCGCATAAAAGCCGCGGGCGTGACCGACGGCTTGCCGAATTTGCCGTTCGCGATATCGTCGGGCGTGTGAGAAGAAAGCGGTTTATCTCTTTCCAGAACATAGACGTTTCTGCCGTCGAGCGGCGCTTTGAAAAACGCGTAAATACCCGTTTCGTCTTTTATAATACCGCGATAATCGACTTCGGCGGGGGTTTCCGCGTTGCAATCGAAGTTTATTTCAAACGTTGCCGAACCGTCGGAATTACGTCTTTTGAAACTCACCGTAACGCCGGTTTCCGTCCCGTCGGAATAGGTTATCGCGCCGGACGCGCTCTTGTTTTCGCCGAAAGAAGTGTAGCCGGGCAGATCGGAAATCGCCGCGTGAGAAATGCCGTTCGCCGACACGCGCGGGTTTTCGTAATAGCCGCCGAAAAGTAATTTTTGCCTGAATCTGAACGCGAACGTTTCCGGCTTGCCGTAAGCGTTGCCGAGATATTCCTTGCCGAAGCCTCCGCCGGGGCGGGCGTAACCGTTGCGTTCGTTGACGCGGTAAACTATGAACGCGCCGTCCTCGAATCCGCTCGAAAGCCCCGCGCCGTAACCCGTTTTTTCGCGGTATTCCACATAAAAACTCTCGCGTTTCGTTTCATAATCGGGCAGGACGAGTTTATACGCTTTGGTTTCGCCTCGTCCGCTCTCCGTGGAAAACAACGTGTATTCGCCGGGAGCAAGGACGGGCGCGATATTTTCGCCCTCGCTCAGAAATCCGATTTTATAAAGAACGTAAGAAAGCGGCATGCCCGGCGTTTCGCGGCCGTAACCGGAAGCCATTACGTCGAGTTCGCCCACAAATTCCTCGTCCGCCGTCTCGTAAGAATAAGCGTCGGCCGCGCCGAGAACGTGCATAAACTCGTGACACGCCACCGCGGAATTCGGATCGCCCCTCTTTTCAAGCATGGGATAAGGAAGGAAAATATAGTCGTTAATCGACCTATTGCCCAACTTTTGCGGTTTAATATCCACGCCGGAATATTTTTCGTCCACTACGTAAGCGCTTTTCAGATCGTCTGCCTTACCCGCGAGATAAACGCTCTTTTTCGCCCAGAGCAAACTATCCTCGGCGGGCGCTTCGTCAAGAGCGAGTACGAGAGCGAAACAATCTGCCGCGCCGTCGCCGTTGCCGTCCGTTTCGGTTTTGCAGGTTATTTTTTCGTTCGCCGCCGCAACGAGTTCCTCGCTCCTCAAAAATTCGTCCGCGCTTTTTTTCGCGCCGTTCGCGTCGGGCTTGCCGTCCGCGTTAAATCTCCTGTTGTCGTAGCCGTTTTCGTTGATTCTGACATACGCCGCATCGTCGGTCGAATATGCGTAAGCAGGCGTGAAATAATCGGCGGCATAATCCAGCGTAACCTCGCCGACGATCTCCGTCACCACGCTCGTTCTGCCGAGAGAAATAAAGGAAACGTAACTCCCGAGCGAATTTTCGCCCTCCGAAAAGACGCTTTTGACGTTCGCTTTTTTTTCTTCGTCGAAACTCTCTTCGCCCGCAAAATTCACGAGGACGACGGAATTTATAAGCCGCTCGCCGGCAACGCCCGAACCGTCCGAAGCCGACGGACTGCCCGACGACGAACCGTTCCCCGATAAGCCCGACGAACCGGGCAAACCCGAGCAGGAAGCCGTAAAAACTCCCGATATTGACGCGCCGAAAATCAGAACCAGGGCGCAGATTGCCGAAAACAACTTTTTCATAACGTAATTATACCTGTTTCGCCGATTTTTTTCAAGTTTTATCGGGGAGTTTCGATAAAATCGACCGAAATTTCGACTATTCGACAGCAGTTGCAAATTTTCTCGGACAGGCGGAGTATATAATCGGGCTATGAAAAAGCCGTTTAATCTCAAAAAATTCTCAAAGTATCTGTTATCGCTCGTCGGCTACGTTCTTCTCGTCGCCGCGGACGAATTTTTCGCGCCGTTCGCGATACCTCTTCTCATCGCGAACGTTTACATAGGGCTTTCGCCGTTATTATCGTGCGCGCTCTTCGTCGCGGCGTATCTTTTGTCGCTCAGCATTTCCGTTACGGCGGTGGCCGCGATGAGCGGAGCGGTAGCTGCGATATTCTTCCTGATAACGAACAAAATCGGGAAAAAACCGAATTTTTCGCTCGCCCTTATCACGGCTGTCGCGCTCGCGCCTTACGTTCTCGTCCGCGATTGCCACAATCTCACCGTCCGACTGATTCTTGCGGGCGTGTGCGTGCCGCTCGTGTTCGTATTCGTTTCGGCGGCTAAGGTATTCCTCGTCAAAGGGCTCAAATATCGCCTTTCCACCGACGAAATCGTTTCCGCGGCGGCGCTTTTTTCCGTTGCGTCTTACGGCGCGATAAATCTTTTCTCCGCGCCCGTTTACGAATGTTTCGCAGTAGCCGCGATTTTGGTTTCCGGTATGATAATGCGGCGGAGTTGCTGCTCCGTGACGGCGATAATTTCCGCGTTGCCGCTCTTCTTCAACACGGAAAACCCCGCGTTTTTCGCCCCGCTCGCCCTTTATTCGCTCGTGACGACGTGCTTTTCGCCTCGCTCCAAACTCGCCGCCGCGATAGGCGTGCTTGCGATCAAAGTCGCGCTGTGGAATTTTACCGACGTTTACGACGGCTGGAGTTTTTATTCACAGTTATTCATTCTCGCGCCCGTGTGCGTATATCTGTTTATTCCGTCGCGCGCGTTTAAAAAACTCCGCGAAAAACTCGCCGTTTATAAAGATAACAATCTCGGGAAGTACGCCTTAAACCGCAACCGGCTCGACCTTGCGGGCAAACTCTTTGAAATCTCGTCCGTTTTCGACGAAATGTCGGTTTCGGTAAAAAAACTCTCCGACAAAACGGACGTTAAGGAAAAAGCCGAGAACGATCTTGCGGAAGAACTGTTCATGAAGTGCTGTTCCGACTGCAAACATATTTCGTCATGCCGCGACAACCGTTTCCCCTCGGACGAGGAGTTAGGAAAAATCATCACTCTCGCCACGGCAAAAGGACGGTTAAATCTTGCCGATCTTCCTTCGGCGTTCTCGCTGAAATGCAAATACCCCGAAAGTATCGTGGACGAAACCAACGAACTTATCGCGCAAAGCGAACGCGAACTTTTAAAAGCCGAATCGCTGAAAAACGGACGAGAACTCATTCTCGCGCAGACGAACGGGCTTTCGGAAGCATTGAAAAGCCTTGCGACGAATCTTAGTCTCCGGCTGGACGGCAGAAACGAAACCGGCAACGCAATCTCGAAAAACCTGATGAGCGCGGGCATTTACGCCTACGAAACGCTCGCTTTCGGCGAGGGCGACGGCATAGAAATCAATCTTCTTCTGCCGCAAAAGCAAGTTTCGAGTCCGCTGCTTTTAAAAGCCGTTAAGGAAGTTACGGGCAAAAACATGGTGATTTGCGACGTTTTCAACGTTTCGGAGGACTTAACCGCCGTAACGCTCAAACGCGCGCCGCTTTTCGACGCGGCTTTTTCGGTGGCACAAAAGACAAAGTCGGACAAGGAAAAGAGCGGCGACACACATTCCGTAACGAAAATTTCCGAAGGAAAATTTCTCATCGCCTTAAACGACGGAATGGGGAGCGGAAAAAAGGCTTCCGAAACTTCCGCCACGACCATTTCTCTCATAGAAACGTTCTATAAAGCCGAACTTTCTTCCGAGACGGTTTTATCCACGGTGAATAAAATTTTATCGTTCAACGGCGAGGATAATTTCACCGCGCTCGATATCGGCGTTATAGATTTGTTTTCGGGCAGCGCGGATTTCATCAAAATCGGCTCGCCGTATTCCTTCGTCATCACGCGCGACGCGGTTAAAATCGTCGAGGGGAGTTCGCTTCCGCTCGGAATTCTCGACGAACTTCACCCCACCGTCTGCAAAACGAAACTTAATTCGGGCGACGTTGTGGTGTTCGTCAGCGACGGAATATCGGACGCGTTCGGCTCTTCGTCCGACCTTATCGACTTTTTATCCACACAACGCGCGCTCAACCCCAAAACGCTCGCGGATAATATTCTGGAAAAAGCGCTCGCGCTGGACGGCGGAATCGCCAAAGACGACATGACGGCTTTCTGCGTGAGAATTTTTGAAAAGGCTTCCTGAACCCGGATTAAAAAAACTTTCGCGGTTGACGATTTGCGAATATCGAAAAAAAAATAAAAACGGTTCACAAAAAAATTGACTTTCCCGTTTTCCGATGTATAATGGCGGCGCGTCTGATGAAATAAAGGAGGCGGAACCTTACGGAAAAGTACTATCTGAGAAAAAAAGTAAACGAAAAATCGAAGAAGTTTGCGCCCGCTTTCCCCGAGGAATTATTTCCGCTCTGACGGCGACGGATTGAAATTTTACCTCGGGCAGAAAAGCCCCGGCCGAAATTCTTTCCGTTACCGTCCGCCGCAGGCGACTATGTTTTCGCATGGTCGCCTGCGGCTTCCGTCCGGCAAAATTTTCCGGGCGAAAAACGGCAAGTCGGGTAACCGACGAACGATCCACGCCCGACTTTCCGGTATTTTAAGGGAGGTAAGGAAATGGAAAACGTTAATTTTTACGCTGCTTTCGATAAATTCGGCGCGGAAGTGTTCGCGCTTGCGTTTGCGGTTTGCGCCTGCGTCGCGCTCGTTAAAAAAATCTTCCCCAAACTGAGCAAAAGGGGAGAACTTTTTCTGAGATTCGCGCTCGCCGCCGCGTTTTACGCGTTATACGTCACCGTTCTCGGCAAATCCGTTGCGGCGTGCCTTGAAAAAGGCGCGAGCATATGCGGCGTTTCTTACTTTGTCCGCGCGGTTTTTTCGGGCGAAGAGGGAGAATCGATAATCGACGAAATCATTTTCGCCGCGATTCCGAAAGCAAAACTTACCAAAAAACAACTCAAAGAGATAAAATCTCAAAAGACCGCGGACGGCATAAAAATCGCGCTCTCAAAAGCGGCGGACGGGCGCATTCCGGAAGCAAAACTCGTCGCGTTGACGAACGTGATTTACGAAATAAAGCACAGATCCGAATCGGTTTAAGGTTTAAGATTTAAGGTTTAAGGTTTAAGATTTTAGATTTTAGATTTAAAATCAAAATCAGGATTTTAGCGGGTAACAAAAAAGCGACGCGTTGCCCATGAAACGGCTC